>Ga0247727_10005142_pt1 | contig 26908 bp, 20 predicted proteins | sample WisWelCaveWW1625_FD_202498 | JGI IMG/M metagenome (GOLD analysis project Ga0247727, IMG submission 202498) | Biofilm microbial communities from Wishing Well Cave, Virginia, United States - WW16-25 | ecosystem: Environmental > Aquatic > Deep subsurface > Groundwater > Cave microbial mat | place...
GATCCCGAAGCAGCACGCCCATTTGGTTGCGATGATGCGGGGCCACTATGCCTACTACGGCATATCGGGCAACTCTCGACGGGTAAGCTGGTACGCCGATACGGTTCCAAGGATCTGGCAGAAATGGCTGGCGCGGCGGGGGAGCCGGTTCCCGTGGGACCGGTTCAATGATCTCCTCAAGCGACATCCTCTACCGGCGGCCCGGACTGTCCATCGTTACGCTGACGTGAGCGAAGCTCTCCCGTGAAGAACCGGAAGCTGGAAATCTGCACATTCGGGTCTGTGGGGGGTAGGGGTGGCAACACCCCTACCTACCCGGCAAGGTCAAGCCCTTGCGGGCGCGCGAAGAGCGCGACCTTGACCGCCCCTCCGCGCGACGGCGTGTCGAACGTGCGGGCCGGGACGGAAGGATGGGCTCCGCAGGGGCCAAACAAAAGGATGCGGCCAATGAGAAGAAAGAGCAGGACAAGGAGGACGCCATGGCGTCAGATGCTGTAGCCTGATCCCAAAACCTCAACCGTCCACCAAACCGGGGTAGGTCCACACCACCAAGATCGTCCCGCTTGTTTCCCACGATAGAGTGTCCTCACCGGGACGGTTTCGCCATTCGCCGCCTCGGGTATAGGGGCCTACGGGCCGAATTGGTGGCCTAGAATGGCGATAAGCTGCTTCACCTGCTCGTCATCAATATTGTGAAGACCGTGAGGCTGTGGCCGGAGCATGCTTCTGAACTCGTCCACCGTCAGTGAAGGGCCGTAGTCCTCCCGGAGTCCAAGGCTCACTTGAACCTCCTTTCGGAAGTCCCGATCGGCCTGACGACAGGCCTCTCACGTGATGATTGCGCCGTCGGCGAACTTGACCTCGTCGAGGAGGAAGAGCCAGTTGAACTGGTTGCTGGGGCGAATGATTTCGATTTTGGCCCTACCGCACCCCGGGCACAACCAGTTGTCTGGGACACGATTCCACCGTTCGCCTTGTGACGCGGCGACGTAGGCGATCTCATTCGGTGTGTCGGATCAGAGCACTAGTACGATGCCCCGCACCGGCAAACCGGTGGCCACTCCTACAGCTTCTGAATAGACCCGCACCTGCGCAATATAACGGGTGGACCAGACCGAGAACTCGCGGTCGGTCTTGAAGTCCACCACCGTCCAGCCGGCAAAATCGGGCGTCTCCTCGTGGAAGGCGAGATCGAGCACACCCTCGACCAGACTGCCATCGCCCGATTTGAGCAGGACCGGCATCTCGCGACGGAGTTCCCTCCTCCCCGCGCTGGCTGCCGCCCTTCGTAAGACTGGATGCCTGAGCGCCTTCCCGACTGTCACGATGGCAGCTTGGATCTCCTCCTCCGTTGCACCGACGATCCTTCCATTGATGGCAGCCGACGCCTGAATTGCATCGGCACCGGCGTCGAGGTCGATGGACGCCAGGAGGGCGTGGACAAGTGCGCCGAAGCGTCGCCCGCCAGGCCGTTCGAAGTCGCCGCGCTCCACCATCTCGACAGTAACGTGCGGGTGTGCGCGTTTGGTGTGATCTTCGGATTGCCCTTCGACCTCACCCGCGCTCTCGTAAGCGTTTGCCGCCTCCATGCGAGTGAGTGAAGTGACGGTCTGGACCAACATCGATGGCTGCGAGGCCCTGGCGAGCAGGGCTTCGCGTTCCATCTTCCACCTGGCGTAATTTTGCTCGCTTGCTGCCGCGGTGAAGCTGTTCTGATCCACCTCCAAGATGCGTTGGTGCCGAAGCGCCACCTGCTCCTCGACCTCGAGCGTAAGTGTTGCCGGATCCCACCACACGACAGGCGCTCCATCGGCCACCGGACGATGCAGGCCAGGACGTACCGAACCCACAGATGGCGGATGGCCGTCTGGCCCGCGGTTGATCACAGTATCGTCGCCGAAGGCAGGGCAGCCGGGTGCGGGATCAGAGTTCCGGCGCGAGTTGTCCGGCGGGTACAGCATTGGATCGAGCACCTCAAGCCAGCCTTCGATGGGCTGATCGCCGCAGACAGGTGCTACCAGGAGGTCACGTGCGCGGGTCGCCGCGACATAGGCCACCCTGATCGCCTCGGCCCGATCATGCTGCAGCTCTTCGTCGGCAGCTTCGATAAGCTCGATCGGCGCCGAGCCGCAGATCGGTTCCACCCAGAGGTGACGACTCGGGTCGATGTGTCGACTCGGGGTGTCACGGGTCGCGTTGCAAGTCGGGTCGGCGAGGAACACCACCGGGAATTCCAGGCCTTTGGCCTTGTGTACGGTCATCACTCGCACACCCTCGGTTCCCTCTTCGACGATCGGTGCTTCGGCAGCTTCGCCGCGCTCAGCATCCGCCTCGAGTCTGTCGACAAAGGCGCGAAAGGAGGAAGCACCCCGCTCAAAATGCCGCGCCATGTCGATCAACCTCTGGCAATTTGCGAGCGCCTGCTCGCCGGTCGGCCAAAGTGCGATGCCGGCATGTGCGCGCACGGCTGCCAGCAGCATGTTTATGGTCTCAGCTATCGGGCGGTGGTTCCGCCCGACGTGAAGGCGCCGCAGAAGCTCGAGGGCGTCGGCCACCTCGGTGTCGGTGGGATTGAGAGCGGCCCGGTCGATCGTCTGCATCGGATTGAGACGGCGGGTCTCCAGAGCGCCGTCGCCATTGGCATATTGCCGAAAAACGAGGAGCGCCTCGTCACCTAGCGCGAAGAACGGCCCGTGCAGCGTGGCGAAGACCTTTAGCTCATCATCAGGCCATTCGATCGCACTGATAGCGTTGCGGAGGGCGATGACCTCCTCGCGATCATGAAACGAGCGCCCACCCACAAGAACGTGAGGAATGCGCCGTGCTTCCAGCGCACGGACGTAGGACCGAGTGACGTCCGCCCCGAAGTTACGGAACCGGCGGAAGAGAATCGCAATGTGACGTGGCCGGATCGGGACGGTGCGGCCCTCCTCTTCGACCGTCCAACCACTCTCCTTGACTAACCAGTCGATGAAAGCGCCGACCCCGTCGGGAAAGGATTCATTGATTCGCCATTTGACGATGCGGCCGTAGTCGCCATAGGGCCTGGGAACCGGCAGGGCGACAAGCGTCGGCCCCCCGGCGATCTCGGGCCGTGAAGGCTGGAGCGGGACATAGGCCGCTTGGCCACCGTCCGCACCAGCCGCCATCGCTGCGGCGAAGGCGCCGTTGACGAAGGACTGGATTGAGGGCGGCGCACGAAAGCTGGTAGTGAGGTGGAGCAGTTCCGCCCCGGCACCAAGTAGGCGCTCCTTCACCTCCTCGTAGAGAGCGACGTCGGCTCGTCGGAACCGATAGATCGACTGCTTCGGATCGCCGACCAGAAAGAGCTTGCCGGCGACGGGGCGGGCGGCACGCCAATCCGTCTCGCCGGGATCATCTGCAGCGAGCAGGAAGAGGATTTCAGCCTGGAGGGGATCGGTGTCCTGGAACTCATCGACGAAGAAGTGGGTGAAGCGCTGCTGCAGCTCGCGGCGCACGTCGGCATCATCGCGAATGAGATCGCGGGCCTCAATAAGGAGGTCCAAAAAATCGAGCCGCCCCGCATTGGCCTTCAGGAGCTCATAGTCGGTGATCGGCACCTGCAGGGCTTCGTGCAGCAATGGGGCGAGATCGGCATCGCTAGCCGCTATGAAACGCTCGAGATTGGCTTTCGCCTGATCGCGACGAACCAGCACCTGGTCCCGCGAAAGGCCGCCGAAGGTCGTCCGCTGGGCACCTTTGTAGCCCCAGCTCCGCAACCGTGCCAGACTACGGGATGCCGCCTCGAGCCCGTCGTAGTCGCGACTGCGGACCGCCTCCAGGCGGATCGACTCTTCGACGAAACGGGCGATTTCGTCGAGATTGCGGGCAAGCGGATCACGAGGCCACGAACTCGTGGCTGCGAGAGTTCCGAGCCGGGACAACTCGGCCATAAGCGTGTCGATCACGCCATTCCGGTCGAACGGATCCCGCCGCCAGGGCTCAGGAAAATCGCGGTGCTCGCGAAGCCCCCGCATCGCACCGCGCAACTGCTCGCGGGGGGATTGCCGGCCCGATCGGCGCCTGAGGATCCGTCGGACGCCCTCCGGGGGATCAGCGAGAACCCGCTGGAACCAATTCTCGAAGGCCTCGTCGGCAAGCGTCTCGGCCTCCTCTTCGGACGCCACCTCGAAGAGTGGATCGATCCCCGCTTCGACCGGACGCTCGTGGAGGAGGTCGCCGCAAAAGGCGTGAATCGTACCGATCCGCGCGAGCTCCAATTCCTCGAGCGCGCGGTCCAACCGATCGCGTTGCTCGCGCACCACTTCCGTCCGGGCCCTCTCTATCTCGCTGCGGAGGCGAAGCTTCATCTCACCGGCAGCCTTCTCAGTGAAGGTGATCGCGACGATCCGGTCGAGGGTGCCAGCACCAGCGAGGACCAGCCCAACGATCCGGCCGACCAGGGCCGTGGTCTTGCCGGTCCCCGCCGCCGCCTCGACGAAGTAGCTCGAGCTGAACTCAGTCAAGATCCGGCGGCGTGCCGCTGCGTCGGCAAGATCGGTCATGGCGATGCCCGAACAGCCAGAAGCGCCTCCAGGCTTCCCTGTGGCTTTCGCGCCGCACGGCGTTCCTCATGCGGACCGCAAACTGCCCGATAATCGCAAAGATCACATTGCCCTTTGTCCGGTGCTGCCGGGAGAAAGGAACGGGCTACCGCATCGCCGATCGCTTCGGCGATCTGAACGGCCGCAGCGCGCGCCTGCTCATTAAGAGGCACCACCTGCTCGGCGAAGCCGCCGGCCGACGTGCAGAAAAAGAGTCGGCCGGACGAAACCTCACCTTGGTCGGCGAAGAGCTTTTCTGCGGCAAGAGCATAGAGCAGCGGCTGCAGCGACTTACCGCCGTTGATCAGCTGGCCGCGCTTGTCGTCGGCCTTGCCCGTCTTGTGATCGGTGACTCGGATCAGCCCGGAGGGGTGACGCTCGACGAGGTCGATCGATCCGTGAAGTTGAATGCCGCAGTCAAGGTCCACGGCGCCGGGTACCGACTGCGGGTCGGCTTGCCGGCGCTCGGGCCGGTGCTCCACCCCGAAGGACAACTCGAAATTCCAAGGCACGTACCCGGACTCGTCCTCGCTCGCCCGCCGCAACCACTCACGGAGATCAGCGCGGATCGCAGCGATACCGTCCTCCCAGACGCGGTCAATAGCTGGAGCAAGGTCGTCCCGATAGCGGGTGGTGACTTCCCCAATGATCGCATCGAGCCTCTGCCGCGCCCGGTCGAGGTTGCTTTCCCGCACTGGCAGCAGGCCTTCCTGTCGAAGGCGCGCGAAGAACTCAAACTGGAGGTCGTGGATCAGAGACCCCCGCTGTAAGGGATCCAGCTCGTCGATTGCCTCCGGCACCTCGCGCGAAGCGAGGCCATGGATGGCTTGGAGAAAAAACCGATAGGGACAGCAAGCATAGTTCTGAAGGGCCGTCGGCGAATAGCTTCGAAGGCCGAGCGTGTGCCTCGCCATGATCGCGCGGATCGCCTCCGACCGACTGACCAGTCCATCGGCAGGTGTCCAGGATCTGCCCCAGCGCTGGTAGCGGGCCCGCAGCGCTCGGGCGAGATACGGATTGGCGGTGACCAAGTAGCGACCTGCCCCGGCGCTCTCCTCCGGGATTCCCACAAGGCGATCGAGAATGGCGAGATCGTGCTCGGCGTCATCGATGGCGTCGACCACTTCAGGCGGCGCCGGCCAGCCGAGCCGGGCTGTGGTTGCTGTTTCGGCTCGGCGGGCAAGCTCGGCAAAGTCAGGGAGTCGGCCCTCGGCGGCCCGCACGGCTTCCAGCGCATAGAAAGACGGCACGCGCGGCCGGGGCCGGGCCTGGTCGAGGTCGAGACGAGGGTAGGAGAAACAGATCCGGGACTCGGCCGATCCGACCGCAAGTGCCAGCGCAAGACGCTCGCTTTCGAGCCGGCTCTGGTTCGTCGCGAGACCCCCGCGGATCTGTTTGCGCAGGGTGTCGAGTAGGATTGGTTCCTCGACGATCTTGCGCGGAAACATCCTTTCGGCAAGCCCCGGTACGAAAACTGCGTCGAAGCTCAGCCCCCGCGCATTGTCGATCGAGCCGACGAACACGCTTCCGTAGCGTTGCGAAGGAGGTGGCACGGATACTTCCAGAAGCAGGCCTTCGAGGACCATCAGAATTTCGTTCAGCGTGACTGGACCGACCGCGGCCATCGGCGCCAGCTCGGTCAGCACCGCGAGTATCCGGTCAGGCTGTTTAATCGCTCTCGTCGCGAGCGCGCCCAACTGGTCTAGCCACTCGCCCCAGTGGGCCGCGGCCGGGAGACTGTCGAGCGCATCGATGAGAGGGATTGCGAAGCCGGCGAAGGCGGCTAGGTCGTCGAGCGTTCTTGCCAACGTCGCCGCCTGTGTCTCGTCTTGCTCGCCAAGCTCTGAGAGCCGGAGCCGGAGCTCGTTGGAGAGCCCATCAATTCGACGCCGCCAGCGATCTCGCCCTCCGATTACCGCCGCCTCGACGAGAAGGCGCTCCCAGCGCCGTGGCGCCCTCAGCTGCCCGTCTCTGACAGGGCCTACGTCGCTGCGCGCGGCAGACATATTAGTCGCTGCGGTTGTGGCCTGCTCGACGATCTCGATCGTGGATTGGGCGACGAGTTCGGAGTTGGGGGCGAACCATCGGTCGTCGCGCGGCGCAGCCTCGGGGGGCGCACCGCTAGGCGCCGCGTCAGGCACCTGCCCGAGTGAAAGGTACTCGGCGAAGCGTCGCGCTGACAGGCCCTCAGCCGCACACTTGAGCAGGGAACAGAAAGCACGCCCGGTCGGGTCGGGTCGCACCGCGCCCCGTGCCAAGTGAAGCGGAATGCCCGCTCGGTTGAACGCCTCTTCGAGGTTGGCGCGGTAGCCTTCCGGCGAACGCAGTAATACGGCTATCCGGTCAAACGGAATTCCGCGTCGAGCTAGCGAAAGCACGCGCCGGGCGATCTCAACGCATTCGCGGCCTTCGCCCGGTGCGGAGAACACCTCGACCGCATTGTCCGGGTTTGTTGCTGATGGAGTCGCATGGTCGTTGAAGAGTTGGAGCTGAAGGCTCACGAGGGAGCCGGCGCCCGCCGGGGCGACGCCTTCCTCACTCAAAGGTGTCTCGTCAAGGTTCTCGATCTGTATGCGCAGTCCATCGCGAACCCGTCTAAGCGTTTGTTCGTCCGCAGCGGGTACGGTAGCCAACATCTCTGGTGCTGCGGCAGCGAGTGCACGGACGAAGGCAAGCTCCGCTTCGCTGGCAACAGGTACGTCGAACAACAGCATCGGTAGGCCGATCAGGCGCTGCAGGTTGGAGCCATCAGCGCTCGCCGCCTCAGTGGCGAGCATCAGCACGCCCGGCCAGTCGGTAAGACCCGCTTCCGCCAGCTCGGCCTCGTAAGCGCCGATAAGCGGCACGAGATCCGGTGCAACGTTGCCGACAACATCTGATGGTACTCTTGCCAGATGCAGCTCTGCGATTACGCTGGCGACTGCGCGTGGAAAACCGGGTGTTGCAGCGACGGCGTGGTATCGGCCGAGTCTGCCCTCTTCCTTCAAGCGGTGTACCAGCCGCGCGACAATGGCCTCTGTCCCGAGTCGGCTTAGCGGGACCAGCCCGCGCGTTGCCAACGCAGACGCAGCAATAGCGGCAGCCAGTAGAGGCAAGGTGAGCCGATGCCACCCGAAGGCACCACCTTTCTGGTTACCGACCGTGCGCGCGAGCTCGTTGGCCGCGTCGAGTGTTGCCCCGACGATCAGCACCTCCTCCGCAGGTACTCGGCCTTCCAGCCAGGCGCACGCGCGCCGGATTCGGCGGTGGTTCATGGCAGAGATGATGGCAGTCGACGTCATAGAGCAATTGTATCAGCCCTTGGTCCGATTGTGATTAGGTCATCAATTCTACCGCACGAGTAATTTCGTTACGGTGAGCAGGACATTGGAAGGTCGGGTATGCGCGCTCGCCTCGTTCGGAAGCGCCTTCATGACGACGTTCTCGAGAAGCGGTATTTGCCGCATACCTCAGTGCGCGATCTCCGGGCAACCTGCGCCCCGGCTCTTGGATGCCGCGCACGCTGTCGCCGATGAGAGAACGGTCCAGTCCATCGTCACGAACGGGAAACCCACGGAAGAGGACTGGAGACAAAATCATGCTCGTCGACCGACGCCAGCCTTGAAACTCGTCACACACACGGGCTACACTGCCTGTGTGACGAGTGCTCAAAACGCCAGCAAATATGGGCTTTCTTGGAGTAGGGAGTAGCCCCTCCTCGGCTCCACCAATAAAATCAAGCACTTCCAGATTTCGTCGCGTGACCTTCTTTCCTTCTTCACGCTGCCTTCACGCAGGAAGGCAGTGTTGCAGGGGCGCGCCACACGCTGCGCGATAGACAGTCGTTGATGTGATGGCGAATGTCGCCGCGCTCCGCGATGCGTGAGTGCTTGGGCCGATGGCGCGGCCCAATGATGATCAGACCGATTGGATGTCAGGCAGCGGCGAGGGAAGAACCGCTGCACAAAGGGGTAGATGCGATTGCTGAGACTTGATCAAATCCAGGGTGTGAGGAGAGCCGCGGGTTGGTATGGCGGCGCGGCCCCAGGAATGTGCTTGAAGGGTCTGAACAACGCCAGTGCTCAATGGCTGTACAAGTGGTTGACCAGCCCAAGATTTGAATACATTACCGAACAACGGTGTCGCGCTCGGCCACGCGAGCGACGACCCACGCTTCGACTTCTGACTCAAGCCATGCCACCCGGTTCGGCCCTACTTGAACGCGACGCGGGAACTTGCCCTTCTTCTCCAAGCGCAAGATGTGCTGCGGCGTATAGGGCACCATCTGGCAAAGCTCGCGCTTAGTAATAAGGCGGTTCGGTCGAGACGCCATGTCGATGCTCTTTGAGCAATTCGCGCTAGGCGCATTCTGCTCACCGGCATGCTTCAACGATTTGCTGTCCCGACATCGGGACTGCCGACGCTGGGCCACTTATGGTGCCTTTCTCTGTGCGATCACAGCCATTGGTGCTCCGTGACCAGACGGGTGCTGATCTGCTTCTGTTTGGAGGAGCAGGCCCGTCTGAAAACTGTCGCGCAGCTGGACAACATGGACCGGAGCCATTCGATGTATTGCTATGGCCTGCGCGAGCGACCCGCTCAGCGTCAACGCCAAAACCGCGGAAACGATTGCGGCCAGGCGCCAGGCAGCGGCCTGTTGCCGAGCAGCGGCGATGCGTGCCATCCACGCATCAATCGCGCGCTCGTAGCTGGCTGCAGCGGCAATGCTGTGGGTCCGCACTGCGGGTCGACGGTGAATAGGGTGCGCGAGGAAAACGGGCGCTTTGGATGCTTGATCGGGCAACAGAAACCAGCTCAGCGCACCGACTTGCAGCGCCAGGTTGACGGTAAACGCGGACTGGTAGGCGATAACGGGGTGATGACCATTCTGCTCGGGCCAAAGCGCCACCACGAATCCGGTCAGGCATTGGATTAAAAACGCGCCACCCACGTGCAGAAGATTGAGGGCGGCATTGGCTCGCCCCGAGGCTCCCTTCGCGAAAAGCTCGGCGAGGCTGGCGAAGCTCAGAACCGTTGCCGCTCCTGCCATCGAGACAATGATCCAGGCGGCATAGATTGGGACGGACACGCGCAAGATGATGGCGAATTGTGCGAGCATCGCACCGCCTGCCATAACGGCAAGCAAGGTTTGCGGTGAGACACTGCGGCGTCGAAGTCGATCGGCGACAACGCCAAGCAACAGAGCGCCAACGCTCAAAGCCCCTGCCATGGCGAAGAGGTGAGCGACGACTGGTCCGTGGTCGAGTTCCTCGACGTGGGCAAGCCACGGCGCTGCCCAGAGACCCTGAATGGACCAGGATGTGGCGATGGTGGTCGCCGACAGCGGCGCTATGCGCCAGAAGCGCGGGTCCGTGTAGATCGCCCGGAGGCCGAGCGAAGCGACACCGGCAGGCTGCTGTCGTGCTGTTGCCTCAGGGACGACGAAATAGATGACGAGCGCAGCCACAACACAAAGCCAGGAGAGGAGCAGGAACAGTCCGCGCCACTCGAGGTGCGCGATCAGCATCTCCGCAGGAGCTGTTGCCGTCACCGCACCGAGCGCGCCCAGCATAACCATCCAGCCGTTGGCCAGGGCAACGCGCTCGGGCGGCACCCACAACACGATCGCCTTGAGGCCCGCCATCAACGAGATGGCAACGCCGAAGCCGATGAGCGCGCGGCCGAGCATCAGGCCCGCCACGCTGTCTGCCGAGGCAAACAGCACCGAGCCCGCCGCGGCGACCAGCAGCAAGAGGCTTTGCACGCGGCGCGGGCCGTAGCGATCGAGCGCCACACCGGCCGGCAGCTGCACCGCCACGAAGGCCAGGAAGTAGACCGAGGTCATGAACCCGAGCTCGGCCGGGCCCAGGTTGAACTCGCTCGCGAGACTGCTGGCGATGACGGCATTGATCGTCCGGAACACGTAGGACAGGTAGTAGCCGGCCGCGAACGGCAACAACACCGTCCCGATGATGATGGGGAGCGGCAAGGTCGTTGGACGCCGCAGCGTTGCTCGAGGCCTATCTGAGTGAGCGCCGTGGGCATCACGCTCAAGGAAGCGTGGCAACGCCGGCGAGGCCGATACTGGATGTCCGAGCGCCACCGTCATAGTCGCACCAGGACGCCCTTGATGGCGCTGCGCATGCGAAACCCCGCGCTGAATCGATTGTGGAAGCCGTATTGGCCGACTTCGTACAGCGCGTCGATCAATGGCGCCGGCAGCGGTGTGGCGCGACGGGTTGCGGCATCGATCAGGACGACGATGGACTTGGCCCGCGCCACGCGGCGGCCTCTGAGGAACAAGCCTTGCACGAGCACAATCGACGAGCGACCGATGTGCTCGACGCGAGTGCCGATCTCAACGGTGCCGGGCCAATGCATCTCGCCCAGGAAATCGAGCTGCAACCGGGCGATGACGAAGTGCGCTCCGCCGGGGACTGGGGCGCGGCTGGGGTCGGACAGCACCTCCATGCGCGCGTTCTGGCAGCAGACGGCGAAGACAGCATTGGAAATGTGACCATTGCAGTCCGTATCGGCGAACCGCAGCTTTTCGGTCGATCGGATCGGATAGGCGCCGATGTGCTCCGGCGGCTTTGGTTTTCGCGGGCCCCAAGTCGGCCGGCGCGTGACTCTCTGAAGGACGCGTCGCAGGGTCACGTACAATCTCGGCGAACGCGCGCGCAGGAGCGCGACTGATCCGTTGTGTGTCTGCATAGGTCTCACGCCTCCTCGCGCTTGTCGGGCTTGTCGCGGCGCCAGAGGAGCCGCAGCACCCCGTCCTCGGTCTGCTCCATCAGGGCGGCGTGGATCGGCTCAGGGAAGACCGGATCGTCGAGCCGCACACTGAGATAGGAGGCTTCCTTCTCCCTTGACGTCTTGCGCCAGGCGGCCCCGATCTCTGCCTGACCGGCAAAGACACGGAAGTCCGGCGAGCTGCCTGCGCCCTTGCGATCGTTGGCGACGATGCGCACTTTCGCAGTGATGGAGAGCGTGCGGATGATGCCGGCGTAGCCGTCCTTGTCCGCCTTGAAGGTGCCGATGACAGCCATGGATGATCTCCTCTCTCTTCAACGGGTGGTAAGGCCTGGCCCGCGGTAGGGACGCAGGATCAAGTCCTTGTGGACGATGACGCGCAGCGGCCAGCCGGGCCGCACGGTGATGGTCGGTTGCACATTGAGGTTGCGCTCGACCAGGCGCTGGCCGGCGCGGTTGGTGGTCGATTGCGTCGACTCGCGCAGGGCCTTGACGAGATCGCTGTCGGTGGAGCCGAGGGCCAGCTGGCTGCCGACCCCGAGCACCGTTGCGAGGGCGACGCCCTTCAGCAGCTTCCAGGTGTGGAGGTCGACCTCGTCGGCAAGGCCGGCGTAGCCGCCGGTGTCGGTAGCGGGCAGGTTGTCGATGACGATCGACGACCCGTCGGGGAATATCAGCCGCTGCCAGATGACGAGCGCGCGCTCCTGCCCGAAGGCGACGACGCTGTCGTACTTGCCAACAAGGCGTGTGCCCTGCGGTACCAGCAGATGACGCCCCGTCGCCGTGTCGTAGACGTGCTCCGTCACGACAGCGATCACGAACCCCGGCAGGTCCGAGTTGAGGCCGGTGACGAGGCTGGCCGAGATGACGGTGCCGGCCATCAGCTGGTAGGGCGAGACGGGGGTCTGTAACCCGTGCGGATTATAGATCTCCTTCTCGGGTCCCGACTTGAGGAAGGCGAGCTTGCGGGTCTGGTCGGTCGGTTCGGACCCCAGGCTGTCGTCGTCTGTCGGTACTCGGCGCAGAGCCGTCAATGCCGTACGATCCGAAGGCTGTAGCGCCGCTGCCGCGGCTGTGGCCTTCACCTCGCCGATGGCTTTGACGTCGGTTGCGTCCTCGCGGCGGGGTGCGGCCTTCAATTGCAGCCGGAAGAAGACGCCGGATTCGCGCGCCTGGGTTGCCAGGCGTGCGACGCGCACGCGTTCGGCCTGCTCGAGCTCCGTTGCATGATCGACGCCAAACGGACTCGCAACCGCCGGTCCGGTTACAGTCGGCCCTTTTGCTACCTGCGGCGCCGTACGCGGGACTTTGACGCCCTCGTAGCTCGAGGGCAGCTTGTTCAGCGCGTCGGTGACCGCCTTCTGCTCAACGTTGTAGAGTTCGGAGGGTGCCCTGGCTGTGAAGCGCGGCGGGTTGAGTGCCACGATCACCAGGCCGGCCAAGAAGAAGAGGCCCAAGAACACGACACCGAACAGCACCTTGCGGTTGATGCGCGTGATCGGCGTCGGCTTGGCCCGCAGCTCCAGCTCCTCGGGCAGGGCATCGGTTGCACCCTCGGGACGGTTCGTCCCGGTCTCGCGATCCGTCATTGGCGCTGCTCCCGCCAGACGGCATCGGTGCGCACGATGCGCACCACACGCTGGGGTGCCGTGCCGAGCCGCAGCTCGGCGGCGGCAAACAGGCGATCGACGATGTAGGTGGTGCCGCGCACGCGATAGTTGACGAGCGCCGGCTTGCCGTCGGGACCGATGACGAACAGTGGAGGGGCCTCACTTTGGGCGAGCCCGGCTGGAAAGCGGATGTAGACCTTGGCGCCATCGTCGAACACCTGGATCGGCTTCCAAGGTGCGTCGCCTTCGATGCGATAGCGGAACCTGAGGCCATCGAGATTGACGCCCTGGTCGACTACCGTTGCCGCCACGGCGTTGGCGTCGGCGTTGCGCGCTTTCAACGCGATCAGGTCTGAGGCTGGATAAGTCCAGGATACGGAGGCCATGTAGGTGCCGTCCGTCGATTTGAGCTCCAGGTGATAGGAGCGGCGGTCGGTGGTGATGACGAGGTTGGTCTGAAGGTCGCCGGCGAACGGCTTGACCAGCACGTGCACCTGGGCCGCCGCACCTTCGCCGCTGGTGGTGTCGCCGACCACCCAGCGCACCGTGTCGCCGGCCGAGACGGAGGTCAGCTTCTCGCCGGCCTCCAGGGCAATGTCGGTCACCTGGCTGACGCTCGTATAGACCTGATAGAGGGCGCCCTTGGCGAAGGGATAGACCTGGATGGCGTTGATGTAGCCGTCCTTGACCGGCTCTATCCGCGCGGCGGCATTGGCGCGAGCAATGCGATCCTTCGGTACCGTCTCGTCCTTAACAGGGACTGCGCGCTTCGCCACCGGCTTCAGCTGTCCTGGCAGTGGCAGCAGCTTCGGCACCTCGACGAATTTGACCGGAGGCTCCGGCTCGGCAGTCCGCTTGGCGGCAGCGAAGCTGTCGCTGAGCAGCGGGATCTCCGGGACCTGGACGCTGGTGGCGCAACCCGCAAGACCGACGATCACGGCGCAACCGCCGACACTCAGGAGTGGTTGCTTCATGGGCTGTCTCGCTTGGGTTCTGTGGCGACGACGTCGGGTGACCAGTTGAAGGCATGCACGTAGATGCCGAGGGGGTTCTTGCGGATCACATCCGCCGTGCGCGGCGGGCTCAGCACGATCGTGAAGATGCCGGTCAGCGCGCGCGTCTCTCGGGTTGCGCCGCCCTCGAACACGCGCTCCAGCCAGCGCAGCTGGAACGAGCTGTCCGATGCCCGCACCACGCTCGTCAACTCCACGGCGACCGAGCGTTGTCCGACCCTGGCGAAGGGGTCGGCGTCGCGCGCGTGCTCGTTCAGCGTCAGCGCCGCCTTGTCCGTCACATAGTCGTAGGCTTTGAGCCAGTTGCCGCGCACGACCACCGGGTCGATCGACAACCCGCGCACGTGCTCGACGAATCTGGCGAGGTGGAAGGCGATCTGCGCGTCGTTCGGGCGGTACTGGTCCTGCATGGGACCAACCGAGCGCACGCCGCCGTTGCGATCGAGTTCGACGACGTAGGGCACGGCCGAGCCCGAGCGCAGCAGCCACACCAGGCCCCCGAGCAGGGCGATGGAGATGCCGAGGCACCCGAACGCCATCAGCCGCCAGTTGTGGGCCTGGACGCGCGAGCTGCCGATGCGCTCGTCCCAAACCTGCGATGCCTTCTGGTAAGGCGTCACCACCGGCGGAGTGGAACCATAACGAAGCGAGGAGCGCTTGAAGATCATGGGTGCCGATCCTCAGCTCTTGTCCTTGAGATCAGGTCCGGACCCGGCTGCGGGCCGGTCGCCTTCGCGCACCGCCTGCGCCGCCACGAAGCCGGCATCCCGCAGCTTCTGACGACGAGCCAGCGCCGTGGCCCACGATGGGGTCTGCGGTTGGGGTGGGCTCGACGTAGGACTCCCACCGGAACCATCGTCCGAAGATGGCGCCGTTGCGCGAATACCGGCAGCCGCACCTTGGCGATAGGCGTCGCGAACCGGGGAGGTCACGGCGCCCATGGCGCGCGCCGCCGGCTGAGTGGCCGTCGCCCGCACAACCCCGGCAGCGCCACCCCCTTGGTACGCGGCCGTGACCGTACCGGACATCGTTGCGGCCGAGCGCACCGCGCCGCCGGCAGCCCGACCCGCCAGCCGTGCTCCGCCCGCCGCCAGCACCCCCGACGCCGCAATGCCAGCCGCAGTGCCAACCACCGCGCCGGCGCCAAGCTGCGGCGCACCCGAGACCAGTCCCGCCGCTATGGCTGGAATGAAGATCGCCAGCCCGAACACGGCGATAGCCGCCAGAATAATGGAGGCCGCGTGCTTCAATGTGATCGCCGCACCGGCCGGCGGTACGATCGAGCCGAAGATGGTCGAGCCGATGCCGACAATGATGGTCAGCACCATCAGCTTGATGCCGGAGCTGATGACGTTGCCGAGCACACGCTCCGCCAGGAACGCTGTCTTGCCGAACAGCGCAAACGGCACCAGCACGAAACCCGCCAGCGTCGTCAGCTTGAACTCGAGGATGGTGACGAACAGCTGCACGGCCAGCACGAAGAACGCCAGCAGCACGATCAGCCAGGCGATCATCAACACCATGATGGTCACGAAGTTCTCGAAGAACGTCGTGAAGCCGATCAGCTCGCCCGCCTTGTCCAGCATTGGCCGCGAGGCGGTGAACCCCGTCTCTGCCACGAACCCCGGACGCATCAGGTCCTGCGCCGTCAACGTCGTCGCCGATGCCTTCAGCCCTAATCCCGCAAACGAGCGGAACACGACGTCCGACAGCGACTGAAAATTGTTGAGCAGCAGCGCGAAAAACCCGACGTACAAGACCTTGCGGATCAGTTGCGCCGGGACATTGTCCTCCCCGTCCAGCGCCCAGAACAACCCCGCCAGCACGATATCGAGCCCGACCATCACGCTCGTCAGAAACGCCACATCCCCCGCCAGCAGCCCGAACCCGCTGTCGATGTAGCGCACGAACGTATCGGTGAAGCGGTCGATGATATTGAGATCATCCATGGACAAAGCATCCCCGTCAGCGCCAGCGGTGCTGGCGCCGTGTTTGCGTCAACGGTCGAAGTTGAGAGCGGGAAGTTCAGCGTGCGATCAGCATTGTCGTCGGACGGGGTCGGGGTCGCTTCGCGAGCGGGGCCAGCCCCGCAACCCCAGCCGGGAGGACACCTCCCGGACCCACCGGCTTTTGGCAGTTTCAAAATGGAGGGGGTTTGGGGGAGCCATCCCCCAAGCGGGTGGCGGGCGGCAGCCCGCTCGCGCAGCGAACATTGCAGCAGCAAAGCGGATACTTATTGTGTGCATGATTTCCTCACTGTCCTCGTGTGTAGGCGCGGCCATCGCCTAGGAAGGATTTGAACTGTTGGCGGGCTTCCTGTTGGGCGAGGATGGCGCGGGAGCGATCGATGGTCTCGGCGCGGGTTTGGGCGGCGAGGAGGGCTTGCAGCTGGAGCGCTTGCTTGACGTGCAAGGCGGTGAGCTCGTTGCCGGCTTGGGCGGCCTGCAGGGCGCCGACGGAGCCTTCGGAGCGCGAGAGGATGTCGGCGAGGAGGCGGCTGTCGGCGGTTGTGCTCTCGGTGATCTGGCCCTGCAGGAGGGCGGCGCGTTTGAAGGCGGCGTGTGTCTCGTCCCAACGTGCTCGGGATTGCCGGAGGACATCGTCGCTGGTGAGCGTATCGGCGAAGGTCTTGGGGAACAGGCGCGCGAAAGCGGCGTCGGTTTCCTGGACCTTGAGAGCGATGGCATCGCCGGAGGACACCTGCCGCTGCATCTCGGAGAGCACTTGGGAGAGCTGCGGCGAGATGCTGCCGGGCAGGCCTTGCAGGTGGCGATCCATGCGCAGCAGCATCTGGGCCTCGTTCTGCAGCTGCCGCACCTGGTTGTTGACGGCGTCGAGTGCGCGCAAGGCCGAGAGCAGGTTTTGCTGGTAGTTGGCCGGATCGAAGACCGTGAGCTGGGCATAACAGGGACTTGCCCACGCTACCGCCACGACCGCGATCGTAGATGCCGTGAGCCTTGCAACACGTCTCATCGACGTTCTCCCTTGCGCTTGGTGTCGGGTACACGGAAGGGCGAGAGGCGCTCGGGCATGGGCGGGCCACCGGGCAGGCCCGGCAAGGGCGACTGCGCGGCCGTGTTGGCAGGCTTCTGCGCCGGCGCTTTCGGGAGTGGCGGCGGCGTTGAACGCGCTGCTGATGCTTGCGCCTGCTCGCTCGGTGCCGCTGGCAGCGCAGAGGAGGGCGCGGTTGGCGTGGCCGCATCGTCGATGAGCTCGGCCGCCCAGGCGAGATCCTTGGCGCGCAGAAACGCCGTGGGGAACTCGGCCGGCGCGCTTTCGCTCGCAAGCCGATCGATCAGCTTCTGATCGTCGGGCGTGGAGGCCCCGGCGATGGCGAGGCCTACTGGTCCGAGCCCCAGCTCGAACAGGCGGTTGCCGCGCGCCGTCTGGGCGTAGTAGTCGCGTTTCGGAGTGGCGCGCGACAGGATCTCGATCTGCCGGTCATTGAGACCGAAACGCCCGTAGACGGTGCGGGCCTGCGGTTCGAGGGCGCGGTCGTTGGGCAGGAATATCCGCGTCGGGCAGCTTTCGATCAGGGCGGGCGCAATCGACGATCGCTCGATATCGGCGAGCGACTGGGTCGCGAACACGACGGCAACGTTTTTCTTGCGCAGCGTCTTCAGCCACTCGCGGATGCGAGCGGCAAACAGCGGGTCGTCGAGGAAGACCCAGGCCTCGTCGAGCACCAGTAGCGTCGGTCGCCCATCGAAACGAGCTTCCAGCCGATGGAACAGATAGGTCAGGACCGGCAGGACCAGGCGCTTGACCTGCATCAGCCCGTCCATCTCGAAATGTAGCACGTCGGCGAGGTCGAGCGTCTCTTGTGCACCGTCGAGCAGCCGGCCGTACGGACCTTCCAGGGTGTAGGGGGTCAAGGCCGCGACGAGCGCGTTGGACTGGGTCAACACGGCCAAGCCGGTCAGCGTGCGCTCGGCTCTTGGGGCAGACGCCAGGCTCTGCAACGCTGTCCACACCGCATCCTTGACCTCGGGCGTGATGGTGACGCCCTCGTTGATGAGGAGCCCGATCACCCATTCGAGTGCAAAGGCGATTTCACCTGATGTGTCGATGGCGGCGAGCGGCTGGAACGCCACATCACCGTCCAGCGCCAGGTCGACCGCGCGCCCCTGCATCGCCAGGACGGCAGCGCGGGTGGAGCGGCCCTTGTCGAAGATCGCCACCTGCGCGCCGATGAAGCGGCGAAACTGCAGGGCAAGCAGGGCCAGCAGCACCGATTTGCCGGCACCTGTGGGGCCGACCACCAGCGTATGGCCGACATCGCCGACATGCAGATCGAGGCGGAAGGGTGTGCTGCCGCGCGTCTGCGTCATCATAAGCGCGGGCGCACGCAGATGTGCGTTGCCCTCGGGTCCTGCCCACACCGCCGACACCGGCATCATGTGGGCAAGGTTCAAGGTGTGCACGATCGGCTGGCGCACGTTGGCGTAGGGGTTGCCCGGCAGGCTGCCGAGCCAGGCCTCCACCGCGTTCAAGGTCTCGCGAATGGTGGCGAAGCCGCGGCCGTTAACGATGCGCTCGACGGCCAGCAGCTTGTCGTTGGCGCGCTGCGCATCGGTGTCGGACACCACGATCGCCGTCGTCACGAAGCCGAACGCCACGTCGTCGGCCCCCAGCTCCTGCAGGGCCTCGTCGGCATCGACGGCCTTGTTGTCGGCATCGGGATCAACCAGCGCCGTCTCGCGATTGAACATCACCTCGCGCAGGATAGCGGCCACGGACTTGCGCTTGGAGAACCACTGCCGCCGCAGCCGCGTCAGATGCTTGGTCGCCTCCTCCTTGCCGAGGGGGATCCAGCGCGTCATCCAGCGATAGGAGAAGCCGAGGTCGTTCAGCGCATCGAGGAATCCCGGGCTTGTCGTGCTCGGGAACCCGAGCACTGTGAGCACGCGCAGGTACCGATCACCGAGCTTCGGCTCGATCCCGCCGGTCAGTGTCGTGTCGCACAGGACCGCATCCAGGTGCGTCGGGATGTCCGGCATTGCCACCACGTGGGGGCGGGTCGAGATGGTCGCATGCAGATAGGTCAGGGTTTCGGCGTCCGTGAGCGGCCGAACCTCCGGCAACACGGCTCCCAGCAGTTCGAGCGCTCGGTCGGTCTCGGTCAGATAGGCCTCGAGATACACGCGCGGATCGACGGAGGCGGTCTTGCCCTCGGGGCGCTCGAAGAACAAGCGCTCGGTGCGGCTCGCCGCATCCGGTGGCGGCAAATACAGGAAGGTGACGTAGTAGCGGCTCTCGTGATGCGCCCCGACGGCCAGAAAGTCGGCTTTGCGCTCCTCGTCGACCAGCCATGATGCCGGGTCGGCAAAGCGTCCTGCTGGATAGGCGAGCGCCGGCACACGCTCCGCCTCGAAAAACATCGCCCATCCCGCGCCGAACCGCTTCAGGACGTTGTTGACCCGCGCCGTGACCGAGACCAATTCGGCCTCGGTGGCACTGTCGAGATCGGGACCGCGATAACGAGCCGTGCGCTGGAAGCTGCCGTCCTTGTTGAGGACGACGCCCGGCGCCACCAGGCAGGCCCAGGGCAGATAATCAGCCAGACTCGTGGCCTTGCTGCGGTACTCGGCGAGGTTCAACATACGAGTGCTCCCTTGTGACGGGCATGACGCGACAACACGGTCAGAAAGGCCGGATCGGCGCGCGTGACCCACACGGCAATTGCGTGGCCAACGATCCAGATCAGCAGTCCCGCAAGCCACAGGCGCAGGCCGAGCCCGACCGCAGCAGCCAGCGTGCCATTGAGAATGGCGAACCCCCGCGGCGCTCCCGCAATCAGGATCGGCTCGGTCAGCGACCGGTGCAGCGGCACCTCATATCCGGGGATGGCAATGGGGTTGTGGAGCATTGAACAGTTCCCTTTCTCAGTCGATCAAAGCGCCGCCCGCGAACGAGAAGAACGACAGGAAGAACGACGTCGCCGCAAAGGCGATGGACAGCCCGAACACCACCTGCACCAGCCGGCGGAAGCCGCCCGACATGTCGCCGAACGCCAGGCTCAAACCCGTCACAATGATGATGACAACCGCACACACCTTGGCGACCGGACCCTCGATCGACTCCAGAATCCGCGTCAGCGGGCTCTCCCACGGCATGCCCGATCCAGCAGCACCAGCCGGCGAGCACGATGAAATAACCGCCGTAATCGTGATTGCGGCGGCGATCAAAACTTGATGCGTGGTTGCTTGAAGTCGCTGGCGCGAGCGGGCCGCTGTATGCAGTCGCTTCGCGAACGGGCCGCGGGCCCGTACCCGCTTGGGGGACGTGTCCCCCAAATCCCCTCCGTTTTTGGACGTACAAAAGGCGGGCGGTCCGGCGGGTGTCCCGCCGGGCGGGTCGTAGGGCGGCAGCCCTACTGCGCAGCACTCATCCATACCCCGCGTCTGAGAAGCATCCATTGCTGTCCTCCTCACGATCCGACTGGCCGCAATGCCGGAATGCCGAGCGGCTTCAGGATATAGTTGCCGACACTGTCGAGGCCGGAGACCTCGGCCACGGTTTCGACGCGTCGCTGGTTGCCGCGACCGCCGAGGAAGACGACGATGTCGATGGCCTGGACGATGAGGTCGCGCGGCACGGTGACGACGGCTTCTTGCATCAGCTGCTCGAGTCGCAACAATGCGGAGGCGGCACAGTTGGCGTGAACTGTGGTCAGGCCGCCGGGGTGGCCGGTGTTCCAGGCTTTGAGCATGTCGAGGGCTTCGGGACCGCGCACTTCGCCGACGATGATGCGGTCGGGACGCAGGCGCAGGGTCGAGCGCACCAGGTCGGCGAGGGTGGCGACGCCGGGTTTGGTACGCAGGGCGACACAGTCCGGGGCGGCACATTGCAGCTCGCGTGTGTCCTCCAGGATGACGACACGATCGCCCGCGTCGGCGATTTCGGCGAGGAGGGCATTGAGCAGCGTCGTTTTGCCGGAGGAGGTGCCCCCGACCACGACGATGTTCTTGCGCTCGCGGATGGCGTGCTTGAGCGCTTCGGCCTGAAGCGGGGTCATGATACGCGCCGACACGTAGTCGCCGAGGCGGTAGAGCCTCTCGGCCGGCTTGCGGATCGAGAAGCACGGCGACATCGAGACGGGCGGCATGACGCCCTCGAAGCGCTCGCCGGTCCCCGGCAGCTCGGCTGAGACGATGGGGGCGCGATCGTGCACCTCGCGTCGCACATGGGCGGCGACCAGGCGGATAATGCGTTCGGCCTCGGCGGTGCCGATGCGCTCGGTCGTGTCGATGCGACCGGTTCCGGCCTTGTCGAGCCACAGGCGGCCATCGGGGTTGACCATGACCTCGATGACGTGCGGGTCGTCGAGGGCGGCGGCGATGGCCGGACCGAAGGCCGTGCGCAGCATTTGCAGGCGGCGACCTTGCGCCTCCTCGGACGCGATCGAGAAGAGATCAGGCATGGCCGTCATCCTCCTGATGATGTGATGGGGCTTGGCCGTTGGACGCCGACATGGGGCTAGCGGCGGGAGGCCGGACCTCCGCGACCTGGGAGAGCGACCTCAGCGGCCCATCGTCGACGGCGTCCGCCAGCAGATTGGGGTTGGTTGCGACGATGCTCTCCAGCACCTCGGTGATGAGACGATGATTGCCGGCAAGGCGGCGACCGACCTGGGCCACGAACACCTGGAAGCGCTCGCGGCCGACCGCCCGTGCCACATCCTGATCGACCTTGGGCACGGGTGGCGTGATGGTGAGGAAATAGCGCACGTAGAGCGACAGCGTCTCGGTGGCGATGGCCACGTCGCGCTGCACGTCGGCAAAGCCTTTGACGACGCCATCCATGCGCCGCAACAGCGCTTCGTCGTGCCTCTGCACGCGATCAGGATCGAGCTGGCGATCGAGGGCCTTCTCGACCAGCGCCGACTTGGCGCCGAGGACCCGGGCGACGGCATCGAAGCGGTCGGCCACTTTCTTCGACAGGTAGATGGTGTAGCGTTTTTTCATTGGGCTTACCCTGGAAGCGGCAGCGACAGTTGTGCCGTCGGCGCGCTGCGGCCGCGACGCCGGCGGGGCTCGTCGAGGATGAGCGCGGTGTCGGGGTCGGCGCCGGGCAGGCGAACCGGCTCGGGGGTGTGTTCGCGCAGGGGCCCCGTCTCCTCGCTGCTGGTCGCGGTGACGTAGTCGCCCCACTGCTTTTCTAAGCGGTCATTGGTGCCGCGTGCTTGCGCGCCCCAGGTGTCCGAGGATGGGCGCGGGCCATCGTTGGGCAGAGCGGACCGAGGCGCCGGCAGGCAGCGCGGGGCAAAATTGCCATCCTCGAAGTAGCGCAGCTTCCTGGCGCGGATCGGCGGGCAGCCCGAGACGAAGATCAGCGCCTCGTCGCTGGGGAGCTGCATGACCTCGCCCGGTGTCAGTAGCGGCCGGGATGTTTCCTGCTCGGAGATGCTGGTGTTGGTGAGCCACGGCGAGAGGCGTTTGCCCGCCAGGTTGCGCTGCGCCCTGAGCTCCGTCTTGGTGCCGAGCGCATCCGATATCCGCTTGGCCGTGCGCTCATCGTTGGCGGCAAAGGCGATGCGCACGCGGCAGTTGTCGACAATGGCGTTGTTGGCCCCGTACGCCTTTTCGATTTGGTTCAATGACTGCGCGATCAGGTATGCCCGCACGCCATAGCCGGCGAGGAAGGCAAGACTCGTTTCGAAGAAGTCGAGCCGCCCCAGCGCCGGGAACTCATCGAGCATCAGCAGGAGCTGACGGCGATGGGGGCGACCGCGCCGGCTCTGCAGCTGCTCGGTAAGCCGCCGCGCGATCAGGTTGAGCACCAGGCGCATCAGCGGCCGCGTGCGTGACAGGTCCGAGGGCGGCACGACGAGATAGAGCGAGTGCGGCCGTTCCGCGTCCATCAGGTCGGCGATCGCAAAGTCGCTGCTGCTGGTGGTCTTGGCAATGATGGGATCGCTGTACAGGCTCAACAGGCTGACCGCAGTGGAGACCACACCGGAGCGCTCGTTCGGCACCTTGTTCATGACCGCACGGGCATGATCGGCGACCGTCGGATGCACCTCGGGAGCGTCCTCGGTGCCGAGGTGGTTGGTCGTCATCATCACCCACAACGTGCGGTCGATGGAGCGCGACGGGTCGGACAAGAGCCGCGCGACGCGCGCGAGCGTCTTCTCCTTTTCGGCGTAGAGCACGTGCAGGATGGCGCCCACCAGCAACCCGTGAGCCGTCTTCTGCCAGTGGTCGCGGATCTCGCGGGCACCCTCGGGATCGATCAGGATGTCGGCGATGTTCTGGACGTCCCGCACCTCGTTTGGGCCCTTGCGCACCTCCAGCAGCGGGTTGAAGCGGGTGGAGCCTGGCTCGGTCGGATCGAACTTGAAGCAGTGCGAGAAGCGCTGACGCCAACCTGACGTCAGCTCCCAGTTCTCGCCCTTGATGTCGTGGATGACGGCCGAGCCGGTCCAGGTGAGCAGCGTCGGCACCACCAGCCCCACGCCCTTGCCGGAGCGAGTCGGCGCCACCGCGAGCACATGGTGCGGACCGTCGTCACGCAAGTAGCTGTTGCCGGATTGCCCCAGCATGACGCCGCGGCCGCCTAAGAGGCCGGCCGACCGCAAGTCGGAAACTGCCGCCCAGCGGGCGGAGCCGTAGGTCGTGACGACCTTCGGCTTCGACGCCCGCCAGGCGGCTCCCCCGATCGCAACGAGACCAGCCGAGATGCCACCACCGGCGGCGATCAGGCCGGCGGTGTCGAACACGCGCGGCGCCAGGCGGCCGAACGCCAGCCACCAGGAAAACAGCTGCCAGGGCGCATAGATCGGCCAATCGAACAGCGCCAGCCATGGGGCGCCGAGCGCGGGGTGAAACTTCAGAGTGGCGGCGGCCCATTGCGTGGCGGTCCACAAGCTCAGCAGCACGAGAATGGCCGTTGCCAGGCCCTGCAAAACGATCTGGGAAGACTTGGTCATGGCCGCCGATCCCGAGTGCGCGTGCACGCTTGCGGATGGCGTTCAGGATGCGGGACGAGGCCGGCAAAAGGCCATTAGGATTCGCGGTAAAAATTGGGACGTTGCGTGATCTTTTTGTAGGTAAACTGTAAGTCGTCCCGGTCCGGCACCTGATCCGCAAGCGCGGGCACCTCAAAATCGGAGGCCGGAAATGCTTCTCGCCGACCTTCGCGATCGCGGCGGTTCGCCGGGCGCGTCGTGGGGTGTTCCCGTAACTAGTGGACAGCTTGACCGGACTACTGCTAACCAGTAGTATGGCGAGCGATGACGAATTCGAGTGGCACCACGCCAAGGCGCGCAGCAACTACGCCAAGCATGGTGTCACGTTCGACACCGCGAAGCGGGCGTTTGCCGATCCCTTCGCTGTCGAGGTTCTGGACGACAGCGCGGACTACGGCGAGGAGCGGTTCCTGCTGATCGGCATGGTCGACGGACAGCTTCTCAGCATCGTCTACACCCCACGGCAAGGACGCTGTCGCCTGATCACGGCGCGGCGCGCAACGAAAGATGAGCAAGACCACTACTTCACGCAGAACAGCCAAGACCAAACCTGATCCGCGTCCCATGCGGCCGATGAGCCAGGCGGAGATCATGGCGGCTGCGCTCAGCGACCCGGATGCGCAGCCGCGCTCATTGGCCCAGCTCGCGCGCATGAAGCATACGCCGCGCGCCAAGCTCATCCGGCGGGCTCTCGGTCTCACGCAAGAGGAATTTGCCGACCGCTTTCGCATCCCGATCGGGACGTTGCGCGACTGGGAGCAGGGGGCGAGTGAGCCGGACCAAGCCGCGCGCGCCTATCTGACGGTGATCGCCCGCAATCCCGAGGCGGTGATCAAGGCGTTGACCCGCGCGGCCTGATGTAGGCGAACGCGCTGTCAGAGCGACAATCGAGTCGCAGCTTTGAGATCGCGGCTGGTGTACCCCCGCTGCGGGAAGGCCACGTAGCGCGGCGTCCAGCCCTCGACCTTGCTGCGTCCCTCACCCGCAAGCGCCTTGCGGATGATCGCCTTCTTCTTGGTTCCCGGCTCGGTCAGGTAGCTGTTGGCCGCCGTCTCGCCGATGACCTCGGCCAGCATGCCGCTGACGGCCTCGCGGTCCTTGACCAGGACGAAGAACGGCTCGTCCGGCTGCCAGTGCTGCAGGCAGTCGACTTTGAGGTGCTGACCCAGCGTGTCGATCAGGTCGGTTCCGGCCGCCAATGTTTCGCCCATCACCACGGCCAGGACCTGCATAACCTGGGGCTCGGTCATGTCGAGCAGACGCGCGAACACTTCGGCCGTGCGGGTGCCACTGGCATCGTGCGCCACTAGGCTCGCGGCGTCCCCGTCGATCCGCAGCAGTTTGGCGGCTTTCGCGCGCTTCTTCGCGAAGGCGCCTTCGCTGGCCAGCTTCGGCGCAGCCTCGCCGATCTCGGCCGTCGCAGGCCGCCGCGGCTCGGCCTCCACCTTCCACCAGCGCCCGCCGCCGATGGCGTGTGCCAGCATGAGCCGTAAGCCGATCTCTGGCGCGTCGGCAACGGCGAGGCGCACGGCGCTGTGACGCACGAGATCGACATAGTTGACCAACGGTGCGCTCATCTCGGGACGCTCGACCACTGCCGAAGCGGCGCTGATGTCGTCCTCACCTTCTGCCTTCCGCTTGCCACGCCGCACTTCTGAGCGGGGTTTGAGCCCCTTGTGCACGGTGACGTGCCCATCCGGCTCGACGACGATATAGACCCCGCCGCCATCCGCCTTGGCCACGCTCTCGTAGTCCCAGGGCTGGAAGCGCCGGTCGGGCTCGATGATGTGCACGTCGCTCCAGCCGGACGTGAGCGACTGCTCACGCCGCTCGGCAATGGCCGCATTCTGCAGGCGCCAGAACTCGTCCGGGTCTGTGAAATACCGCTCCTCACCGAACAGGTCGGCCGCGATGGCGCCTTGATACAACGCCTCGTCGAACAGCGCCGCTTTGGTCGCAATCTCCGCACCGCCCAGCAGCCAGGCCTTGAGCTGCCAGGGCGGCGGGGGCTCCTGCTCGGAATCGTTGTTGAGCGCCAGCCACGCCTTCTGGCGCTCCCTCGTGGCCAGCGTCAGGAGCTGCAAGGTCTGCGTGTCGATGTCCCCGGCCCGGTACAGGCGGCGGATGTCGGGATGCAGGTTGGCGATGGCGAGCCTGCGCTTGACGATCTGCTCGGAGATGCCGAAGTGCGCGGCAATGTCGGCCTCGGGCATGCCCTTGCGGCGCAGTGCGGCGAAGGCCTCATACTGCTCCAGATCGTCCATCGGCAGGCGCTCGACGTTCTCGGCCAGCGACGCCTCTATCGCCGTGGCGTCGTCGTCGGCCTCCAGCAGCACGCACGGCAGCTTGTCGGCATCCGGTGCACCGTCGCCGTCGAGTCTCTTGGCCGCAAGGTAGCGCCGCCGTCCGGCGACGATCTCGTAGCCATCGCCATCACGGCGCACCAACAATGGCTGGATGATGCCCAGCGCCGCAATCGAGGCGGCAAGACTGTCGATCTCCTTGGCGCCGTGACGGCGCACGTTGAGCTTGGAAACGGTAAGCTCCGACAGCGGGATGTGATGCAGTTTGCGTAGCATTGGTGACCTCCGCAGTGTTCACGCGGCAAAGCGCTGGGCGGGCATGGACTGCAAGCCGTCGAGGTAGGTGACGGCTTCTTGCGCCTTGGCGGCGGTGGCGAAGATGGCGCGGGGCTCGGCCTTCATGACCTTCAACCAATGGTGGATGTAGCGCGCGTGGTCGGGATGGGGCTCGATAGCGATGCCGAGCTTTGCGCACAGGAAGGCGGCGCCGATCTCGGCGCAGGCTTCCTCGCAGCAGTAGGCGTCATCGCCGAAGCGCTTGCCGAACTCGCGGTCCAGCCTGTGCGGTGCGCCGACCCAATGGGTTGCCTCGTGTTAGGTCACGCGTGGATTGCGTCATTTGTGTCATCGCTCGGCGATGGAATCAGGACAGTGTCGGCGGAGGTTCTCTCTTGCCGTGCTGTGATGACCCTGAGCGTAGCGAAGGGTCATTGCA
>Ga0247727_10005143_pt1 | contig 26906 bp, 20 predicted proteins | sample WisWelCaveWW1625_FD_202498 | JGI IMG/M metagenome (GOLD analysis project Ga0247727, IMG submission 202498) | Biofilm microbial communities from Wishing Well Cave, Virginia, United States - WW16-25 | ecosystem: Environmental > Aquatic > Deep subsurface > Groundwater > Cave microbial mat | place...
ACCCTGAGGAAGTCGACATCAAAGAAGTGGACGGCGAACGCGTCGTGGTCTTCGAAGTGCGGCTCAACCAAACCGATGTCGGCAAAGTCATCGGCAAAAGCGGGCGCACCATCACGGCCATCCGCACGTTGTTGACGAGCGCCGCCGCCAAGCACGGTAAGCGCGCGATGCTCGAAATCATCGAGCCCGAGGGCCGGCAACGTCCGCCGAATCATACCGGCGGGAGCGCAGGCGAACACGGCGGAGGCGGAGACGTTTGAATCAGGCAACGTAGAGGTCAACTCGAAGAGAGGCCGGGAAGCCGGCCTCTCTTTTTTTGGTCTCACATACACACGAGCGGGGTTTTCGATTGACAACGAAATTCATCTCCGCATAATGCCGGTCACTTTTGGGGAAGCGCAATTGTCTGTCATCTCAGCAGCGGGGCCAAGAGGGAATCAGCCACGAAGTCGCATCGAATCGCCTCGTATCCCCTTTCTTCTCCGCAGACGAATTTCATTTCACACTGTCGAACTTGAGAGCGGAGAGTTTTCTTGCCCGTAGTAAACGAGGAAAAGTCATGAAACTTCAATTAGCTATCTGCGCAACAATTCTAATGACAGGTACGCGCAGTCTGCTCGCGTACACGGGCTGCACTGGTGACACGACCAACGGCAGTACGGTGATTGCCGAGTATTTATTTCGTGAAGGCAGTGGTACCTCGACAGTGAACTTGGGCACGGGCGGTTCTGCTGGCGATGCGATTTTGACGAATAGCGTTACATTCAGCGCGGATGTGCCGCCCGTCAACGGGGGCTGCGGATACAGCGCAAAACTGCCCGCTAGCGGTACGGGCTCATTAACGCCGGCAGTGGAATCTTCCGCTAGCTACGATCCATTGGCCGGCGCGACCAATTTCACAATCATGGCATGGGTGAAACGTGAAAGCTCCAGTACGGCAAGCAACCAGTCCGCGCGCATCGTGAGTGACGAAAGTAGCACGACTTTGGCTTCCAACTCCGGTTTTGCACTCCGATTCTCGGGCGCAGCCGGGACGCTCGCGCTTCGAGTAAACAGTACGGAGTTGAGCACGACCGTCGGCGGCATTGCGCCGAACGACGGCGCGTGGCATCACGTCGCTGTAGTGTATGACGGGTCACGACCGGCGACGAATTCTCTATCACGTCACGCGCATTTCTATGTGGACGGCGTTCAGCGCGGGGTGGGCGTTTCAAACGCGACTCTGAACGTTTCGGTGGGGAGCAATGCGAACAAACTCACAGTCGGCAATTCCTCTGTCAGTCGGGGCGTCGGCAATCTCTTGGTTAGCAAAACTGACGACGTGCGAATCCTGCGCGGCTTTGCGCCCGCGCCCGTCGGCGATGGCAATACAAACACTGTAATTCAATGTTACGCGAACAGAGGAGACGATTTTGAGCCGCCGACGATTACGTGCCCTGACAATGTCACGGTCACGGCCGTTCCCGGCCAGACATTTGCCTCGAACGTGAATCTTGGCCAGCCGACCGTTAGCGACAATTGCGGTGTACCCAACGTGGCGAACAACGCGCCTGCCGTTTATCCGCGCGGCACAACCATAGTGACGTGGACAGCGACGGACGGAGCGGGCAATCAAAGCACGTGTCAGCAAACCGTCACTGTCGTAAGTGGGACGGGGTGCGATGGAGACACGACGAGCAGCAGCGCGGTTATCGTCGAGTATCCCTTTAGTGAAGGCACCGGAACGAGTACTACCAATCTCGGTACCGATGGTGCATTAGCAAATGCGACTCTTAGAAATGGCGCGGATTTCACCACGGACGTGCCCCCATCGAACTCTAGTTGCGGTCGCTCAATCTCGCTTCCAAACACGGGCAGCGGCGAAACTACACCGAGTGTTGAGACGAGCGCGGCGTATGATCCACTGGCCGGCTCCGAGCGGTTTACGATCATGGCGTGGGTCAAGCGCCAAAGTTCGGCCCCAAACCAGAATACAGCGGCGCGCATTGTAAGCGACGAACATCCACGCGGGCTGTCGGAGAACGACGGGTTCACCTTTGGATTCACCGGCCAAGATGGTCAGTTAGCGGTTCGCGTCAATGATCACTTGGCCGCCACTTCCGTTGGCGGCGGGTTGATTCCGCCCAACGAAGGCAACTGGCATCATGTCGCCGTCACATATGATGGCACATTGCCCGCCACCAACACGTTAACGCGCAACGTGCATTTTTATGTCGATGGCGTTCAGCGTGGCGATGGCAACGTGTTGGTTAGTCAGATCGTGGCGACGAATGGCAATCCAATGCGCGTCGGCAACGTGTCCGAAAGTCCCTCGGTGAGTTCGCTCTTAGTTGGCAAAATTGACGACGTGCGTATTCTACGCGACTACGCTACAGCCGCCGTCGGAAACGGCAACATCAGCAGCGTGATTAGTTGCTACATGAACCACAATGAGGGAGGCGGCTTGGCCGCTCCCGAAATCACAGCGCCTGCTTCCGTTTGTGCGAATTCAACGGGCAATTCCGCTTTCATCACCGATTACGGGACAGGAGCAACGTACAGTTGGCAGATCAGTAACGGCAGTATTACCGGCGGCCAAGGGACTCCGACGATTTCTTGGTCTGCTGCATCCACAAGCCCGGCCACGTTGAACGTTTCCGTCACGGCAAACGGTTGCACGGCCTCAGCGACCAAAGATGTTACCGTAACTACCTCAGGTTCGGTGACAATAACAGCGCCCGATTCAGTCTGCGCCAACTCTGCCGGTAACACTGCTTCCATACCTGACGCGGGAACAGGAGCGACGTATTCTTGGGCAATTCAGAATGGAACAATCACCGCAGGGCAAGGAACTCCCATCATCACATGGACGGCTGGCTCCACAGGCCCGGTTTCACTTTCGGTCACTGTGAGTGGCGTAGCCTGCGGCTCAACCGGCAACAAAGACGTTACGGTGAATGTATTGCCAGATGCCACAATTACGGCTCCATCCTCCGTATGCGCAAACTCCACTGGCAACCCCGCGTCAATACCTGATGCGGGGCAGGGTGCAAGTTATAGTTGGACGGTATCGGGCGGAACAATTCAAAGCGGTAATGGAACGCGGAGTATTACGTGGTCTGCTGGATCAAGTAGTCCTGTAGCTCTCAGCGCGACAGTCACAGCTAATGGCTGTTCTTCCGCAGGCAACAAAGACGTGACGGTCGGTAGCTCGGGCTCGGTCACGATAACCGCGTCAGATTCCGTTTGCGCCAACTCGACCGGGAATACAGCTTCGGTGCCGGACGCGGGAACGGGAGCGACGTATTCGTGGTCGATTCAGAATGGAACAATTACTGCCGGGCAAGGTACGCGCAGCATCACTTGGTCGGCTGGCTCCACAAGTCCGGTTTCGCTTTCCATCACGGTAGCCGGCGTCGGATGCGGCTCGACTGGAAGCAAGAACGTCACCGCCAATGCACTTCCCGACGCGACAATTACCGCGCCCGGTTCTGTTCTACCTAATTCGACAGGTAACGCCGCCTCTGTACCCGATGCAGGAACCGGGGCAACATATAGTTGGACAATTGCAGGCGGAACTCTCGACGGCGGTAATGGTACGCGAAGCATTGCGTGGTCTGCTGGAACAACCAGTCCGGCCACGCTCATGGTGACGGTTACTACAGCCGGTTGTAGCTCGACCGGTACCAAAGACGTGGCGGTGACTAGCTCATCATTAACCATCACGTCGCAACCAATCAATCAAGAGGCAGAAGCGGGTGAGGATACGGCGTTTTCGGTCGTGGCATCCGGGGAAGTTGGGCCAATTTCTTATCAGTGGTTCCACAATGGTAGCGTCATCGGCGTTGATAGCACATTGACGATTGATCCGATTCAAACAACAGATGCGGGTGCATACTACGTGGTCGTGTCCGACGGCGTAACTAGCATCGCGAGCGATACGGCTACGCTAACACTGATCGCCTGTGTTTCTTCGCCAGCCGGGTTGGTCGCGTGGTGGTCTGCCGAAGGCAATACCTATGACAACACCGGAAAACACAATGGCACGTTGTCTGGAACCTTTTTTGGCACGGGAAAAATTGGCCAGGCCTTTCACTTTAATGGAATCAGCGACAAAGTTACCGTTGCGGACAATCCTGAGTTCGCACTAACTCAATCACTGACGATTGAAGGTTGGATTTACAGAGAGAGTTCTGGTCGCGGATACATTTTGATCCGAAGTGATGATGACGCGGGGATAGCTCCATATTACTTGAGCGTCGAGGCGTCTGGAGTGGTTCGGTTCTTTATTAGTTCTGGTTCGAATTCGGATCAGTTGGAGACGACCGTTGCTTATGCACAGTGGCAACATGTGGCGGCAGTGCTGGACGATTCGGCCGGGCAAATGTTGATATACGTGAATGGACAAGCTGCTGCGCAGAAAGCTACCTCGGTCAGACCATTCGCGGAACTCAATGCGGCTTCTCAACCGGCCATCGGCATCGGCAATCACCCGTCGTCTGGTCAAAACACACCTTTCGGGGGATTCATCGATGAGTTGACGGTTTATTCGACTGCATTATCCGCTCACGACATCGGGATGATATTCAACGCGGGAACCGGCAAGTGCGCCTTGGGAACGCCAAGGCTACCCGCAGTACACTTCACACCTGCCGGCAGCAGCCAAGTTCCCTCCTTCGTTTCGCTGGCTGTTCCGGGCTACCCGGCTTCTTCGATTCATTACACCGTTAATGGCACGATTCCCACGCAAGCAAGCCCTGTGTACTCAGGCCCAATTGAGTTGACGCAACCAACCACGATTATTGCGTTCGCTTCGCTTAGCGGCTTCCAGGACGGTCCGACGGCTGTCGAAAAATACGGGACTGCATACGCAACCGATCCATCTAAAGTTTCCGGTGACAAGCAGGTCGGAGTCTTGAACAGCGTGTTGCCTTTGCCATTCGTGGCGCTGATCACGATAAATGGAAACCCAGTCCCCAATGGCGAGACGGTCACGTTTACAGCAACCAGTCCTTCTGGGGAGGATGTCAGCGCTCTGCTGTCAAGGACATCCGATACAACTGGAAGCGACGGCCAACCGGGGCACGTTTCCACTTCCTTGAACTTCGGTAACGAAGCCGGTGTCTACACAGTGACCGCTCACTACCAAACTAGCGAGATCGCGTTTCAAGCAGAGTCGGTGACGCCTGTTTCCGTGGTGAGGGTGGATGAGAATTACTTAGTTCCATCAAGCGAACCCCTTGGAGGAACCTGCTATCTATTAGCCACTGTTTCTGGAGAAAGCCAGAGCGCGACGCACATATTGGGAGCAACAGATGACGGTCAGAATATCCTCTGCATCCTCGAAGAAACATCCCCCGGCTCTGGAGTATACATCGGTTCCTTCGACACGACGCCGCTCTCGCAGTCGGTTTCTAGTCCACAAGATGGTGTTACAGAATATGCCTCGGCCGATTTTGTAAAGACTCCGACCAGCAGCTTTGGCGATGCGAATAGATTTGATCATGAGATGGAGGACCCATTTGGCGGATTTCAGGCAGAGTCGAGAGGCAGTGCTAGGGCCAACGCCTTCTTAACGACGCCACCCCCAATTCTCATGTCCCCTGACTTTCTTCGCGCCGCAGGCTTTGCGAAGTTTCAGGTACATATCTTGGGTACCCCAGTATATACCTACATCGAGAATCAGGCCGATTTCTTGTACATTTCTACTCACGGCCACCACCACGCAAATTACCTAGAGACCGCCGAGGGTGATTTTCCGCCCGCAAAGATCTCAGGCGGAGCGTGGGCAAAGGATCTCGACTATGTAATTATTGCTGGTTGCGCCGTGTTAGATGTCACCGGCCATAAGTATCAGGGCCTTTCTGAACAAAACGATGCGCCCGGTAGGAAATGGATTTCTACAGGGCCATGCGTTTTCCTTGGATACGAAGGTGCGGGCCCCTCGGACTCGTCGGGGGCTCCCGAGAACGTAGTATACCTCTGGACATTCGAGGTAGGCATAGAGCTCATTGACCCACTGACCGCTTGGATGGATGCCAATGCTTCGAGTATATCGATTCGCCAAAGTTGCTGGAACGCGACAGCGATCAATGCTTGTTCCAGTCCCAAGGTCGCATACCACTTTGAAGGAAGCCCAGACAATCCACGACTTGTGGCCGTGGAAGAAAATGGGTGGGCGGGTAACTGACTGTGAAGGAGCCTATGAAAACCAAGTTGTTCATAACTGTGATGTGCGTCGCGGTACTAATGTCTGGAGGTCGCAGCCGAGCAGCAGATGTGGACTCGCCGCGAAAGAAGGAATTGGATAACGCTTTGGTAGCACTGCTCAAACAACCTGTGGAGGCATCGGATCCGGATGAGCCCTCAAGTGAGAATCCAGGTTGGTACCGTCCCGCCAATCGGCAGACGTTAAGAGACTTTATAGCGAGAAACCCCAATACTGAGGAAGCGTACCAGGCGGAGGTCTGGCTTATCTTTGCGCAGGGATCCACGGAGCTGAGTCGAGATAGGTCTGAAAGGAAAATTCAAAGAGCAAACAGGGCCGAGCGACTGAAGACAATCATTGGCAAGACTACTCAGCCGGCCACCGCCAAAATAGCCAATCTGCAAAGAGCGGTAGAACTCATTCAGGCAGAAGAGGCGAATGGATTTCAGAATCAAGCGGATGAGATTCTGGCTCATATCGAGCAGTACGAATCCGAAAAGGACGAGCAATTCTTGCTCTATACTAAACTCGAAAGGACGAGTCCTGCAGAAATTGACCCGTGGCTCCGATGTATGCTCGTCGTCAATGCGTGCCATGCGCACGACCTGAAAAAGGCGCTTGTCCTCGCGCAAGAGTTAAAACGAAAGTTCCCCGAATGGTGCAATCGTGAGAACTTCGTTGGTAAGATCGACATGCTTGAGCGTGGTAGATCGCCATATCCAACTTGGGATGACATGAAGTCTGTCGGACAATCAAGTGTCGGCTTAGGGCGCCGGCCGTAATAGCTTTCGTTGGATCAGTCCTCACGTTAACTCCGCGATGTCCTTCACCAGACTGTCCACGTCGGCCTCGGTCATGTTCGACGCAGTATGCCGGCAGGGCGATCTGCACAGAAGCATTGACTCTCGCGCCTCGAACTGGCAACCTCCCGCCTCTGCAACCGGGCGGGTAACAGAAGGAGACGCGCCGCCCGATGGACATTGATATTTTGACGTTGTTCCCTCGGATGTTCGAGGGACCGCTGGATGAAAGCATCCTGAAACGCGCGCGGGAGCGCGAGCTGGTGAAGATTCGCGTGCACAATTTGCGCGACTTCACGCACGACAAGCATCGCGTCGTGGACGACAAGCCGTACGGCGGCGCGCCCGGGATGTTGATGAAGCCGGAACCGATCTTTGAAGCCGTCGAGAAGTTGCGCCGCGCGGAAACGTGCGTGGTGCTGATGACGCCGCAAGGCCGGCCATTCACGCAACGCCGGGCCCGCGAGTTTGCCGGTAAGCCGCACCTGCTCGTCATCTGCGGCCACTACGAAGGCGTGGACGAACGGGTCCGGGAAGCGCTCGTGCACGAAGAAGTCAGCATCGGAGACTACGTGCTGACGAATGGCGCGCTGGCGGCGGCAGTCGTTGTGGATGCGGTCGTACGCTTGTTGCCGGGAGTACTTGGCGACGACCAGAGTGCCGCGGATGATTCGTTTGAGAACGGATTGATCGAAGGTCCGCAGTACACGCGGCCACCCGAGTTTCGCGGGATGCGCGTGCCGGATGTGTTGGTGTCCGGCAACCACGAAGAGATAACGAAGTGGCGCAAGCAGCAGTCGCAGAAACGCACGCAGGAGCGTAGACCGGATTTGTTAAAGTAACTGTAGCCGAAGCGTAAGCTTCGGGCCGCGGCTTACGCTGCAGCTACAGTGCGGAAGGAGAAGAAATCATGAATACGAGTATCATTGAAAAGATTCAGTCAGAGCAGTTGCGGACCGATTTGGCTCCGTTCAAGGTGGGCGACGCGGTTCGCGTCCACACCCGCATCAAAGAAGGCGACCGCGAACGCGTGCAGGTGTTTGCCGGCCTCGTCATCAACAAACAAGGACGCGGCATCGCCGAGACGTTCACCGTCCGCCGCATCAGCTACGGCGAAGGCGTCGAGCGCGTGTTCCCGGTCCACTCCCCGTTCATCCAGAAGATCGAGGTCGAGCGCGCCGGCAAGGTGCACCGCGCCAAGCTCTATTATTTGCGCGATCGTATAGGCAAGACTGCCACCAAGGTCCAGGAAGCCTGAGATACCGGCCCGATGCCCTCGCTCCGGTACGAGAAGCGTGCGTACGATGAAGGAGCGAGCGTTGTGGCTGGCGTGGACGAAGCCGGTCGGGGTCCACTCGCGGGCCCGGTCGTCGCCGCCGCCGCAATCCTCCCGCGCGAGTTCCGGCACAAGACCCTCAACGACTCGAAGCAACTAACAGCCGAGCAACGCGACGAAATTTTCGCAGAGCTGACCGTCCGCGACGATATCCGGTGGGCCGTCGGCATCTCCGAAGTCGAAGTGATCGACAGCTACAACATTCTTCGCGCAACTTGGCGCGCGATGGTGCTGGCGCTCGACGCGTTACCGGTGAAACCCGATCACGTCCTCGTGGACGGCCTGCACGTCCCGGCCATCCGTATCCGCCAGAAGGCTATCGTCAAAGGCGACGCCAAAAGTTTTTCCATTGCCGCTGCCAGCGTGATCGCAAAGGTCACGCGTGACAGGCTCATGCTGAAACTTCACACCCAATTCCCGCAGTACAACTTCGCCCAGCACAAAGGCTACGGCACGGCTGAACATCTCGCCGCGCTCGAACAACACGGCCCATGTGCCATCCTCCGCCGGTCATTCGCTCCCATTCGGCAAGCGATTGAGCCGGTCCAAGCTGAGTTCGCGCTGCCGGCCGCCCCGTAGCCCGCTGCCGGCAAGGCGCTGACAGGCCGTCACTCAACCGGCCCACGCATCCCGGCAACGCTCCGCTGCGTGGCAAGATCACCGTTCCAAACATCCGTGCGATGGTGATGATATATGTCACTGACACATATCATGTGTCGTCACCGGTCGGATGGACGGGCTGGTTGCCGGCTACGGCAACAACGACTTGTTCCACGACGGCACTACGGCTAGAATCCCGGCATGGCGTGGAACTGGTTCCGGAAGCTGGCCGTCAATCCCACCGCCAAGATCGAGCTGGGGGAACGCGGCGAGAAGTTCGCCGCCCGGCATCTCCGCCGGCAGGGCTATAAGATTCTCGTGCGCCGATTCAAGACCCACGCCGGTGAGATTGACCTCGTGTGCCGGGATGGCGGATGGCTCGTGTTCATCGAAGTCAAAACCCGGCAGGACGAACAGCTCGGCGCGCCTGCCGATTCCGTGGACAACCGGAAGCAGCGGGCGATGAGCAAGGTCGCACTCGAATACCTGCGGCTGCTGAAGTACCCACAAGTGAAATGGCGGTTCGATATCGTCGAGATCATCTGGCCGCGCGACGCCCGCAAGCCGAGCACGATCCGCGTCCACCAAAACGCATTCGACTTGAGCGAGCCGTTCGTGTACTAATCGCGCCATGCTGGCGAAGGTTCACTCCGCGGCAGTTCTCGGCATCGGGTCCTATCCCATCGAAATCGAAGTCAACACCGGCATGGGCAAGCCGGCGGTGATCATCGTGGGGCTCCCGGACACCGCAGTGAAGGAATCGCGCGACCGGGTGCGCACCGCGATCCACAACAGCGGCTTCAAGCAGGCGATGGATTGCACGACCATCAATCTCGCGCCGGCCGACTCGCCGAAGCGCGGCCCCAGTTTCGATTTGCCGATTGCCATCGGCATTCTCGTTGTCAGCGAACAGATCACCGCGCCGCAACTCGGCGAGTTTGCCATCGTCGGCGAACTCGCGCTCAGTGGCGAGGTGCGCAGTGTCAACGGCGTGTTGCCCATCGCGCTGTGCGCTCGTGCCGAGAAGAAGCGCGGTATCATTGTCCCGTTCGAGAACGCACCGGAGGCCGCTGTCGTGGGCGGGATCGATGTGTTTCCGGCGCGCAATCTCCGCGAGGTTGCCGAGTTCGTCGCCGGCAAGCGCGAGATCACGCCGCTCCGGGAAGATCCTCTTGTTATTTTCCAGCAGCAACGCCGGTACGACGAAGATTTCGTGGACGTGAAGGGTCAAGAGCACGTCAAACGCGCCGTCGAGGTCGCAGCCGCCGGCGGTCACAACATTATCATGATCGGTCCGCCCGGCAGCGGCAAGACGCTCATTGCGAAGCGCGTGCCGACGATCATGCCCCAGTTGAATCTCGACGAAGCGCTCGAGACAACGAAGGTTCACAGCATTTGCGGTCTGCTGCCGAAGGGACAAGCTCTCGTCGCCACGCGACCGTTCCGGTCACCGCATCATACCGCGAGCAGTGCCGGCATCCTCGGCGGCGGAAGCGCGACGCTCTCACCGGGAGAAATCAGTCTCGCCCACAACGGGGTGCTATTCCTGGATGAGCTTCCTGAATTTCAGCGGAATGTTTTGGAGGCGCTACGCGAACCACTGGAAGAGGGAAGAGTTGTGATTTCCCGGACAGGCGGTTCGATGACGTTCCCTTCGGACTTCATGCTCGTTGCCGCGATGAACCCGTGCCCGTGTGGTTTCTACGGCGACCCGAAACGCGAATGCCGCTGTTCGCCGAACATGATTACCAAATACCGGAACAAGATCAGCGGACCGTTACTCGACCGGATTGATATTCACGTCGAAGTACCGACAGTCAAGTACAAGGAGATGGCCGGCGAGGCGACGGGTGAGCTTTCGGAGAAGATTCGTGCGCGAGTTGAGTACGGCCGGGTCGTGCAGCGCGAGCGGTTTGTCCATCCCAACGCGCGGATGACACCGAAAGAAATCAAAGAACATTGCCGGCTCGACGACGAGTGCAGCGAATTGCTGAAGATGGCGATGACGGAGTTGAACCTGAGCGCCCGGGCGTACGACCGGATTCTGAAGGTCTCGCGCACGATTGCCGACCTCGACCGGAGCGAGAAGATTCAGTCGCAACACATTTCCGAAGCGATTCAATACCGGTCCCTCGACCGTCAGTTGTGGGTGTGAACGTTCTGCGATAGATTCCGAACATGGCTGAACCGGCCTATGTGATTGGCGCGGGGCGCACCGACTTCAAGCGCAACTTCCGTAAGGAAGGCAAGACGCTGCGCCATATCATTGTCGAATCCGCCCGTGCCGCGGTTGCGGACGCCGGCATCGAGCCACGCGAGATTCAATCCGGCGTCGTCGGCAATTTTGCCGGTGGCCTCTTCACCCGGCAACTGCATCTTGGTGCGTTTCTCACCGAAGTCACCGGCACCGGCATTCCGACGCTCCACACCGAAGCGGCGTGCGCGTCCGGCAGCGTCGCCGTACTGACGGCGGCGCAACAAATCATGGCCGGGCTGCATGATGTGGTGCTCGTCGTCGGCGCGGAACAGCAAAAGACGATGCCACCAGCCGAAGGCTCCGACGTTCTTGGCGCGGCGGCGGACTATCACGCGGAGAAGCCAGTCTACGGCGATTTCATGTTCCCGAAACTCTTTGCGTCAATCGCGCAAACCTATTTGCAACGGTACCGGCGCAGCGAACGTGATCTCGCCGCCGTGGCCGAAAAGAATTACCGGCACGCGAAACTTAATCCGCTGGCGCAAATGCGCGACGCAACGTTTCCACCCGCCGATGATCCGTGCGTGGCGCCGCCGTTGACGGTCAGTCATTGCTCGCAAATCACCGATGGCGGTGCTGCACTTGTTTTATGCTCGAAAAGGTTTCTCGGCTCGCAACCGGCCATTCGACTTGTCGGCTACGGTCACACGACCGATCAACTGCCGCTGGCCGGCAAGGACATACCCGACTTTCCGGTTGCGCGTCGCGCCGTCGAGCAAGCGTACAAGATGGCCGGTATCGGACCCCGCGATGTTCAAGGCGCGGACGTGCATGATTGTTTTTCGATTTCCGAAATCATCGCGACCGAACTTCTCGGTTTCGCCGGACCCGGCAAAGGTGCGGCGCTGGAATTCGTCAACCCGGGTGGCGGACTCATTGGCGACGGTCATCCGGTTGGCGCGACCGGCGTGCGTCAGGTCGTTGAGGCCTACGCGCATCTGACCGGCCGCGCGGGCGAACGACAGATTGCCGGTGCGCGCCGGTATCTCACGTTCAATATCGGTGGCACATACACGACGAACGTGTGCATGATTTGGGGCAATGACTAACCGCGGCCCAATCCGCCTCCTCACCGCCGTTCCGATCTGCGACGGGCACGATAGCCCGATCAACACAATCAATCTCGAACTCATCCGCCACGGCATCGAGGTGATTTATCTCGGCTACCACCGCAGTGCCCGCGACATCGTCCGCGCCGCGATTCAGGAAGACGTGCGCGCCATCGGCCTGTCGAGCTACAACGGAGGCCACGTCGAGTTTTTCACCGAGGTCGTCAAGCTGCTGAAGAAACAGCGCGCCGGTCATATTGGCGTGTTCGGCGGCGGCGGCGGCACGATCACGCCGGAGGACGCGCGCATCATGCAACGCAAAGGCGTGGATCGCATCTTCTTTGCTGGCACCTCGCTGTCCGAGATGATCGCGTTCGTGAAGAGCCGGTATCGGAAGCCGGTCAGCGTGCGGTGGAAACCAACCGGCAAATCTTCCGGTCCGGTCATCGGCATCACCGGCCCGGGCGGTGCGGGCAAGACGACGTTGATTGATGAACTTGTGTTGCGCGTTCTGAAAGCTAATCCGAAAGCGAAGGTCGCGATTCTGTCACACGATCCAAGCATCATCGGCAAAGGCGCGTTGCTCGGTGACCGGGCGACAATGATCTATTCGCAAGATGACCGGGTGTTCATGCACAGCCTCGCAACGCGTGGCCGTGCCGGCGGTCTGGCCGGCGAAACGAAGCGCTGGCTTACGCAGCTTAAACACGGCGGCTTCGATGTGATCTTTGTTGAGACCGTCGGCATCGGGCAGGAAGCGATGCCGTTCGCGAACGGGCTCGTGGACAAGACGGTGTTGGTAATGAGTCCCGAGTACGGCGCGCGGTTGCAATTGCAGAAAATCGCAATGCTCGATCTGGCGGACATCGTTGTGATCAATAAGTCCGACATGGCCGGCGCGAAGACCGCGAGCGCAGAGGTCGAGCAACGCATTGCGATGAACAAGCGCAAGCAGAAGCTGCTGACGACGTGCGCGAAGCGCCATCGGGATGCCGGGGTGGATGAACTGTTTGGAATGTTGAAATGAGCGTGCTCAATCAAGTCGTCGAAACGGCGGAAGCGTACGACCGTTTCGTCGAAGAGCAGGTGAAGCGGGCGCGGAGCGAGCCGGCGATACGCAAGAAACTGATGCGCCGTTGGGAAGCGGTGCGTGCCGGCGTCGAGCTGGTGACGACGCCGACCGGCTTGAAGCTCCCCCGACTGGCGTTGCCGGTCACCGACGAGCCCGGTGAGATCGCGCGGTATGTCTACGGCGAAGGTTTGCCGGGTGAGTTTCCGTTCGTCAACGCGGCGTACCCGCGCATGTACCAGGACGGCGGCGAAGAGCCGACCCGGTTGTTCGCGGGACTCGGCACGGCGGAGGATACGAACAAGCGCTTTCATTATCTTACCGGCCATCAGAAGAGCAGTCGGCTGAGTACCGCGTTCGATGGGCCGACATTGTACGGAATGGACAGCGATGCCGACGGCGTGTTCGGCAAAGTGGGGGAGGGCGGCGTCGCGATTGATACCGTCGAGGACATGGAACGGTTGTACGCGGGGTTCCCATTCGGCGCGGACAATTTCTCCGTCTCGATGACGATTAACGGTCCCGCGCCGGTGATTCTGGCGATGTACGTTGCCGCGGCAAAACGCAGGGCTGGCAAGTCTGTCGTGCCGAAACTGCGTGGCACCGTGCAGGCCGACATCCTCAAGGAGGTGCAGGCGCAGAACGAAATCATCTTCCCGCTCGACGCGTCGCTCCGCTTTCTTACCGACATGGTTGAGTACACGATCGAGCACATGCCGCGTTGGTACCCGATTTCGATCAGCGGCTATCACATCGCCGAAGCCGGCGCGACGCCGGTGCAACAAGCCGCCTTCACGTTATCGAACGGCTTCACCTACGCCGAACTATTCCGGCAACGCGGCATGGACGTGAACAAGTTCGGGCCGCGACTCTCATTCTTTCTCGATTGCGGCCTCGACATCGAATATCTCGCGCTGGCCCGCGTTTGCCGGAAACTGTGGGCCATCGGGATGCGCGACGTGTTCGGCGCCGACGAACGCGCGCAGATGCTCAAGCTCCACACGCAGACGAGCGGCCTCTCGCTCATCACCGACGAGTTCAAGAACAACCTCACGCGCACGACCGTCGAATTGATGCTCGCGTACATGAACGCGACCAACTCGTCCCACAGCAACAGCGCCGACGAACCGTTCACCACACCGAGCGAGGAGTACGTCCGCCTCGCCGCTCACGCGCAAGCAATCCTGCTCGAAGAGACCGGCTTGTTCAAACACACGATGAATCTGCTCAGCGGCTCGCCCGGGATGAAAGCGGTCGAGCGCGCCGTCGAGGCCGGCATCCTCGGTGAGTTTCGCGAGATCGACGTGATGGGCGGCGTGCTCGGCGCCATCGAACGCCGATATCAGCGCAGCCAGATTCAAGCGAGCGCGCACCGGTACGAACAGCAAATTGACGATGGCACGCGGCCGATCATCGCGCTGAACCGGTACCGCAACACCGACGCCGACACACCCGCCGTGCATCTCATCCGGACACCGCGCACCAAGAAGCAGCATCAAGTTGACCGGCTCGAGAAATTCAAACGTCGCCATCGCAGCCGCGCGCAGCGCGAGCTTGACGAACTCGCCCGCGTCGTCGAAAACGGAGGCAACGTGTTCCGGCAGCTCATCCAAACCGTCGAGCATTGTTCGCTCGGCCAAGTCACCGGCCGCCTCCACGAGATCGTCGGCCACTACCGTCCCACTGTCTGAGATGCAGCTGACCGGCAAAAATCTCACGACCAAGACGTTCGCCGACGTCGTGTTCAATCACCGCCCAGTAACCCTTGCTCCCGGCGCGCGCCGCGCCATGCAACGCAGCAATGCGCTCGTGCGCAGACTCGCCGCCGCCGACAAGACCGTGTACGGCGTGAATACCGGCTTTGGCCGCCTCAGCGACACGCGCGTTTCGCACAACGAACTCCGGCAACTCCAACTCAATCTCATCCGCAGCCACGCCTGCGGTGTCGGCGAACCGCTCGACGAAGCAGAGACGCGGGCCGTGATGTTGCTGCGCGCCAACGTGCTCGCCGCCGGCTACTCCGGAGTTCGGTCCGTCATCGTCGATACATTGCTCGCGATGCTGAACAAGAACGTCTTGCCGGTGATCCCGTGTCGCGGCTCCGTCGGCGCCAGCGGCGACCTCGCGCCATTGGCGCATCTCGCGCTCGTTCTCGTCGGAGAAGGCAAGACCTTCGACGGTCGCCGGCTCAAACCGCTCCGCTTGGAAGTCAAAGAGGGCATCTCGCTCGTCAACGGCACGCAACTGATGCTCGCGCTCGGATTGCTCGCACTGTTGCGATGCGAAACGCTTGCCGACACCGCCGATGTGGCCGGCGCGCTCAGTCTCGACGGATTGCGGGGTACGCCGGTCGCCTTCGATGCCCGGATTCACGCGGTGCGGCCGTTCGACGGACAACGTCGCGTCGCGGCGAATCTCCGGCGATTGATGCGCGGCAGCGAGATCCGTGAATCGCACCGCGATGCGGCGAAGGACCCGCGCGTGCAAGACCCGTACAGTCTGCGTTGCATGCCGCAAGTGCACGGTGCGGTGCGGGACGCACTCGCCTATGCGCGGCGGGTGTTCGAAATCGAGATGAACAGTGTGACCGACAATCCGCTCGTGTTCGCGCGCGACGGCGTTGTGCTGTCCGGTGGAAACTTCCACGGCCAACCGCTCGCGCTCGCGCTCGATGTGATGGCGATTGCGATGACGCAATTGGCCGGCATCAGCGAACGTCGCATTGAGAAGCTGACGAACTTTCATTGGAGCGGCCTGCCGGCATTTCTGAGCGCGCATTCTGGATTGAACTCCGGTTTCATGATCGCGCACGTCGCCGCGGCGGCGCTGGCGTCGGAGAACAAAACGCTGGCGCACCCGGCCTCGGTGGATTCGATCCCGACCTCGGCGAGCAAGGAAGATTTTGTGAGCATGGGAGTCGGCGGCGCGTTGAAGCTTCGGCAGATCGTGCGCAACGTCGAGCACGTCCTTGCGATTGAACTGCTCGCGGCATCGCAGGCGATTGATTTGCTCAAACCGCTCAAGCCCGGCGTCGGCGGTCGCGTGGCGCACCGGCTCGTCCGCTCCGTCTCACCGGTACTCGGCGAGGACCGGCCACTGGCGCCCGACATCGAAGCGGTGGCGAAGCTGATTGCGGCCGGTAAGTTTCGGTTATGAGAGTATCGAGTTGACGCAACGCGCCGGCCGCCAGTGCAGCGGACTATCGCGAAGGCTCTCGCAATGCCTCGGAAAGTCTTGACGACAGATTGCGAGAAGCTTAAAACATCACCGCAGCATCGGAGGGAGGTTTCCAAGACTCTTGAAGTCGGTCAGCAGATCCGGAGGCACACTTTTAAGCCCCTTGCAGCAGCCCCGCCGCATCGGAGCGCGGGTCGCGAGAGTCTTGGAGAAGCTCTGCCGAATCGGAAGCCCGGTTTTGAGAAGCTTCAAAGACCTCGGAAGCATCGGCAGGGCGGTTTTTAGAGTCTCAAACTGCCTCGGAAGCATCGGCGGAGCAGTTTTTAGCTCCTTAAAATGCCTCGTCAGCATCGGCAACGCCCTGAAACACAGCGATTTACAACCAAACGCTCAAATGGAGGTGTGAGTCATGGCCAGCAACGAAATCCCCAAACCCTACGAACCGTTGATCCAACTCATGGAAGACGCCGCCGATGGCGCGAATGTGCACGGCGCGGCCATCAACTTGGCGCAGAACACCGAGGCGAAGATCCGCATCGATCTCGAAGCACTGACCGGCAAACCCGCCGGGCCGGGCGGCGTCCCGCCTGCCGTACCGGGCTTGAAGGCGTTGCTCAACGCCGCGAAAACGAACAAGAGCGACAAGACCGCCGCGCTGCGCACCGTCGCCAGCAATGGCCGGGCGCTGGCCATGACCGCCATCGGCTCGCTCAAACCCGCTCTCGGCACGACGTGGAATAGCCAGTGGAACGCCGCCGGGTTTGTCGGCGGCTCGCTGGCCGTACCGGCCAACCCGATGGTGCAGCTCCAACAGTTGCGCGCCTACTACATCGCCAACCCGGCGAAGGAAGTCGCCAACATCAACGGCATCGCCTGTACCGCGGTCAATTGCGAAACCGTGTGGCAAGCGATCAGCACCGCGCAGTCCGACAGCAACCAAAGCAACACCGACGCCGGCACGGCGCAAACGAATCTCGAAAACGGCATCGCCGCCGGTCGCCGTCGCATGACCGGCTTGCGCGAAGAACTCTCGCAACTCATCGAAGATGATGACGAACGCTGGTATGCGTTCGGATTCGACAAACCGAGCGACCCCAGCACGCCGGAAGTACCGGAGAACGTCACCGCCGCGCCCGGCGCTGCCGGCAGCGGCACGTTGTTCATCAACTTCGATGATGCCCGCCGCGCGACGGGTTACCGGGTCAAGGTCACCAACGCCGCCGGCGGCGCGCAACTCGCGTCCGTGCTCGTGGAAGATTCCGACGCGACGATTACCGGCCTGCCTGCCGGTGCAAACGTGAATATCACCGTGACCGCGCGCAACGACGCCGGCGAAAGCCAGCCCACCGCCGCGATTGCGGCGGTCGTGCCGTAAAGCGACATGCGACGAGGGCGTTAGAGCTTAGTTGCAGCCGAAGGGCTTCTTGCCAAGCTTCAGTAGTTCGATAGTCCCGGCAAGTTTTCTTTTCGTGCTCCATTCAGGAAACTTGGCTTGAAGGCTCTCGGCCAGAGCGATGGCCTCTGATGTTTTATCTTCGCAGGTAGCAGCTACGATGAGCATCCAATGAGACTCCGGTTCAATGTCCGAGCCGCTCATTTTGTGTGCTCGCAAAAACTCCAAGTAGGCTGCGTTCGATTCGCCTTTGTACTCTGCGATCCTCGTCAGCATGTCGTCCGTTTCGGCTCGGAAATCACGCCAGCGTTTCGCTCCAAATAAAGCGGACACCCTGCCGATGTGTGCAGCTTTGGCTTGCCACGACTGCGGTGAAGCTTCAATCACTCGCGAAAAGGTTGAAGCAACAGTCAACATGTTCTCGCTCCTTTTCGCGCGATCTGATACCGCTTGCCCGGCCTCAAGTTCGGCAGTTGCCAGCCAAAGCTCCGCCGTAATCGCTTCCTCGGTATTCGGATATTTTGTGGCAAAGTTTTTCAGTTTCTCTCGAACCTCTGGCTTGTGCCAGCCCGGGTGCTCAATGTATGAGCTTTCCTGCTGCGGCGTGTTCAGCTCCGACAGAGCCACAGCTAGCTCAGCCTTTCTTTGTTGTGCCGCGAGATTTTCTGCGGCGGCTTTTGCAGCACAATTAACGAACGAAACACAGACTAGCATTGTTATAATGGTTCTCATCTTCTCCTCCTACCATGAGCTTTCTGGCACAGATGTCCAAGTGTGGATGAACGTTCCCGTATAATGCCATGCAACCTTTGGGGCGACTGAACAGTCGATTGCAGAGGCATTCCACGCCGAAGATTGGCTATTGGCAGTGTCCCAGGCAGGGATCGGATCTTCGAACGAGTAGACGAAATCCCATTCGTCATGCCACGTTGAAATGATCGTTTGTGGTGCGCCTCCAGCGTCTCCTGGCGCTAAACCTTCGTAGCCCAAGAAGTATGTCGGGCCTGTCTTTGCCCACGCCTTGCCGGGTTTGGCCGGTCCGGGCAGTTTGTCGTTGGTAACATCAAGAACGCTGCAGCCTGCGAAAATCACAATCTCCAAATCCTTCTTCCATTCGCTGCCGGCAACGTCAGGTGGGCCAAAGCTGAGCGGGGGCAATCCTAGAACATTCTGGTCGTGGAATCCGTGGCCCGAATAATAAAGAACATCGGCTTGGTTCTCGACCCAATTCGTCTTGGTTTGCGTTCCGAGAATGAGAAGGATCGACTGGACGCCGGCAGCCTTCATAAATGACTTTGTGTAAACGATCCTGCCTGAGGGCACTGGCGTAGGAACTCTGGCCTTGCCGCGTGGAGTGAAGAGCGAAGAGTCCATTCCGCTGTCGAACGCATCCGAATCGTTCCAATTGCTGCCTGACTCAGTCGCATTATCTCCCGATCCGTATTCCTTCACACCGTCATCCTTCTTGTTTCCCCCAACTGGATTCGAGTTTGTCGCCGGAATGCTGAAAAACGACGGGGGGATCGGAAGCAATTTATCCGTGCTTGCCGAACCAGTGAAGATGTGTGATCCAGCCGCCGTTTCGTTCAAGGCGACAACGAACCCCGATGAATTCTCGTCACTGGTCAGCTTTACCCCAAGAACGTGAGGAATGTTCGAAATCGTCCCGCTAACGGTAGCCCGCATGTCGGCAACAGCCCCGACGACTTGATCTGTTTCGAGGCTGCTGGATTGATAGCTCTGACCAGTGAATTCAACGGATGTGAATGTGACCGTCTCGGCTCGAAACTCGAAGTCCGTGCTGCCGCAGTAAGCAACGACCTTGTATGTGCCGGTTTGATTGCCAAACGTTAGAAGTGTTTGCGCCTGACCGGCATATCCATTGTTGCCCGTGGCGTCAGAGGTATTCGACAGCAGCGAGGTTGCGTCCGCACCTGACGGATAAGAAGCTGTGAATGTCACATTCGAGCCATTCGCGACAGGAGTGCCATTCGTATTGGTGAGGTACACTACGAACGGGATTTGCAAAAGGCGATTTGTCTCGCCGACTTGGTTGTCGCCTCTGACTTTGCCCTTCACGAGTAAGTCGAGAAACGGGTCCGGTCCTGCTGCGATGTTTGCCTCGTCAGCCTCATCAATCTGACCGTCGCCGTCATTGTCCTTGCCATCTGTCAGAAAGGACGCCCCGCCGTTTGGCCCGTCGCTCACGCCGTCTTTGTCTGTGTCTGCTAGGTAAGGCGAGGTCATGAGGCGATATTCATCGACGTTGAGAAGGCCGTCGCCGTCAAAGTCCTCTTCTCCGTCCGGTATGTCATTGCTATTGGTATCGAATAAATTCGTTGCGGTGTTGCTCACCTTCAGTTCGTAGGCGTCGGATAATCCGTCGGCATCTGAGTCAAGCGTTAGTCCGATCTCATAAAACCGAGCCTTCACGCTTGATGGATGGGAACGCGCTTGTCCGCCATAATCTGACCATTGCGTGAGCGTTCCCTGATTAGGGATCTGGATTGCAGCGAGTCGCCATTTCTGCGTTACCAAATCTTCTGTAGAGTAAGTGTCGTAGATTCCGTTGGTTTCACTCTTCCAAGTAAATCCGATAGAAGTGTCCGGATTTCGTAGGATTGATATGACGACAAAATTGGATTCCTGACACAGGCCGCCGTTGGTCACACCGAACAGAATGCTTAGAATTACTAGCTTTCGCATCGTTGCCTCCTCGCGAGCGAAGCTGCACGTCAGTTCCCCAAACCTTCGGATGTTAGAGGGGGGCGCACTTACTTGCGCGCCGCAACGGGCACCGGAATGCCCTCCAAGGAGCGCTTTCAGCACGCCCCTTGCGGGGCGCGCTTCCAACGCTGTCCTTGGATCGAAAGTTCCGGTTTCGTTGCAGACAGCAGCGAAGCTACGCAAATTGATTTTGGTTACTGTTTCCTCTCGCTAACAATTCCTCCCAACGGCAAACTTTACGCCTGTGCGCTGCTAAAAGGCAAGAGCAGAGATGCCGGTACGCCTGCGCCGCGATTCGACTTCGGCCACCGCCTGCTTGACGCCCTGTTTGCGTTAAGCACATACTCCCATTCGGTTATGAACGCCTACAAACCCGTCCGCGCGCCGCGCGGCGCGAAGCGCTCCTGCCGGGGTTGGCATCAGGAAGCCGCGTTGCGGATGCTGATGAACAATCTCGACGAGGAAGTCGCCGAGAATCCGCGTGAACTCGTCGTGTACGGCGGTTCCGGCAAGGCGGCGCGCAACTGGGGTTGCTATCACGCGATCGTGCGGACGCTGCGCAAGCTCGCAAACGACGAGACGCTGCTCGTGCAATCGGGCAAACCGGTCGGCGTCGTGAAAACTTTCGAGCACGCGCCGCGCGTGTTGATCGCCAATTCGAATCTTGTCGGACATTGGGCGAACTGGGACGAGTTTCGCCGGCTCGAAGCGCTCGGGTTGATGATGTACGGGCAGATGACGGCCGGTAGTTGGATGTACATCGGCAGCCAGGGCATCGTGCAAGGCACGTTCGAGACGTTCATGGCAGCCGGCAAAGAGGATCTGACCGGGAAACTGATCGTCAGCGGCGGACTGGGCGGGATGGGCGGCGCACAACCGCTCGCGGCGACGATGGCCGGCGCGGCCTTTCTCGGTGTCGAGATCGATCCTGCGCGCATCGAGAAACGATTGCGAACCGGCTACTGCGACCGGATGACGACGTCGCTGGACGGAGCCCTCGACATCCTGCGCACGCGCCCGGCCATTTCGGTCGGGCTCGTCGGCAACTGCGCCGAGGTGTTGCCGGAGTTGGTGCGTCGCGGCGTCGTGCCGGATTTGTTGACCGACCAAACGAGCGCGCACGATCCGTTGAATGGCTATGTGCCGGCTGGATTGTCGTTGCCGGAAGCGGTTGAGTTGCGACGCAAGAATCCCGGCGACTACGTGAAGCGCGCAATGGATTCCATGGCGACGCACGTGCGGGCGATGCTCGATTTGCAAAAGGCGGGCGCAGTCACTTTCGATTACGGCAACAACATCCGCACAATGGCGTTCAACGCGGGCGTGAAGAAGGCGTACGACTTCCCGGGATTCGTGCCGGCGTACATTCGGCCGCTGTTTTGCGAAGGGCGCGGGCCATTTCGATGGATTGCGCTGTCCGGCGAGCCTGCCGATATCGCGGAGACTGACCGGCTACTCTTGAAGTTGTTTCCGAAAAACCGCGCGTTGAAGCGCTGGATTCCGCTCGCACAACAGAAGATCACGTTTCAGGGACTGCCGGGGCGCATTTGTTGGCTCGGACTCGGCGAACGCGCCGAGATGGGCCTCGCGATCAACGCGCTGGTGCGCAAACGGAAGGTGAAGGCGCCCATCGTTGTCTGCCGCGACCATCTCGATGCCGGCTCGGTCGCGTCACCGTTTCGCGAGACCGAAGCGATGAAGGACGGCAGCGACGCGATTGCGGACTGGCCGATTCTCAACGCGTTGATGAACACGGCATCGGGCGCGAGCTGGGTCTCGTTCCATCACGGCGGCGGCACCGGCATCGGCTACTCGCTTCATGCCGGGCAGGCGATCGTCAGCGACGGCTCGAAGGCGATGGACGCGCGCATTGAGCGTGTGCTCACCAATGATCCCCTGCTCGGCGTACTGCGCCACGCCGATGCCGGTTACGACGAAGCCAAACGCATTTTGAGGAAACGCCGGTGATCTTTATTCGCAACACATCAGAGGTGCTGACGATTACCCGTGGAATCATTCGCCGCGGCGCAGTGTTGATCGAGGGCGAAAATATCATTGCGGTCGGCTCAGAGCGCGCCCTTGCGAAACGGGCAAGGCGGGCCCGCGAGATGGACGCGCGCGGTTGTGTAGTCCTGCCGGGGTTTGTGGACAGTCATACGCATCCGGTCTTCGCGGCTTCGCGGGTCGAGGAATTCGAGAAGAGAATTCGTGGGGTGAGATACGATGGAAGCGGCATCCAAGACAGCGCGCGGAAAGTCCGGGCGGCGACGGAAGCGGAGTTGCTGGTCGGGCTGAAAGAACGCATCGCGCAGTTTCACCGGCATGGGACGACGACCATCGAAGCGAAGAGCGGTTACGGGCTGACGCGGGAGAGTGAGTTGAAGATGTTGCGCGTGATTCGTCGCGCCGGGCTGATTCCGACATTTTTGGTGCATGCGAAAGACGGCTGTGAGCTGGTGACGGAGATCGCGGAGTTTTGTGACGTGTTTTGCGACCGGATTGCGTTCTCGGTGCCGGAATCGCGGCGCATCTTGGTGGCGGCGAAGCGCGCCGGGATGAAGTTGAAGATTCACGCGGAGCAAACGAGTCATACCGGCGGCGCGCGGTTGGCGGCGGAATTGGGCGCGGTGTCGGCCGACCATCTTGAATGTGCAACGGAAGCGGATGCGATGGCGTTGAAGAAGGCCGGGGTGGTTGCGACGTTGTTGCCGGGCGTGGCTTTTCACCTCGGAGGAAAGTATGCGCCGGCACGGATGCTGATGGATGCCGGCGTCACCGTGGCGCTGGCGACGGACTTCAATCCCGGCACTTGTCCGTGTCCGAACATGCAACTCGTGATTGCGATTGCGTGTTCGCAGATGCGGATGACGCCGGTGGAGGCGATCCGGGCGGCCACGATCAATGGCGCGCGCGCATTGTGCCGGGAAGGCCGAATCGGTTCCCTCGAAGCCGGTAAGCAAGCCGATGTGATTGTGCTCGACGTGGCGGATTACCGGGAATTGCCGTATTACTTCGGCGTGAATCATTGCCGGACAGTCATTAGGCGCGGTAAGGTCGTCGCATGAGACAGCTCGTCGAATGCGTTCCGAATTTCAGCGAAGGCCGCGACGCGAAGGTCGTGGATCAAGTCGTCGCCGCCATCACGTCGGCCGGGGCAACATTGCTCGACCGGGAGATGGACGCGAGTCACAACCGGTGCGTCATCACGTTCGTGGGCGAACCCGATGCGGTGGCGGAAGCGGCGTTTCGCGGCGCGAAGAAGGCGGCGGAGTTGATTGATCTGACAAAGCACACCGGCGAACACCCGCGCATTGGCGCGACCGATGTGGTGCCGTTCGTCCCGATTGCCGGTGTGACGATGGCCGATTGCGTGGCGTTGGCGCGCCGGGTAGCGGAGCGAATTGCAAAGGAGTTGGGTATTCCAACGTACCTGTACGAGAAGGCGGCAACGCGACCTGACCGGGTCGGTTTGGAGAACATTCGCAAGGGACAGTTCGAGGGATTAGGCACGGAAATCGAGGCGAATGCGGAACGCGCGCCGGATTTCGGGCCGCGCAAGATTCATCCGACGGCGGGCGCGACGGTGGTTGGCGCGCGCGGGCCGTTGATCGCGTACAATATTTACCTCGCGTCGAATGATCTCGCGCTCGCGAAGGAGATCGCGAAGTCGATTCGTACGTCGAGTGGCGGGTTCCCGTGCGTGAAGGCGATGGGGATGAACATCGAGAGCCGGGGCATCGTGCAGGTCTCGATGAACCTGACGAACTTCGAGGAGACTTCGATGTTCACAGTGTTCGAGGCGGTCCGACAGAAAGCGGCGGCGCGCGGCGTTGAGGTATTGAGCAGTGAGATTGTGGGACTGGTGTCGCAGCAGGCGTTGACAGACGTGGCGCACCGGTATCTGAAGTTGGAGAACTTCTCGCCTGTGCAGATTCTGGAGAACAAACTCGTAGCATTGGAGCAACGAGGCGAGCTGGCGTTTTTGGATTCGATTGCCGCGGCAACGCCAACGCCAGGCGGCGGAAGCGTGGCGGCGTTGAGCGGCGCGTGTGCGGCGGCTCTCGGGGAGATGGTTTGCGGAATCACGTCGAAGAAGAGTCCCGGCAAGGAGCTCGAGCGATTGCAGATGAGATTTCACGCATTGCGCATGGATTTGACGCAGGCATTTCAAGCGGATGCGGCGGCGTTCGACGGCGTGATGGCGGCGTTGGCGTTGCCGAAAGGCACGGACGACGAGAAGACGCGGCGGCGCGCGGCGATTGAGGACGCGTCGAAAGCGGCGGCGCGCGTGCCGCTGTCGGTCGCGAAGGCGAGTTTGGAGACGGTCCGGTTGCTGACGCAACTGGCCGGGTTGGCGGGACCGAACGTGGCGTCGGATGTGACGGTGGCGGTGCAGATGGCGCGGGCCGGTATCCTTGGCGCGGTGGCGAATGTGCGGATCAACCTCGACGCATTGAAGGACGCGGAGTTTGTTGCGACGACGCGGAGCGAGATCGGAACGATCGAGCGCGAGCTATCCTAGCCCGAGTTCTTGCGCGCTGATTTCGCGCATCCGGTATTTCTGGATCTTGCCGGTAATCGTTGCCGGGAATTCGGTGACGAACTTCACGTACTTTGGAATCTTGTAGTCCATGATACGCCCCTTGCAGAACGCCCGGAGTTCTTCGCTGGCCAGTTCTTCGCCCGGTTTGAGCCGCACCCACACCATGACTTCCTCGCCGTAATACTTGTCCGGCACGCCGATGACGTAGGCCTCGGCGATCTTCGGGTGCGTGAACAAAAACTCCTCGACCTCGCGCGGAAAAATCTTCTCGCCGCCCCGCGCAATCATGTCTTTCAGGCGGCCGGTGATCTTGACGTAGCCCTTCTCGTCCATCACGGCGAGGTCGCCGCTGTGCAACCAACCGGCGGCGTCAATCGTTTGTCGCGTGGCGTCGGGGCTGTTGTAGTAACCGCGCATCACTTGATGACCCCGGTAGCAGAGTTCGCCCGGCGTGCCACGCGGCACGATTTGGCCGGCCGCGGGATCAATGACTTTTTGTTCCTGATGCGGCATGACGCGACCGACGCTGCCGACCCGGTACTCGATCGGGTCGTCCACCTCGGTCATGTTGCAGACGGGCGAGGTCTCGGTCATGCCACAGGCGATCGTGATTTCCCGGCAATGCATTTGTTCGATGACCCGTTTCATGACCTCGATGGGGCATGGCGCGCCGGCCATGATGCCGGTCCGCAGCGACGAAAGATCAAACTTCGCGAAGTCCGGGTGATCGAGTTCCGCGACGAACATCGTCGGCACGCCGTGCAACGCGGTACATTTCTCTTTCGCGACGGCTTCAAGCGTGGCCGCCGGGCTGAAATGCGGCGCCGGCAACACCATCGTCGCGCCGTGGGTGACGCAGGCAAGATTGCCGAGCACCATGCCGAAACAATGATAGAACGGCACCGGGATGCAGAGCCGGTCGCGGTGCGTGAGCCGCATCCGTTCGCCGACCCAGAAACCGTTGTTGAGGATGTTGTGATGCGTCAGCATCGCGCCCTTCGGGAAGCCGGTCGTCCCGCTGGTGTATTGAATGTTGATTACATCGTCGAAACTGAGGGACGATTGCCGGTCGGCGAGATCCTGTCGCTCGTCGGAGACGATCTCCCACGTTGCGAGCGGGATGACGCGGCATTTCACGTTCACGTCGCGCAACATCTCCGCATAGTTCGCGTCCTTGAATCCTTCGCCGTGCAATACGACGCTGCATTGGGATTGTTTCAGCGCGAACTCCAACTCATGAAGCCGGTAGGCGGGGTTGATGTTGACGAGGATCGCGCCAATCTTTGCGGTCGCGAATTGGACGACGACCCAGGCGACGCAATTGGTTGACCAGATGCCGACCCGGTCGCCCTTCTGTACGCCGAGCGCCATCAACGCACGGGCCCACCGGTCCACCTCGTCGCGAAGTTGCGCATAGGTGAACCGGCGGTTCTCGAACGTCGAGACGAGCGCTTCGTTGCCGGCGTATTCAGCGGCGATCCGGTCGAAGTAGTCCCCAATCGTCGTGCCGATCAACGGCGTGGTCGAGGTGCCGTGATTGTAGCTGTCGCTCATCGGCCCAGCGCGGCATTGGCCGCCGCCGTGACCAACGCGTCGTCGTTCTGGTGCAACTTCGCGAGCCAGCGGCGCACCCGGCGAAGCGACCGGTGCAGGAACAAACTGGCCGCGGTGTGCATTGCGCCGTTGGCGCCGGCAGCGGATTGAAGCTCAGCATCCCACCGGCTGAGCACGCACGCCGACGCGAACAGTTCCACCGCGGCCGCGGCGA
>Ga0247727_10005144_pt1 | contig 26904 bp, 22 predicted proteins | sample WisWelCaveWW1625_FD_202498 | JGI IMG/M metagenome (GOLD analysis project Ga0247727, IMG submission 202498) | Biofilm microbial communities from Wishing Well Cave, Virginia, United States - WW16-25 | ecosystem: Environmental > Aquatic > Deep subsurface > Groundwater > Cave microbial mat | place...
TAGGAGAAGAGCGTCACGGCCCAGGGGTTCAGGTAGCCGTGAAACAGGCCCTGCTCCATGAGATCCACGAGCGTCCCGGCCCCGAAGACGCCCACGAACTCGTAGAGGCCGTAAAGCACGGCCAGCAGGATCGGCCAGCCCCAGACGGGGTGTACCGCCAGCCGGCCGAGCCGCCGCGAAAAGGCCTTGCCCGCGGAGCTGCCGTCCGTGGCGAAGCGCTTCGTGATCGCGTCGGCGTGGGCGAGCAGCGCTTCGTGGTAGCGCGCCAGGAAGGCGGGCGGGTGCTGCGGGGGAGCCTGGCTGCCCGACAGCAGGGCGAGGGCAGGACCCGCCACGTCCTCGGGGATCGGCAGATGGTTTCGCGGCACGCGGGCGGCCGCCAGCGCGCCCGTCACGCCCCCGATGCCGAGGCCGCGGGTCGCCACGGTGGCGCGCACCGGAATACCGAGCGCCGCCTCGAGCCCGGTCAGGTCGATCTTGATCCCGCGTGCCTCGGCCTCGTCGTGCATGTTCAGCACGAGAACGGTCGGCACCTCGAGCTCGGCGAGCTGCAGCGTGAGCAGCAGCGCCCGGCGCAGGTTCTTGGCGTCGGCCACCTGGACGACGACCGCTCCCTCGTCGCCGCGCACCGAGCGCACCAGCTCCCAGGTCACGCGCTCGTCCTCACTCAAGGGCACGAGCGAGTTGAGGCCGGGCGAGTCGATCACCTCGGCCCTGGTGCCGGTGAGGAGTCCCTGGTAGACCTCGACGGTCGTCCCGGGGTAGTTGGAGACGGTGGCGCGCAGCCCGGTGAGGGCGTTGAAGAGGGCGCTCTTGCCGACGTTGGGATTGCCGAGCAGCACGATCCGGCGTGGAAGCTCGGCTGGCTCGGGCCCGGGCGCGACGGCGGCCTGGCCGGCGCCTTCCGCCGCCGCCGTGAGGGTGCCGCCCATGCCGATATTGAAATTCATTTTCAACTTCCGGCCCTAGTCTAGCGCAACCGGGCACGCACCGCCAATAGCTTCTGCACCAGGCGCACCAGACCGAAAGAGACGTCCGCCACGTCCAGGAGCTCCTCGGCCACAAGAGCCTCCAGAGCACCCAGCTCGATACACGAGTGGGCGTCGAGGACCTCCGCGAGGTGCTCGCCAGAGCCCATCCCCGCGAGCGGGCCTTCAGGAGACGAGCGGGCGTAAAATAGATGTAGCCATGCGTACCGTGGAGCTGGAAGACGAACTCGCTGCCCTTCTCGAGCAGGAGAAGCCTCTCGACCAGGCCGCCCGCGAAACCATCGTGATGGGCCTGTTTCGTCGCGGCAGGCTCTCGATCGGCAAGGCTTGCGAGCTGCTCTCGCTCGACCGAGTCGCCTTTGCCCGGCGCGCCGCCGAGCTGGACATCCCCTACTTCCAGATGACCAAGGAAGACTGGGCGGCCGAGAAGGCATCCATCGACTCGTGGCTGCAGTCGTCGTAGCCCGGCCGGGATCGCGACCACGCCGGTGAGCCCACTGACCTGCACCGGGACCAGGCTGGGCGTGGTCGAGCCGATGCATTGGCTCCCCACGAGTACAGCGTCCCGTCCGACAGGAGCAGGAGTGAGTGGGCATTGCCCGCCGCCACCGCCGCCAGCGTCAGCGGCCCGCTGAGCACGTAGGTCGCGGCCTGGACGCCGCTTGGGTCGCATCCGCTCTTGAACACCCGGAGGGTGAAGTTCCCGAGGAAGAGGCTCCCGCCGGCGGCGATCACGGTGTCGGTCGAGGTCGGGTCGACGCCGTTCAGCGTGTAGCGGATCGTCACCGCCGGATCGGGGTCGCTGCCCGTGACGGACCGTCCGGGACGTGACGACGAAGCTCTCAGCGTCGTTCGTCCGCAGCCGATATTCTGGAAGAGGCAAACGTGATCGCGAGGCCGACCCCGAAAACCGTGGCCGCGCCGACGACGTTGTACCAGAGGAAGGCGATGCTCGTGAGCCTGGAGACGACGAAGACCGCCGTCATGCCGGCGAGCAGGCCGTAGAAGGCGCCGCGGGCGCTCGCGCGTGGGGTCAGCACCGCGAGCGCGAAGACACCGAGGATCGAGCCGTAGAAGTACGAGCCGAAGCGGTTCACGACCTCGATCGCGGAGCCGAGGCGGCCCGCTTCGAGCGCGACGAGCGCCGCGAAGATCCCCCACAGGCCGGTGAACACGCGGGACACCAGGAGGTCGTGAGCGGCAGTCCCGTTGGCAAAGGCGAAGCGCTTGTAGAAGTCGACGACCGTCGCGGTGGCGAGCGAGCTGAGCTCCGCCGCGAGCGTCGACATCGCCGCCGCGAAGATGACGGCGATCACGAGGCCGGCGAGGCCGCCGCGCAGCTGCGAGACCACGTAGCTCGGGAAGATGTAGTTCACGTCGTTCACCGGCGCGCCGGGGCCGCCAGCCAGCCGGCGCACCGCGGCTTCCCTTGCTTCGAGCCGCTGCTGCGCGAGGCGATAGGCCTCCCGGGCCGGTCCCGGGTCCCCGCCCGCGTGACGCGCGTCCACGAAAGCGGTCGCCGCGGCCTGTCTCTCCCGGTGCGCCGCCTCCAGCTCGGCTCGCTGCCGATCGAGCTCTCCCACAGGCGCCTGCGCCTCGAAGCGCTTGAGCTCCGCCTGGTTCCAGAGCAGCGGGGTCTCGTGGAAGTGGAAAAACACGAAGACGAGCACGCCCGTCAGCAGGATCAGGAACTGCATCGGCACCTTGAGGAAGGCGTTGAACAGCAGCGAGAGACGGCTCTCGGTGAGGCTGCGGCCGGAGAGATAGCGCTGGACCTGACTCTGGTCGCAGCCGAAGTACGCCATCGCCAGGAACATGCCGCCGATGAGCCCGCTCCACAGCGTATAGGGCCGCGTGAGATCGAGCGAGAGGTCGATCGTCTCCAGCCGGGGCGCGGCCTGCGCGAGCGCAAGCGCGTCGCGCAAGCCCACCTCCGCGGGCAGCCGCGCGATCGCGATTCCGACGCAGACGAAGATGCCGAACCAGATGAGCGCCATCTGCACGACGTCGGTCCAGATCACCGAGCGGTTGCCGCCATAGACCACGTACACGATCGTGGTCCCGCCCATGACTGCGATCGTGGCCGCCTCGCTCCAGCCGAGCACCACCGAGAGCACCAGCGACGGCGCGTAGAGCGTCACCCCCACCGCGAGCCCGCGCGAAAGCAGGAACAACAGGCTCGTGAGCGTGCGCGTGCGCCCGTCGAAGCGGCGCTCCAGGTACTCGTACGCGGTGAAGACGCGTGCGCGGTAGAAGAACGGCACGACCGTCAGGCAGAGCACGATCATCGCGAAGGGCAGGCCGAAGTAGAAGGCGATGAAGCCCATCCCCTTGGTGTAGGCCTGCCCGGTGGTGCCCACGAAGGTGATCGCGCTGATCTGGGTCGCCATCACCGAGAGCCCCGCCGCCCACCAGCGCATCTCGCGGCCGGCCAGGAAGAAGTCGTCGATGCCGCGCGTGCCGCGTCCGACCCAGAGGCCGAAGGCGACGATCGCCACCACGTAGACCGCGATTACCAGCCAGTCGGCCGTCGCGAGACCCGGGGTCAGAACGGCCACCGCGAGAAGAGGGCCAGCAGGGCCATCACGGCGATCGCGCAGACGGCGACCGCGCTGTAGATCGCGCGCCAGGTGCCGAAGAAGGGCACGCGGTCGTCGGGGGGCTCGGGTGGCCGTGCCGGGGACATGTCGGGAGAGCGGCCATTATGCGACAATCCGGCCGTGATCACGGGGTTCAACACCGACGTCAAGCACCGGGGCCTCGTCTACCACGTCCAGACCGAGGACAAGGGCCAGGACAACCCGTTGATCGAGACGCTGATCTACAAGGGTGGCGAGATCCTCGCCTCGCGCCGGCTCCCCTACTCCGAGCTGATCCGCGACACCGACGCCGAGAAGGCGATCAGCAACCTGATGGAGGAGCAGCACAAGGCGATGATCCTGGAGGTGAAGCGCGGCAATTTCGCCCCACCCGCGGAGCACCTCGCCGAGGACCTCTCCCTGGACGAGATCGTGCTGACCTACCTGGCCGCCCGCGCCGGGAAGCCGGCGTAGCCGAGCCCCGGCGCGTGGCCGACCCCGAGCACCCGGCACTCGAAGCGCTTCGCGCCCGCCTGGCGGAGGAAGAGACGGCCTACGCCGAGGTGTTGGCGGCGATCGACCGCCTCTCGGCGCTCTCGCTGCCGACCGAGGCCGCTCCCGAGGTACGCGAGCGGCTGGAGCAGCTCAACACGCTGTGGTCCCCAGTGGCGCCCCCGGTGGCGGGAGGCCTCGTGGGCGCCCTGCGCCGGCAGGCCTGGGCCGCGCTCGCCCCGACGCTCGAGCGCCAGCAGGCCTTCAACGCCGCACTGGTGCAGTTGCTGAACGCCTACCTGACACAGGCCGAGGCGCTCCACGCGCAGTTGCGCGATCTGGCCGGCGCGCTCGTCCGCTACGCGCAACGCGTCGAGCCCGTGGTGGACGCGCGGGATCGGGTCGCCACGGCCCTGGCTACGACGCGTTCTGAGCTGCTGCTCGAGGCCTTCGACCGCAGGCTCGAATCCCTCGCCCGGCGCCTGGACGCGACCACTGGCGGCGCAACAGCTCCGCCGCCCGCCGCGGGGGCCGCCGGGACGAAGCGCGGCTAGGGGCGAAGGCGCGGTTGCGGCTCGCCTTCGTTTCGCCTCTGCCGCCCGCGGCGAGCGGCATCGCGGACTACGCGGCGGAGCTGCTGGCGCTATGGGCGCCGCATCACCACGTCGAGTTGTTCCATGCGCAGGAGACGGTCGACACCAGCCGCCTCCCCGCCGGTCTCCCGCTGCACCCGAGCAGCGAGCTTCGCCAGCGGCACCGGGAACGACCCTTCGACCTAGCCGTGTACCAGATGGGCAACGGCCGCGGCCACGACTTTCTCTACGACCTCGTCTCCCGCGTGCCCGGGCTGCTGGTCCTCCACGACCTGGTCCTGCACCACGCTCGCGCGGCCCAGTTCCTGGAGGCCGAGCCGGTGCGCGCGTGGCGCGCGAACCCAACGAGCGTTGTGGCGAAGCAGCGCGCGCAGCCCGTGCTCGAGGCGTGGCGGGCGGAGCTCGAGTATGCCTACCCCGGGGAGGGCGCGCGGCTCTTCGCGGTCCAGCTCGGCACGGTGGGCGACCTGCTGCCCTACGCCTATCCGCTGTTCCGGATCCCGGTCGAAGCCTCCCGGCTGGTGGCGGTGCACAACAGCTTCATGGCCGAGGCGATCCGGGCGGAAGTGCCCGATGCGCGCGTGGAGTGCGCGCCGATACCGATCAGCCGCGTGGAGGTGGATGCAGCTGCCGTGCGCGAGCTGCGCGCGCGCCTGGGCTTCGCAGAGGGCCAGCTCGTAGTGGGCGTCTTCGGCCTGCTGACACCGGAAAAGCGGACGCTCAGCGTGGCGCGGGCCGTCGCGCGCGTCGCGAGCGCCCACGACGGGCTGCGCCTGCTGCTCGTGGGGCCGGTGCCGGACCGGGCGCGCCTCGAGTCCGAGCTCGAGCGCCTCGGCGTGCGCGGGCGCACGGTCTTGACCGGCCGCGTGCCGCTTTCCGGGCTGGCGGCGCACATCGAGGCTGCGGACGTCGTGGCCCACCTGCGCTACCCGACCGCACGCGAGACCTCGGCGGCGCTACTGCGGGTGCTGGCCCAGGGCCGGGCCACCATCGTGTCCGACCTGGAGCAGCAGGCCGACCTGCGGCCCGAGACGGTCCTGCGCGTGGACCTGGCCGACGAGGACGCGGCGCTCACGGCGGCGCTGCGACGGCTGGCCGGCGACGCCGCGCTGCGGCGCGGGCTCGCGAAAGCCGCGGCTGACTTCGTGAGCCGTGAGCACGCGCCGGAGCGGGTTGCCGCCGCGTGGGAGGGCGTTCTCGAGCGGGCGCGGCAGCGTCCCGCTCCTGCGCGCCGCGACTGGCCGGCGCACTGGCCTCGACCCGAGGTCTGAGGCTGGAGCGCGCGAGCGCTACACACCCCTACCGGATGGGCATGGCCGGGTCTCCGAGCAGGTGGTAGATCCCGACGAGCTCGGGCATGAGACCGGCCTCGGCGTAGGCCTCCTGCGCGGCAAGGATCGCGTCACCGAGCCTGTCGTGGCGCCCGCTCGTGAGCTCACCCATCAGCGCGCGGTGGTACTCGTGCGCCGGGCCGTCCAGCGACAAGCCCGAGGGCGAGAACGCCGCCACCGCCCCGCGCCCCTCGGCCTTCACGAGCGACTCCGAGAGCGAGTCGAACGTGGGGGCGACGAAGTAGCCGTTCAGGCAGTTCATCGTCACGAGCAGCGGCTGCTGGGACTGGGCCAGCAGGCTCACCGCGTCCCAGGAGTTCCACACGTTCTCGCTCGCCCACACGGCCGCCCCTCCGTGGCCGACGTAGCTCAGGTAGCTGAGGCCCGAGTTCAAGGCATCGAGGATGCGGGGGCGGATCGCCGACCCGAGCTCGCTCAGCAACAGCAGCTCGCTGCGCCCCGTGAGGAAGCTTTGCTGGATGTCGCGCACGTTCGCCTCGAAGTCGCCGGCGCGATCGGGGTTGTCGGCGACGAGCGCGGCCCGTCCCAGAAGTCCCTGGCCCGACTCTTCCCAGGCGATGAGCTTCTCGACGAGCTTCTGGGCCTGCTCGACGCTGGTCGCCGGCAGCCGTCCGATCGCCAGGTCGGGTAGTGCGTCCTCGCCGTTGATCGCGGCCAGCTGCGGGTCCGAGGCGGTCCACAGGTAGGAGGTCTTCAGCCACAGCGCCGGCAGCGGCGCAGGCTGCGACGCGCCGGTGAAATTCCGCGGGTCGTAGCTCGAGTCGCCGAGCAGCAGCACGTAGCGCGGCGAGGGCCTGGTCCAGGAATGGAAGGCGAAGGCGAGGAAGCCCCGGATCGCCTCGGCGGAGCCCTGCCCGTGGCCAAACTCGGCGGCGATCTCCTCGAAGGGGACCGCGCGGGTGGTGAGGCCCGCGTCCGCCCGGCGCCGCAACAGCGGCTCGGCCGCGGCGAGGAAGGCCCGCGGCGCGATGAGTAGGTAGTCGGCCTGGTTCGTCGTCGCGCGCAGCGTGGAAGGGTCGGGTGCGACGACGCGCGGAGCCAGGAGCGCTTCCTGTGACGCGACGAAGTAGCGGCGTCCCGCGGCGGCGTCGAAGCGGATGCTGCCGCCCGAAGCCTGGTAGCCGGTCAGCCACTGGGTCGCCTCGGTCACGTCGAGAAGGACCGCCGACGAAGTGAGCCCAGCCACGCTGACCGTGCCGCTCTCGATCCAGCTCCCCTCGAAACGCCCACCCGCCAGCGACGATGCCTGCGGGTGGGCGAGCATGAAGCGGTCGAGGAAGACGAACGAGGTGACCCCGGTGTCGGCGACGTTCGTCAGCTGCAGCTCGTTCGCCCCCTCGCGCAGCAGGCCGGCCGGCAGGCTGAGGCTCAGCCGGTACGGCTTCTTGCCGGCAAACTGCCCCTCGCCCACGAGTGTGCCATTGAGCGACACGCTGACGTGGTGGTCGACCGGCGCTCCGGACTCGGAGCCCCCCTGCAGGAAGACATCGAGCGTCGCGGCCGGCGAGCCCGCCGCGGCCACCCCGGCGAGCGGGAAGCTCCTGACCCGCGTCACACCCGAGGCGAGGGCCTCCCACAGCCACAGATCCTCCGCTTCGAGCAGCCCCGGCTGGTAGAAGCGGTTCGTCTCGAACGAGGCCTCGCCCAGCGATGCCGAGACGGTCGCGTCTCCCGAGGGCGCCGCCGAGACGAGCGGCATCCGCAGGCCGTTCTTCGCGCGGACGAGCTCGTAGGCCACGTCGGAAGAGAAATCGCTCGAGCGGGCCGCCCGCTCGGCAAAGAAGTAGAGCCGGCTGCCGGGACCGAATTGGTCGGAGGCGGGCTCGGCGTGGAACGCGACCGCAGCCCCCTGCCGCTCGAGCCGCAGTGAAGAGACGGCAAGCCCCCGCGACCGCTGCGGGAAAAGCTCCTCGAAGCGTACCGCGTGCAGCCCCCGGCGCGTGGTGTGGAGCCGGACCAGGACCTCGCCGGAGACAGGCTTGTCCGTCCGCGGCGCGCGGCCCAGGCCGCCCCGGCCGACCTCGCCCGGCTCGCGCCCCGCAAACACGAGCGTCACCAGCACGCGCCGCGCCAGCACCAGCTGCCGGCTGCGCGAGTCGAAACGCAGCGGGGAGAGCTCCACGACCGCGTGCTTCCGCTCGCCCTGAAAGACGCTCGGCAGCAGCTTCACGAGCTCGCGCTTCGCAAAGTGCAGCGGCGCGTCCGCCGAGAAGCCACGCGTGGCTCTTCGCACCGCGCGCACGGTGCCGTCGCGTCCGATCTGCATCTCGGCCCTCCCGAGCGCCGAGGGGACGAGACCGAAGCGGGCCGGCTCGAGCGCGCGCACGCCTCCGAGCCGCACCCCGCGACCGACGACCGCCTCGACGAGCGCCCGCCGGATCGGCAGCGCGGGGGCCTGGTCGTCCTGCGCGACGTCGAAACCGGGAACGAACACCCGCACCCCGCCCGCTGGCTCGTCGAGCGCGTAGAAGCCCCCCGTCCGCAGCTCGAGGGTCGCCTGTCGCTTGTCACGCGAGACGACCCCGAGCGAGACCGCTTCGGGATCGCCGTAGCGCGTGCAGCCGAGCGAGGCGGTCGTCCCGCCCGAGCCCGTCGCCGAGGCGTAGGCCGAAAGCACCCACTCCGGGCAGGTCGCGGCCTTTCGCTTGGCCTGCTCGCGGCCAGCTCCGCCGCCCGCCTTCTCCCCCGCGACCGGCGCGGCCTGTGGCATAGCCGAGACCGGACCGTGCGAGGTCGTCTTCGACGACGCGTCCACGTCCTCGAGCCGGTAGAAGTAGCGCGTGCCGTTCGCGAGGCCCGTGTCGCGGAAGGAGTAGGCCTGGCCCACCGCCGAGGAGCCGAGCCCGGGGACGAGCAACGCCGTCAGGCGAGTCCAGGGACCCGCCTCCGACAGCGCCCGGTAGAGGTGAAAGCCGAGGTTGTCGAGCTCGGAGGCTGTCCGCCACTCGAGCGACACCGCCGAATCAAGCCCGCTCGCCGTGAAGCCGGCCAGCTTCACCGCGGTCGTCTCTTCGGCGCTCAGCGCGGTCGCCGGCGCCGGACCGACCGCTCTCACGAGCGTGTCGTCGAAGAAGAGTGTATTGGGGTCGGTGTAGTCCCCCTGCCAGAAGGTCCCGAAGATGAACCGGTCGATGTTTCTGGTGCCGGTATTGATGCCGGTGGCATTGATCTCCAGGTTGCCGTCCAGCCAAACCTTGGCCTCGCCCGCGCTTGCGGAGATGACGAACTGCGCCTCGATGCGGTGCCAGGCGCCCGTGGTCAGGACCGTCGGGCTCGGGTAGAACCCACCGCCCTGTTGCTCGTACACGTACAGCGTATTGTCGTTTGCAAGCGTGACGTTGAGGACGTTCTGCCACCCAGGCGTCGTGCTGACGCCCTGCATCAGGGTGACGTAGTTAGTCGAGGGAAAGCTCGCGGACAGGTAGAACCACCCCTCCGCGTAGATCGCCGATTGCGCGGGGAAATCCGCGACGCCCATGGCGAAACCGCCGATGTCGACGGGGTCGGTGGTGCTGTCCGTGACGGACGTGGCCGCGAAGTTCCCGGTGTGGACCGGGCGACCGGAAGCGTTGAAATACGTCGGGTTCGTCGTGCCGCCGATCACCCCCGCCTCGAGCCGGATCCTGCCCACGCCGCCGCCGCCGCCGCCGCCGCCCGGGTCGGCGGGAACGCCCGAGGAAGCACCACCGGCGCCGCCCGTGGCGGTGAAGGTAGCGCTCTGGGTAGCCGAGTTCGCGTGGATCAAGATGCTGCCGCCCGCGCCACCGCCGCCCGCTCCCCTCCGGTTGAAGGTGTTCGTACCGGCGGTTCCGTTCGCCGCGATCGTTCCGTTGTTGGTCACGGAGTCGGCGGCGATGAAGATGATCCCGCCGCCCGCGCCGCCGGGTGCTCCGACGACCAGGCCGCTGTCGTGGCTGCCGCCGCCGCCGCCGCCCGAGCCCAAACAGATCCTCGTCGCGAGATCCGCAAAACTGTACTGTCCGCCGCCGCCCCCGCCGCCGGCGCCGATCCCGTTCCCGCCGCTGGCGCCACCGTTGCCGCCCTCACCGGTCCTTTGATATCCGCCCGCCAGGGTGGTCGCCAGGGCGCCGCCCCCGGCGCTGCCGGCGTTGCCACCGGCACCACCCACGACGCCATCGCCGGCGCTTCCGCCGCCACCGGCGCCCACGCCCGTCGTTCCGCCGCTGCCCCCGGATCCCGGCAGAGTGCTGTCTCCGCCTCCCCCGCCTCCTCCTCCGCCGCCTCCATGGCCGCCACCGCCGCCACCGCCCGCTCCATCGGAGGCGACGCTCCCGTCGGCGTTGCCGCCGCCGCCGCCGCCGCCCCGATAACCCGCCGGCGAGACGGTGAACGGTGCCGCGGCCGGCCCCCCGTTCGAGCTCGCTCCCCCGCCATCCGTCCCGAGGGCACCGCCCCCGCCGGCGGGGACTGTATCGTCGCCACCGCTCCCCACGTACCCGTCGTAGCTTTCGCCGTTGGCGCCTCCGACCGTTCCGGACGGGGCTGTGCCTCCCCGGTAGCCCAGCGCGTTCGCGTGGATCATGCCGCCCACGTTGACCTGCACCGTGCCGGTCGCCCGAAAGGCGACGATGCCTCCGGTGGTGCCGTTCCAGGGGCTCGCGAACAGGCTCCCGCCCGCGTTGACCTGCACCGTCGTCCATTGCGGAACGCGCTGGACCAGGACCCTCTGGCTCGCGAAGCTCGCGCCGTCGTAGGATCGCCGAACCGGCGTCTGCAGGAGCAGGCCGGTCGCGCTGGGAACCGAAGCGATCCTCAGGAACTCGTACTTGCCGACGTCGTCGGTGTCGTTCGGCACCCCCTGAACGTTGATCAGGAGGATCTCGTCGCCCGCGGCGAAGCCGGCTGTCGAGGTGACCCGGATCCCCCGGCCGGTCGGGTTGGCCGTGACCGTCGTGGCCACGCCGCCGACGCTCGCGATGTTGGTCGGGAGCGCGATCGGCCCCAGGGCACCGTCGGCGCCGGTGCCCGTGCTCGGGGCGACCACGGACGCGTTGACCACGTTGATGCTGTCGCCGTAGCCGTTCCAGCCGCCGACCCACGCCTCGAGGTCGCGGCTCTCGAAGCCGTCGGACTGCAGCCAGACGCGGTTGGGGTCGGCCGGCGGGAACACGGCGGAGGGAAAGGAGTAGTAGAGGTAGTAGTTGTCGTCGGAGCCGCTGGCGGCGACCGTCGCTTGGGTCCTGAACAGGATCGTGGTGCCCGCGGCATTCCACGAAGAGGCGGAGCCGAGCATGCGGTCGAGCTCCGACCAGCTGCTGCCGTTCCAGTAGGCGATGCGGACGTCGTTTCCGCTGGCGAGCGACTTGCCCGCGCCGACCAGGCTCGCGTGATTGAACGTCAGGCTCGCCGTGTAGCCGGCGAGGACGGCTGTGGCACCGGCCGAGACGGTGACCTTCATCCGCTTGACGTAGAGCTTGTTCCACCACGACCCGGTGGCGGCTCCGGCCTCCGGAGCCCATCCAGGCGCCGCGAGAGCCAGGAGTGCGAGGATGGCGATCCGAGAACGGGATCCGCGGGCGGTCCTCGGCGTCGCGCCACGCTTCGTGCGGCGGCCGAAGGTCATTGCCGGGCCTCTCGCCGTTTCGGTCGCTACGAGCTCCGTCATGCCGCCCATGGCCCGCTCCCTTTGGCGCCACACGAGGCGCACCCAGCGCTCAGCGTTGCAACGGTGGTGCCCGCACGCACGCGAGAAGGTCAGTTCGGTACAACTCGATCAGGCACAAGGGCTTCCAGGAACGACCCGGGTGCCGCTGCGGGGCGCCTTGCGTTTCGTATTTGGCCGGAATCCGGACAAGGCGGAGCACGGGGGCCCCATCATCGGCCTCTCGGGGCATCCCGAACGAGCCCGCGCTGGGATGGTCGTGCGACCAGAGGGTTTACGCGCGGCCCCGAGTGCGGGGGCCGATGCCCAGGGCCCGCTCCAGCCGCTCGCGCGATACGGGATCGACGCCCTCAAACTGGACGGCGACTCCCCAGGCGGTCCGGCGTGAGGTCCCCCGCTGCACGCAGCCGCGCACGCGCGCGTCCAGGTGCGTGCGTTCGCCGCCTACGAGCAGGTGCAGCTGCAGCGACGAGTCCGGAGCGAGCGGGACAGGCGCCTCGAGCATGAGGCCACCGGGTCCGATGTTGACGAGCCGCGAGCCGACCAAAAGGACGGGCTCGGCGAGCTCGCCCGGCTCGAGCCGGGGGGCCTGCCGTCGCTCGAGCCCGACGTCTTCGCGGCGCGCGCTCACGGCACCTCGCGCACCACCCGGAAGCCGCAGTCGGCGGCGCGCGAGTGGGGCGGCCGCCCGGAGCGTGAGGCCGGTGGCACCTCGCGCACGTGAAGGCGCCAGGACCCGCCCCGGCTCACGCGCGCTTCGCCGAGCTCGGGCCCGCGCGGGTCGTAGCGCCGCATCCGGCGGTAGGCGTCGGTCGCGTACCAGTCGTGGCACCACTCGTGGACCACCGTGCCGATGTCCAGCAGGCCGTAGCCGTTGGCCGTGCCCCGGCCGAGGGGCCACGGCCCGGACAGCGGCGCCTCCGGGATCTCACCGCGCGGTATCTCGGCGCCCCAGGCGGTGCGGGCGGCTGGGAGCCCGCCGCGCGCGCCGTGCTCCCACTCGGCCTCCGTCGGAAGACGCCAGTGTCCCCCGAGGGTCTCCGAGAGCCAGTGGCCGTACGTCGCCGCCTCGAACCACGTCACCCCCACGACCGGCTGATCGGGGCCCCAGAAGACCGGGTCCTTCCACCACGGCGGCTCGGGCGCCCGGCCCGTCGCCAGGAACCAGGCGTACTCCATGTTGCTCACGGGCGTGAGGCCCATGCGCAGCGGCCGCACCTCGACCTCGTGAGCGGGCTGCTCGTCGGCACGCCCCTCCGCGGAGCCCATCGAGAAGCGACCCCCCGGGACGAAGAGGGTGGATGGAACGACGACCGAGTGGCGCCCCGTGACTGGAGCTGCAACCGCCATAGTCTACTCCCTGCACACAAAGTGACTACTGACGCGGAGGTCTGCGACGGGATGTCCTTCAGGAATCTTGCCTTGAAGCATGGTTACAGGGTATAATATGACACGTCACTTTAGATTCGTCCAGAAAAAAATGAGGAGCCGGACGCCTTGAGACTCATGCTGGCCGCCACGCTTGCGACGCTGACCGCCACGTCGCTCGCGGTGATCCGGCCGGCCCTGCTCACGGACGAGGAGCGCCTCGCCGCGCTGACCATCCGCGAGCACCGGCTGCGCGCCGACACTCGATTCCTCTCGAGCGACCTCCTGGAGGGGCGGGGCCCCGGCACGCGTGGGGACCGCCTCGCGTGCGAGTACGTGGCCGCAAGGTTCGAGGCACTGGGCCTGGAGCCGGGGATCGGCTCGGCCTGGGAGCAGCCGGTGGAGCTCGTGGGCGTGACCGCGCGCGGCCCCGACGAGCTGCGCGTCACCGGCGGGGGCGACGCCGTCTCGCTACGCCTGCGGGACGACTACATCGCCTTCAGCGGGAGCCCGGTCAGCGAGGTCCGCATCGACGACGCCGAGATCGTGTTCGTGGGCTACGGCATCGTGGCCCCCGAACACGCCTGGGACGACTACAAGGGCGTCGACCTGCGGGGCAAGGTGCTGCTGGTCATGAACAACGACCCGGAGGGCGACCCGGGGCTGTTCGCCGGCAAGCGCCGGCTCTATTACGGCCGCTGGGACTACAAGTACTGGATGGCGGCCGAGCGCGGCGCCAAGGCAGCGATCCTGATCCACACCAACGCGTCGGCGGGCTACGGTTGGTCCGTCGTGCAGAACTCCTGGTCGGGCGAGCAGCTGAGCCTGCCGGCCAGCGGCGAAACGGTGCTCCCCGTGAAGGCCTGGGCCACCGAGGAAGCCAGCCGGCGGATCGCGCGGCTCTCGGGCCGCGACCTCGACGCCCTCCGCGCCAGCGCCGAGAGCCGCGAGTTCCGGCCGGTTCCGCTGGGCGTGCGTTTCGGCATCGTGCTCCGGAACGAGATCGGGCGGCGCCAGAGCGCGAACGTGATCGGCCGCCTCGCGGGGAGCGACCTGGCGCTCGCGAAGGAAGCCGTGCTTTACACGGCGCACCACGACCACTACGGAATCAAGCCCTCCGCCTCGGGCGAGCCCGCCGTCTACAACGGCGCCCGCGACAACGCCGCGGGTGTCGCGGCGATGCTCGCGGTGGCCGAGGCGTTCGCAGCGCTGCCCGAGCGGCCGCGGCGCTCGATCCTGTTCGCGTCCGTGACGGCGGAGGAGCAGGGCCTGCTCGGCTCGCAGCACCTCGCCAAGCACCTCCCGCTCCACCCGGGGCTCGTCGCCGCCAACATCAACATCGACGGCGCCAACATCTGGGGCCGGACGCGCGACGTCCCGGTGATCGGGCTCGGCAAGTCCTCGCTCGACGACTGGGTCCGCGCGATCGCCGAGATGCAGGGGCGCCGGGTCGTCCCCGAGGTATTCCCGGACAAGGGGTCCTACTACCGCTCCGACCACTTGAGCTTCGCGCGCCTCGGTGTGCCCGCCGCCTACGTGTACGCAGGCACCGAGGTCGTGGGCCGGCCGCCCGGCTGGGGTCGTGAGCGGCAGCAGGCCTGGGAGGACGCGCACTACCATCAGCCCTCGGACGACCTGACGCCGGACTGGGACCTCGCCGGAGCCGTCGAAGACACGCAGCTCTTGTTCTTGTTGGGCGTGAAGGTAGCAAACGCGCCTCACGCGCCTTCGTGGCGCGCCGGCGACGAGTTCGAGGCCGCGCGCAGGAAGTCGCTCGCCGAGCTGGGACGCTAGGCCCAGGGAGCCAACTGGTCTGGAAAAGCGACAGAAGGAAACGGAAGGCCGAAGGAACAGAATGTCAGGGGTTTCCGGGACGAGCTTACGGGGGGCTGAGCGCCCCCCGGGCCCCCGCTAGCGGATGCACGCCCTCTGGCTCGAGGGGCAGGCGCTGCGCTTGCGCGAGGACGTCCCCGCCCCCGTGCCGCCTCCCGGCGAGGCGCTCGTGCGCGTGCGCGTCGCGGGCGTGTGCAACACCGACCTGGAGCTCGTGCGCGGCTACTACCCCTACGCGGGCGTGCCCGGGCACGAGTTCGTGGGCATGGTCGAGGAGGCCAGGGGCGCGCCGGAATGGAACGGTCGCCGCGTCGTGGGCGAGATCAACGCGGCCTGCGGCGCGTGCGCGACCTGCAAGGCCGGCCGGCGCACCCACTGCGAGAAGCGGACCGTGCTCGGAATCGTGGCCCGCAGCGGGGCCTTCGCCACGCACCTGACCCTGCCTATCGCGAACCTGCACGCCGTTCCCGATGCGCTGCCCGACGAGGTGGCCGTCTTCACCGAGCCCACGGCCGCCGCCCTCGAGCTTCAGGAGCAGGTTCGCGTCGCGGCCGGCGACCGAGTGGTGGTGATCGGCGCGGGCAAGCTCGGCCACCTGGTCGCCCAGACGCTGGTACTCACCGGCTGCCGCCTGCTCGTCGTGGGCCGCAGCCCACGTCCGCTGTCGCTCCTCGCGGCCCGCGGGATCGCCACGGCCACGGCCGACGGGATCGAGCCGCGGGGCGCCGACCTGGTCGTCGAGTGCGCGGGACACCCGGACGGCCTCGAGCTCGCCCGGCGCGCCGTGCGCCCGCGCGGCACCATCGTGCTGAAGAGCACCTACCACGGCAAGGCCGAGGTCGACCTGGCGCGCTTCGTCGTGGACGAGATCACGATCGTCGGCTCGCGCTGCGGGCCTTTCGCCCCGGCGCTCGAGCTGCTCGCGGCCGGCCGTGCCGACCCGCGCGCGCTCGTCGAGGCCCGCTACCCGCTCGCGGACGCGGTCGCGGCCTTCGACCACGCGGCGAAGCCCGGAACAATGAAGGTACTCATCGACTGCTGAGGAGCTGTTTCGTCGGCTTCGGCAGTGGCAACCCAGGGGGTTTGGGGGGCGGGAGCCCCCCAGTTCAAAGAACGCCTGGTTACGGCCTGAGCTGTTGCAGTCGCCTCGTTGCGTCGCCAGTCCCGGTGATGTCGGATGACTGGTGTTCGTTCCGTCCCGTCGCCAGTCCCAGTTGATGTCGGATGACTGTTGTTCGTTCTCAGCTCGCCTTCCAAGCCACGCGACCGCCCACGATCGTGACGGCAGGCCAGCCGCGCAGGGTCCAGCCTCCGAAAGGCGTGTTGCGGCTGCGGCTCGCGAAGCGCGCCGGGTCGACCGTCCCCCGCTTCGCGAGGTCGAGCAGCGTGACGTCGGCCGGCGAGCCCGGCACGAGCGTCCCTCCCGGGAGCCCGAGCACCCGCGCGGGGTTCGTCGAGAAGAGCGCCACGAGCTGCGGCAGCGCCACGACGCCCGGTCCGACTAGGCGGTCGAGGCAGAGCGGCACGGCCGTCTCCAGGCCGACGATGCCGAACGCCGCCTGGTCGTACTCGACATGTTTGTCGTCGACCGTGTGGGGGGCGTGGTCGGTGGCGATGCAGTCGATCGTCCCGTCGCGCAGTCCCTCGAGCACCGCGACCCGGTCGGACTCCGAGCGCAGCGGCGGGTTCATCTTGGTGCTCGTGTCGTAGCCGCTCTCGCGCACCACAGCGTCGGTCAGGAACAGGTGGTGCGGCGTGACCTCGGCCGTGACCTTCACGCCGCGGGCCTTGCCGCGGCGCACGGCGTCCAGCGAGGCCGCGGCCGAGACGTGGGCGATGTGGACCCGGCCGCCGGTCAGCTCGGCGAGCAGCACGTCGCGCTCGACCATGATCGCCTCGCCGGCGGCCGGTGCGCCGCACAGCCCGAGCAGCGTCGCGACGGGCCCCTCGTTCATGCACGCCCGCTCGGCGAGCGTCGCTTCCTCGCAGTGGTCGATCAGCACGACGCTGAAGGTCCGGGCGTACTCCAGCGCGCGCCGCATCATGCGCGCGCTCGCGACCGGCTTGCCGTCGTCCGAGAACGCGACGCAGCCGGCTTGCTGAAGGTCGCCGAACTCGGAGAGCTCCTCGCCGTTCTGGCCGCGCGTGATCGCGCCGATCGGGTAGACGCGCGTAACGCCCTCCGAACGGGCCCGCTCGACGATGGCGCGCGTGATCCCGGCGGTGTCGTTGACCGGGTCGGTGTTGGGCATGGCGCAAACGGCGGTGAAGCCGCCCGCCGCGGCCGCGCGCGTCCCGCTGGCGATCGTTTCCTTGTCCTCGTGGCCGGGCTCGCGCAGATGCGTGTGGATGTCGATGAAGCCTGGACAGACCACGAGGCCGTCGGCCTCGATCACTTCCGCGCCGCGCGCCGCGAGGCGCTTGCCCAGCTTCTCGACTTTCCCGTCCGCGAGCAGCACGTCGAGCGCCGCGTCGACGCCCTGTGAGGGGTCGAGGACACGCCCGCCCTTCACCAGCAACCGGCTCATGTGGCCGCCTCCGCGCTGCCGCCGAGCAGCAGGTACAGCACCGCCATCCGCACCGCGACGCCGTTCGTCACCTGATCGAGAATCACCGAGTACGGCCCGTCCGCCACCTCGCTCGCGATCTCGACGCCGCGGTTCATCGGCCCCGGATGCATGACCAGCACGTCCTTCTTCGCCCGCCGCACGCGTTCCGCGGTGAGCCCGAAGACGCGGTGGTACTCGCGCGTGGTCGCGAAGAAGCCGCCCGCCATGCGCTCGAGCTGGATGCGCAGCATCATCACCACGTCCGCTCCCTCGACCGCCTCGTCGATCCGGTGCGTGACCTGCGCCAGCCGCTCGAGCCCGGGCGGGATCAGCGTGGGCGGGCCGGCCAGCACCACCGAGGCGCCGAGCTTGGTGAGCAGCCACAGGTTCGAGCGCGCCACGCGGCTGTGCAGGATGTCGCCCACGATCGCCACGCGCAGCCCCTGGAGCCGGCCCTTCTTCTGCCGCATCGTGAGCGCGTCGAGCAGTGCCTGCGTCGGGTGCTCGTGCGCCCCGTCGCCCGCGTTCACCACCGAGAAGCTGCAGTGGCGCGCGAGCATGTGCGGCGCGCCCGAGCTGGCGTGGCGCATGACCACCATGTCCGGGTTCATCGCCTCGAGGTTGCGCGCGGTGTCGAGTAGCGTCTCGCCCTTGCTCACGCTCGACGCCGCGGTCGCGATCGAGAGGCTGTCGGCCGAGAGCACGCGCTCGGCGATCTCGAACGAGGAGCGCGTCCGCGTCGAGGGCTCGTAGAACAGGTTGATCACCGTCTTGCCGCGCAGCGCCGGGACCTTCTTTATCGGCCGGTCCAGGATCTCCCGCAGCGCATCGGCGGTGTCGAGGATCATCAGGATCTCCGCGGGCTCGAGCGGCTCGATTCCCAGCAGGTTCCGGTGCGGGAAGCTCACCGCGCCCTCCGGCGCTTCGGCTTGCGCGGCCGGACCGTTGGCCGGCGCGGCTTGGGCCGCGCGACCGCCGCCTTCGCTCCTGGCTTGCGCACGAGTTGCACAGCGTCCTTGCGCACGAGCTGCACCTCGTCACGGCCGTCCTCCTCCTGCACGAGCACCTGGACGGCCTCCTCGCGTGAGGTCGCGAGCGTGCGGCCGGCGTAGTCGGCGCGGATCGGCAGCTCGCGATGCCCGCGGTCGACGAGGACGGCGAGCTCGATGCGCGCGGGCCGCCCGAAGTCGATCAGCTGGTCGAGAGCGGCGCGCACGGTGCGGCCGGTGTAGAGCACGTCGTCGACCAGGACTACCGTGCGCCCGTCGATCGAGAACAGGATGTCCGTGCCCTTGGTGATGGGCTGCGCGGCGAGGCTCGTGAAGTCGTCGCGGTAGAGCGAGATGTCGAGAGCTCCCACCGCCGGCTCGGCCCCGGCGGCCTCGCGCACGAGGCGCGCGAGCCGGCGCGCGAGCGGGACCCCGCGGCTGCGAACGCCCACGAACGCCAGCCGCCGCGGGTCGGGATGGCGCTCCAGGATCTCGTGGGCCATCCGGGAAAGCGTGCGGGCCATCCGGCCGGCATCCATCAGGGTCACGCTCGCCACGCCGCGCGCATGCTACCCCGGCCGCCCGCAGCCTACAAGCAGCGGGCTGCGGAGCGAGCGGGATTCAGTCAAGGCAGCGGGATCCGAACGCGGCCGGAAGCGATTGTAGCGGCGGAGGAAGACGATGGCCCAACGGCAAGGCAACGGCCGAAGAGTCGACGGATCGCTCAGAACTCCCGGGACGTGACCGAAGGCAAGCGGCGGTCCCGTCCCGGGAGGGGCTACGACCGCTCGTCAGGCAGAAGCGGCAGCTCGTCGACGGGAGCCCCGGGCACGGCCGGCGCTACCGCGAGGCCCTCGTAGCTCGGGATGAAGGTGACCGGGTGGTCGCGCGCGTAGCCTGGCTCCAGCATCTCGGTGAGCACGCGGCCCTCCATGTCGCGCGCCACCGGAAGCCCGAGCAGGTAGAGCAGCGTCGGCGCGACGTCGAGGATCGAGGCGCCGGGGGCGAGCGTCGCGCCGGGCCGGATCCCATCCCCGTAGGCCAGCAGCAGTCCGGGCGGCGCCGCGGCGTGCGACGCGGCGGCGACGTCGGTCCCGCTGAGGACGCCGATCAGGCGCCGCCACAGCGGCGTCGGCTCGAGGCCGTGCGCCGAGACGACCAGCAGCAGGTCGCCCGGCTCCAGCTGCTTCTCGAGCTCGCTCACGAAGCGGCCCAGGAGCGACGCGTAGCGCTCGAGCACGCGCCCATAGCGGCGCGCATCCTCGGGCGGGACGTTCCCGAACGCTTCCGGGTGCGCGTCGCGGTAGAAGCGGTGGCCGACGGCGTCGTAGCCGTCGAAGCCGATGACGAACAGCGCGGGCCGGTACGCCGCAGCGAGCACCTCGGCCGCGCGCTTGTAGCTCAGGTCCGGGGCGAGGGCGCGCTCGGCCAGGGCGCGCAGCCGCGGGTCGTCGAGCGGCGAACCGGCTCGGGGCGCGTCGGCCAGCTCGCCGATCAGGGCGGGATCGAGCTCGTCGGCCCTTACGGTGCGGGCCGCGACCTCGTTCAGCAGGTCCCGGGGATGCAAAGCCGCGGCGGCCTTCGCGGGCTCGCGACTCAGCAGGTGGAAGTAGGGAGAGACGACGAAGCCGTGGATCGCTTCGGGCGGCTGCGTGCCCCAGACGCGTACCAGGCCCGAAGGCACGCCGAACGCGTCGAGGACGTTCCAGAGCGCCCGGCGCTTTCGTGCCGTCGAGGGGATCGGCCTGCGCGACGCGAGGCCGGCGCGCTCGATCAGCCCGATGGCGGCGCCCTTCGGAAGCAGGCTCCACTCGCGGGTCGATCCCGCCAGGTGGTAGGTGGTCGCGCTCGGCACGCCGTGATCGCGCGGAAACCGCCCGGTCATCAGGGTCGTCCACAAGGGCGGCGCCTCGGTGGGCCGCAGGGTCGCGAGCGCGCCCAGCGCGCCCCGGCGGGCGAGCCGCGCGAGCACCGGCGAGATGGGCGGCTCAGCCGCCACGTCGCGCACCGCGAGTCCGTCGATCCCGACGACGAAGATCCGGCGCGACGGCTGCGCCGCCTCCAGTCGCACCGGCACGGCGCCTGGCGGGGACGACGGCTCGGGTCGCAGGGCGAGCGGCACCGAGATCGCCGCCGCCGCCGCGAGGATCGAAAGCGCGCCGGCCAGCGGCCGCTCGCGGAGCGGGTAGAGCCAAAGATCGAGCCCGATCGCCAGGAACACCGCGACGGCGCCGCTCACCACGATGGTGGAGAGCGCCAGGGCCCGCAGCGTCGCGATCGGGAGCGCGTGGCGGTAGGCGAGCAGGTTGGACCAATACAGCCCGGCCACCACCAACAGCGACACGAACACGAGCGAGGCCAGGAACGGCCGCTGCGGGACCACTGGGCGGCCCGCGCGCCACCAGCGCAGGGCGCTCGCGGCCGTGGCCAACAGCGTGAGCGCCAGGGTTCCCGCCGCCGCCCAGGGCAGGAACAGCGCCACGATGAGCGCGAGCGCCTCGTGGCGCAGCTCGCGCGAGGGGTTCAGGTAGAGCGTGAGCGTCGCGAGCGCAAGGGCGCCGATCGAAGCTGCGAGGGCCGCGCTCACCAGCATCCGGCCGTGCACCGTTCCAGCGTACCCGATGGGACCGTCCCGGTCGACGCTCGGCGGCGGCGCGACGGCGCGCGGCGACGCGCCGCGTCGCGGCGCTTGGCTGGGCCGGCAGGGCCGCGCTAGGATCGGCCGGATGCCCGCCAACCGGACCTCGTCGCTGGTCGGCCGCGAGGGACTCGGCGGGCCGTACTTCCTGCTGACCTTCCTGCACCCCGAGACCGCGCGGGAGGCACGGCCCGGTCAGTTCGTGATGATCAAGGCCGGCGTCTCCGCCGAGCCGCCGCTACCCAGGCCGTTCTCGATCCTCGAAGCGAGCCCCGAGCGCGAGACGTTCGCGCTGTTCGTGAAGACGATCGGCCCCGGGTCGACCGCACTCTGCTCGCTGCCGCTCGGCGGCGTCGCACAGTGCCTGGGGCCGCTCGGCCGTCCCTTCACGCGCCCGCCGGATGGGACCGGCGCGGTGCTCGTGGGCGGCGGCTACGGCATCGCTCCTTTCAGCTTCCTGGGAGCCGAGCTTTCGCGTCACGGCGGCGCCGTGCGCCTCTTCTATGGCGGCCGCGCCCGGGCCGACCTGCCCCTGCTCGCCCGGTTGCGCCAGCGCCTCGACGTGGTGCCGGCGACCGAGGACGGAAGCGTCGGGGCCTTCGGTCGCGTCACGGCTCCGCTCGAGGCACACCTCGATGAAGCCAAGGGGCCGCAGCGGCTCTATGCCTGCGGGCCCGAGGCCATGATGCACGCGGTCGCCCGGATCGCCGCCGCGCGCCAGCTCGAGGCGGAAGTCAGCCTCGACCCCTGGATGGGCTGCGGCGTCGGCACCTGCCTCGGGTGCGTCGTGCGTGTCCAGGGCCAGGACGACACCCGCTGGAAGTACCGCTGCGCCTGCACCGAGGGACCGGTGTTCGACGCGGCGTCCGTGGTCTGGCCGGGCGACACGGAGTCTCGCGCGCGCCACTCGGCTGGAGGAGAAGCGTGAACCTCGCGGTCGAGGTCGCCGGCATCCGGCTCAAGAACCCACTCGTCGCCGCCTCGGGCACCTTCGGCTACGGCGTCGAGTACCAGGGCCTGATCGACCTCGCGACACTCGGCGGCATCGTCTCGAAGGGCCTTTACCTGGAGCCGCGCGACGGCGCGCCCATTCCGCGGATCGTGGAGACGCCCGCGGGACTGCTGAACGCGATCGGACTCCAGGGCATCGGGATCCACGCCTTCGTGAGGGACGTGCTGCCGCGGCTGCGGAACCACGACACGGCGCTGCTCGTGAACGTGTGCGGCGACACCGTCGAGGAGTACGCCGAGGTGGCGCGCGTCTGCGACGGCGCGCCGGGGATCGCGGCCCTCGAGATCAACATCTCCTGCCCCAACGTGAAGCAGGGCGGCATGGCCTTCGGCGGCGACCCGCGCATGACCCACGCGGTCGTGGCGGCCGTCCGCGCCGCGACGCGGCTGCCCGTGATTCCGAAGCTCTCGCCGAACGTGGCCGACATCACGGTGTTCGCGCGCGCCGCCGAGGATGCCGGGGCCGACGCGCTCTCCTGCATCAACACGCTGCTCGGCCTTTCGATCGACGTCGAGACGCGGCTGCCGCGGCTCGGCTTCGGCACGGGCGGCCTCTCGGGGCCCGCGATCCGCCCGGTCGCGGTGCGGATGGCGTGGCAGGCGGCGCGCGCCGTCGGGATCCCGGTGATCGGCGTCGGCGGGATCGCCTCGGCCCAGGACGCGCTCGAGTTCCTGGTCGCCGGCTGCCACGCCGTGCAGATCGGCACGGCGAACTTCGTCGATCCCGGAATCTACGAGCGCGTGCTCGCCGAGCTCGTCGGCTATCTCGAGCGGCACGGTAAGAGCGACATCCGCGAGATCGTGGGAACGCTCGACTACCCGGGCGAGGCGAAGGAATCCACGAGCGAGCCTCGCGAGCGCAAGATCGGAGGGACCGCGTGAAGCCACCTGCTCGCCGGCCGGCTCGAGATGACGCACGCGGTCGATTGATCGTGGCGCTCGACGTGCCGAAGGCCGAAGCCGCCCACGCGCTCGTGGAGCGGCTGGCGGGTCACGTGGGCCTTTTCAAGGTCGGCAGCGAGGCGTTCACCGCCGCCGGGCCCGAGCTGGTGCGCGAGATCGTGGCGCGCGGCGAGCGCGTGTTCCTCGACCTCAAGTTCCACGACATCCCGAACACCGTGGCGGGTGCCGTCGCGAGCGCTTCCAGGCTCGGCGTGTCGCTCGCCACCGTCCACGGCCTGGGTGGCCGCGCGATGCTCGAGGCGGCGGCCGGCGCGCTTCCCGCGATGGGCACGAAGCTCCTGGCAGTCACGATCCTCACGAGCCACGACGAGGAAACGCTCGGCGAGATCGGCGTGAACGGGGGGATGGTCGACTCCGTGCGACGCCTCGCCCTGCTCGCGAAGGAAGCGGGGATGGACGGCGTGGTGGCCTCGCCCCACGAGGCAGGCTTGATCCGCGAGGCCTGTGGCGCGGACTTCCTGATCGTGACCCCCGGGATCCGGCCGGCGGGTGCGGCGAGCGGCGACCAGGCCCGCGCGGCGACGCCGGCCGCGGCGCTCGCGGCCGGGGCCGACTACCTCGTGGTCGGCCGGCCGATCACCGAGGCCGCCGACGCGGCGGCGGCCGCGGACTCGATCGTGCGCGAGATGGAGCACGCCGCGCGCTGATCAGGGCCGCGTCACCGGCTCGCTCGGCATGCCGGCCGGGGGCAGGCCGCGCTCTGGCCTGCTCGGCCTCGCCGGCGGATGGGCGGCTTCGAGACGCGCGGCCCACGGCGTCTCCGGATGCTCAGCGCGGAGGCTCGAGCGCCAGGCGGCGGCTCCCCCGGGATCTCCCGCGGCCTCGCGTGCGAACGCGCCCGAGTAGAGAGCCTGCGGCCGATACGGGCCGGGGCCGCCTTCGACCACCGGAGCGAAGGCCTGCACGGCGAGCCTGCTGTGGCCGGCCCGCAGCAGCGCTTCACCCCGGAGGCACAGGAGCTCGTTGCGGCGTGCGGCCTCCGCCGACAGGAGGTCGAGGCTGTGCCGGGCGTACTCGGCCGCCGCCTCCCAGCGTTCGTCCGCGAAGGCGCGCGAGGCACGCTCGTCGAGCCACGTCACGTCGATCGCGGGTTTAGGCTCGGGAACGAAACGCAGCGCGGCGAGCGCGGCGAGGAGCACCAGGGGCAAGGCCCGGAGCAGGGTCCGGCACGAGGCCGCGAATCTGGTTTCTCGGCTTCGGCCTCCCGAGCCGTGGCCGCTCCCATGGGCGTCTGCCGTGGCGGTGACGCCAGGTACCGCGATCGCCGACGCGCGCGCGGCTCGGCTTGCGCGCCGACGGGCCAGGACCACGCCCAGCGCCACCGCCGCGAGCAGGAGGGACCGACCGAGGCGATCGGCCCAAGTGCGGGCCGCGTACGTGAGCCGGACCTCCGCTTGACGCGGGACGATCAGCATCAGCCCGGGCGAGACGAGGTAGGGACCGTCCGCACCCTCCGCCCGCCAGCGCGGGTGATAGGCGATCTTGACGAGGAGCGGGTGCCCGGGCCGGCTGGTGCTGATTCGCACCTGCTCGGCCGCGACCGCTGCCGTGACATCCACGCCGCCCGGCAGCGGCTGCTCGGGAGGCGGGCCCCACGGGTCCGGCAGGGCGAGATCGAAGCACTTATCGCGAGTGAACACGAGCAGGGCCTTGTTCTGCGGCTTGCGCGCGAACCAGCGGTAGGACGCGTCGCGCCAGGACGCGGGATCGGCGCGGACGGGAGCGAAGGCCAGCGGCTCGACGTACCCCGGCCCGGGGTCCTTCAAGCGGTAGAGCGTGTAGGGCGGAATCTGCGCCTCGCGCACCACGTCGGCGCGCGCGTCGAGCGCCGACCCGAGCTCCGGGCTCACCGCAACGATCTCGGAGACGTTGAAGAGCCGCAGCCGCTCGAGCGCGCTCTCGGGATCGAATGACGAGTAGCGCCGGCTGCGGAACGGGTTGGGTGAGCGGGCGAAGAGCTCGGACGCGAGGTAGTAGACGGGGTGCGTCGTGGTGGCAGCCTGGTTGTAGACGCCTTCGAGCGTCGAGCGGCCGGAGAAGTGAGGCAGCGTCTCGTACATCCGGATCGAGCCGGCGCGCTCGTGGACGGGGCCGTACTCGACGGCCACGCGCGGGTCGCCCGGGCCGCCCCGCAGGCGGTCGTTGAGCTCCTGCCAGGCGGGCCACAGCTCTTTCGCCTGGAGGCCCGAGTAGTTCCAGTCGACCCAGTGCCGCAGCACGCGCGACCGCGAATCGGCGTACACGACGGCGATCAGCACCAGGCCGAGCGCCGCGAGGTCGGCGAGCGCGAGCGGCGAGAGCGCCCAACCGATGGCCGCCGCCCCGGCGAGCGCCAGCGAGAGCTGCGCGAGCGGGACGAAGCGCACGTCGATCACGCCCAGGCCCGGTCCGGCCGCGCAGAGCGCCACCCCGGCCAGGGTCCCGTATCCGAGCAGGAGCAGGCGCGCGTCGGGCCGAATGCCCCGCAGCCACCGCGCGAGCGTCGCGAGAAGCCCGACGAGCCCGGCGGCGAAGAGCGGCTGGAGCAGCGGCGGAAAGACTCCGATCGTCGTCATGTCGATCCAGGCGTCGTCGTAGGCGGTGGTCCAGCCCCAATCCGCGAGCAGCGGCACGAGCGCGGGTGCCGCGAACGCGAACGCGAGAGCGGCGACCGCCAGCAGCCAGGCGGCGAGGCGCGCGGGGTGGCGGTTCGCCTGCCTCGCGCCGCCCACCGCGGGATCGAACAGCAAGAGGCCCGTGGCGCTGAGCCCGGCCCAGAGCACCGCGTAGCCGTGGGCGTAGGACGTGAGCGCGAGAACCGCAGCGGGCGCCCACGGGCCGCGGCCGTCCACGCGCGCCCGCACCAGAACGCCCAGGAACAGGACCGCGAACCCGACACCGTAGGTGTAGGAAAACTCCCCCGCCAGCGTGCTGGCGATCGTCCCGCCCCAGATCGGCGTGTCTTCGACGTAGAGGAACACCAGTGCCGCCGCCGCGCCCAGGAGCGGCGCCGGGAAGGCGAAGCGCATCAGGCGGAACGACGCGTACACCCAAAGCGGCAGCAACAGGATCCCGAGCGCGGTGCCGAGCTTGAACGCGACCGGCATGCCGATCGCCGGAGTGATAGCCGAGATCACCAGGAACGGGAGTGGGAAGTAGTAGAGCAGCAGCGGATGGCCGAGGTACGACCCGGGGTACCAGCCGTGGAGCCGCAGCTGCGGCAGGAGGCGCTCGTGGAACCAGACGGCGGTCGGGTAGTGGCACGGCGTGTCGCCCCCGGCCGTGATCGTCGGCAGCAGCATCAGCGAGGGACGCAGCAGGTCGACGAGCGCGAGCAGCAGCACGCCGAGGCCCAAAGCGTCCGCCACGGCCCGGCGCATCGGGGAGACCCGCATCAGGCCAGTCTAAACCAGCGCCTTTACGCCGACCCCTGGCTCGGACTAGGATTCCGCTCCCCCCGATGAAGGACGTGCGGCGCATTCTCGTAGTGGACGACGATCCCGGCATCGGCCAGATGCTCACCAAGGCGCTGGCCCGCCACGGCTACGAGGTCGACACCGTCACGTCCGCCGACGAGGCGGTCGAGCGGTCGGAGGCCGCGCGCTACGACGCCGCGCTCGTCGACCTGGTGATGCCGGGAAGGGACGGGGCGGAGCTGTCCGAGACGCTGCGGCGCCGGTTCCCGGGGCTCCCGATTGGTCTCCTGACGGGCTACACACACTCCCCGCTGATCCCGGCGTTCGAGAAGTCGGGGATGGCCGTCTTCAAGAAGCCGGTCCTGATCCAGGACCTCGTCGAGTTCCTGCAGCGCGAAATAGGTGGCTAGAGGCCCGGCCGGAAAGCCCCCGCGAGGAACGGACGCCGGGCGGACGCCGGAACGGCCAGGGCACGTGTCGCCACCGCCTGCGGGAGCTGAGCCGAGGACTGCTGGATCGTGCAGGAATGG
>Ga0247727_10005145_pt1 | contig 26900 bp, 15 predicted proteins | sample WisWelCaveWW1625_FD_202498 | JGI IMG/M metagenome (GOLD analysis project Ga0247727, IMG submission 202498) | Biofilm microbial communities from Wishing Well Cave, Virginia, United States - WW16-25 | ecosystem: Environmental > Aquatic > Deep subsurface > Groundwater > Cave microbial mat | place...
GAATGCGCGTGGCCGGAGCCGGCGGCTTACTCGGGTCGTGATACTTTTGCTTTACCGGCCGGGGCACTTCGTAGGCCACGTCCCAAGCGCCCTTGCTGAAATCGCCGGTAAACGCGACGTTGTATAAGCCGGTGTCAATGTAATACGCGCCGCTTTCATGCAAGCGTAAATTGGTGTCGATGTCTTTGAACGTGCCGTTTTCAGCGAGGTAGTGCACGTATCCGGGGCTGAGGCGCGCGGTGTAGGTGTTGTCGCGGCTGTTGTAATAGGTTTTGCTAAAGTACGTGCGCTGATCCGGCAGCTCGACGAGCGAGGTATCGGGAGATTGCGCAGATGCCGAGGTGATTATAAAAAAGATGGCGGAAAGATGCAAGAAATTTTTCATGGTTGTGGTCCGTTGTGTTATCGTGTAACGTTTAACGGATTAGAAGGCAAACATTCGTGCCAAAAACCAAAAGGATGCTTCCAGTGACAATTCACCCACTCTCCTTTTCACCCTATCTCCCACTCACCCACTCACAAAACCAGACTGGCAGTCTGGGTTACGTTACTGTTTCCAAAACCGCTGGCCGATCAAATCCAACCCCCAGATGTTCCAGTACAACAGCGTGCCGTTGAGGTCATAAACCGCGATCACGCGGCCGTCGGCGCCGGGGACGTAAACGAAATTATTTTTGGAAACGCGCCGGCCTTTGCCGTCGTAGCCGAAATCGATCGTGCCGTTGGTTTTCGGGATTTTGTACGGCAGATTGCGGTAATCGTATGAAATCGTGTTGGCCGACCCGAGCTTGATGACATCTTTGATCATATTGCCGTTAGGATCGTAGGTATAGTTGCCGCTGGTTTGGCCGTTCAAGCCGCCGATATAATCCAGTTTGTTGGTATTGCCCAGGTAGTTATAAATCATGCTGGTGGCAACGTTGTTTTCATTGTAACGAAGCATTTTTTTCAGATTGCCGTTTTGATCGTATTCGATCAGGCTGTCAGGGCCGGTTGGGCCGGCCAAGTCATAGCGATACGACTTTACCCAAGACGCCGGCGAGCCGCCCCAATATCCCCAATTGGCTTTTTTCAGGCGGTTGGCTTGGTCATATTTGAAGACCCAACCGGTGATGCCGGAATTGACCGGATTGATGTTGGTGTGGGTGTTGTGAACCGTCCAGGAAATATTGCCGTTGTACTGCGCCACAAAATCGCCCGAATTGACCGCAATTTGTTTTTGCCGGTCATAGCCGATGACCTGGCCGAAACGATCGGGGTTGGGGACGCCGGCGCCGCCATCGCCGCCAGGATCTTGCGTGTAGTAGAGATTCTGATGATTGATCTGCGTGAGCCAATCGCGGCTGTTGTACAGATAGTCGACGCCCTGCAGGTTGTTGCCGAGCACCACGCGCCGCACCTGTCCGCTCGGCCAGTAGGTGTATTGCGCCGCCGGCGGATCGGTTTTGAGATCGATGGCATTGGCAAAAACTTTTTCGAGACGGCCAAGGGCATCGTAATCATACCACGCGTGAAACGCATCGCTGGGACCGCCGGGCGGAAAAGTCCGGCGATAAGACATTTTGGTGACTTTGCCCAGCGCATCATAAGCGTAATCAATCTTGGCGACAAGATTGCCGTTGCCGTCGTTGATGTTGCTCTTCGGTATGAACTGCTGGATCCATTCGACGTTGCCGTTGTTGTCGTAAGAATAAAATATGTAGCCTTTCATGTTGGGATAGCGGTCGATGACGTACTCGATGGCATCCATCCGGCCGCGCAGATTGCGTTGCGGGGCGCCGGCCGTATAACCGGCCACATCATAATGATATTTCACCTTCCACGTATAGCCGGTGGTCGGAAAGGCGGCGATGTTGGCGCTGTCTTGCCGAAATGACGCCAAGCTGTTGGCCTTGCCTTCTTCGATTTTCCGGTTGAACGCGTCGTATTTGTAATAAATGAAGTAATTGCCCGTCGCGCCATTGGCATCTTTGACAAAGCGCAAATTGCCGTTTTGGTCATACAGATACTCCGTCGTGCCGGCATCCGGCGTGATCTTTTGGCGAAGCTGGCTTAGCGTGTTGAAAGCATAAGTCGTGGAGTCGCCTTTCGGCGCCTTCGACTTCAGGAGATTTCCCAAAACATCATACTGAAACGTCGTTTTATAAGCCAAGCCGGCCGAATCGACAATCGTGGTTATCGTATGGCCAAAATTATCGGTGAAGGTGCTCACGACATTGCCATTTTCATCGGTTCGGCGTTGCTTCATCAAGGTATTGGCGGCATAAGTCGGGGCCTCTCCACTCGCATTGCCGAAAAAATGAAATTTGACTTCGCGGCCGGTACCCATGCGAAATGCCGTGCCGGGCGCCGCCTGTTTTTGCAGGCGGTCGAGAGGATCGTTATAATACACGGCTTCAGAATACGCATAGGGGTCGGTGTCGAAATCTTTTGCCGTAGCGCCTTCATAATATGCCGGGTGGTTGCCGGCGCTGCTGGAGTACCACGTATTCGCCGAATCAATGGGCGGGTACGTTTGTGTTGCCGGATTGTACGCCGGCGTAAAAAAAGTATCGGCGCTGAAAAACGGCTTGGTCACTTTGCTGACGCGGCTTAGGGCGTCAAAGATCGTCGCTACTTGCACCGAACTGTTGTCGCCTTGGTACTGCAAGGTTTGAACCCCTCGTCCGACGCCGTCGGCAAAAGTTTTGGTGATGTTCAGCTCATAAAAATTTGGGCGATCATACCAAACCGTGCCTTTATACTGATTGTTGGAGGCAAAGTCAAGATAGATCGTATAGAGATGATCGGTGGCCGGCAAGGGTGTGAAATCCAACGTATATTTCGTCCACTCGCGGTCGCCGGCCGGAATGGTGATGGTCGGGCTTTCTGTAAAGCCATGCGCGGAATTATGAAACCAAAGGATGAATTGGGCGTTGCCGTTATACCCGTTCGTGGTTTTCACCCACACTTCCATGCGGTAAGTTTCCTTTGGAGAAACTTTCTCATCATACCAAGGATTGGGCATCCAGCGCACGCGGCTGTCGGCGCCGGCAGCGGGAATATGCGCTTTAATCGATTTCGCGCCGGAAAAGCCGGCGGTATTATCCCAAGCGGCAGCGCATCCGGAGCATGTCGTTCCGATCACTTCGCCGATCCAATAATCCGGCTGTGAACCCGCGCCGCTTTCAAAATCATGATTGCGCCCATGCAGGGCGGCGTTGGTGGCGAGGGTGGTTTTGATGTAATTCGGATTACTCGTGCTGAAGGGCGAGGAATGATAATAAGCCGTATTCCGCACCAGGTTGCCCAACGCGTCCTGCACGGTTTTGAGGCGGCCCAATGCATCAAAGGTGAAGCGCCGCGGCATGCCATTTTCATCGGTGCGGGTGTTCACGGTGAAGAATCCCGGATCGTAGCTCCGCGAGACGACGAGGGCGCCCGGCGGATAGAAACGCACGTTATCAAAGCTGGCTTGGCTCAACTCCGTGCCGAGGCCGATTTTTCCGGCGTCGTGATCGACCGTCGGGTCGGTCACCGTCAGCAACAGGTCGCCGTCGAGGTAAAGCTTGGCGGTGCTGCCCTGAATTTCGCCGCGCAAATGATACCATTGTTTGGAGTTGAACGTCTTTGCCGCATCGACGATTTTATAACTCGCGCCTTTTTGGGCATAAATACGAACCACGGGGTTGCTCGTCTCGCGCCGCAGCACAAAGCGGACAAAATTGCTGCCATTGATATACTTGCAAAGTGCCAACCGCTGCGGTTTTGTGACGTTGTCAAATCGAACATCGGCCTCGAACACCGCATCGTCGAGCGTCAGGTTATTGTAACGCTGCGGTTGCGTAATGGAATTGGGAAGACTGTCGGTTTGCTGATAAGCGCCATTGCCTACCACCCAGGTCCCGGCGCCATTCGCCCATCCGGAAGTGTTGCCATCATCAAAAATGCTGACCGCGGAATTTGCCGGCGTGGCATTACGGACCTGCGCAACGGGCAAGGTGTTGTTATAAGCCCAGATCGTGCCGGTCGGGGTGGCAAGACTAGACGCATCTTTTGTCAGCGTGAGATTGCCGTGCGCGTCGTAAGCATCGTAGGTAATTTGGCGTTTATACTGCGCATGTTTGGTGAACAACCCGCCGGTAATATTGAACAGTTGACTATCCGTTAGATTCAAAAACGCCGTCGTATCAAATTGAAACGACTCAAACGGCAAAATCTGATTGGTCGGTGTTTTCTTGTATTTCACCAGTTCTGCGGCGTAAACGCTGCTATCGGTTTGGCCGGCCTTTTGTTGGCGAATCACCTTTTGAATGACGGCGTTATAAATTTGCCTGGTTTTCAGGGAATCAATGGCCTTCACGTAATCGTCGTTCGCGGGTGAAGTCGTGTAATCGGTCGGATATTTGAGCGAGGTCAAGCGCTTCGTGCCGTCGCTGTTGGTGTCGGCTTGCCGCTTAAAGAGTCCGTTGGTGGTGTTGTATTGGTATTCTTCTTTTTTAATCAAAGAAAGCGTGGTTAAATTGGGGTTCAGGCGAGTTTGGGCCTCTACCTTCTTGAGCTGAGCCCAGCCGGAGGTGACGAAAGCGGAAGTTGGGCTTGAACCTCCACCGTTACAACTATAATTATACGTAACTGTGTACCTCTCCGATTTGATTCCCACCATGTTATAAGAATAAATCGTCACATTCATGGCAGTGGTATCCAGAGCCGGATTGCCGCTGGGGGCTTGATAAAATTCTTCGTATGTCAAGCGCCCACGTTTCCAGCCATTGCTGAAAAGCGGTACTTGAACGTAGTTGCCACTACAGCCGGAAAGAAGATTCCGAACATTGTCATCAAACTCGCTGGCTTCGCCCAGAAAAGCGTCTTTTGCAGTATTGTTAGGAGGGGGATAATCCTTATAACAGGAAGTCGAGTTAAAATTTTTGCACGTTTCATCAAGAGCGCAATTAGAACCGAGATTAAGGCAATTCGTGTAGAAAATTGTATAGAGGTCATCCCCGGGATTAATGGTGATGTTTTGCAGATCTGCATCGTTCTGCACGTTTATCGTGTTGTTACATTTCTGATACTCCACATACGGATAAGACCCCTGATCTTTAACGCTAGAAAAGGCTGAGGAGTAATATTTGCGAACCTTGCTGCCATCGGGCCGAGTGATTTCAACATCCGGATAGTGCACCTCCGTACGAAGATTTTTTCCAACACTGTTTTGCACCGGCACGCCCAAGCCAAAAGCGAGCGGTTCAGAGCTTAAAAGTCCGTATCCGCCGGGATGGCGCTTGTTGGTGAGAGCATATTTATATTGATAGACCGAAGCTTGCTGGGTGAGCGGATCGGTCAGCGTTTGCTTTTTCAAACGCACTCCGCCGGCGAGAATTTCAGTGTCACCGGTTGAACCTCGGAAATCGTTGTAGTAGGTTTGAAAACGATTCGTTTCATATTCATACTCCACGGTTCCGCCGGTTGGGTAAATCGCCTTTTTTAATAGCCAAACTGTCCACTTAACATCCGCTTCTGTTGGTTGCAGCAAACCTGATTGCAAGGTGTAATATCCCCATGGATCAATGCCAACTGAAGCATTGTGAGCTTCGGTTGGGTTGCCGGTATACTCAAACTTGTAAGGAGGAATCCGTACGCTTCCAGAGCCGCCACTCATGCGAAGACTATCTAAGCCTATCCGAAAGTAGTGATAACCGATTCCAGGAGTATATCCATCTTGATTGACCAAGAAATAGCCTCCTGCTCCATCCTGTCTAACCCAGCCAAATTTTCGTGAAGTAAAGAACTCTACTTTGGTTCCCGCTGGACTAAGGTCAATACTATTCAAAATTCCTATTTGCGTGCCGTCCTCAATTCCTCCATATATAAAATAATTCCCGCTGGAAGAAACGTTAAAAGTTGCAGTATGGGTTGGTGTTATAATTTGCGAGAGGTAGTTGATTTCCATTTGATAGATGTTGGGGCTTATCCCACCGCTAATTGTCTGAGGAGCAGAGTAAACAAGCTTGATCCAACTACCCAGATCCGTGCCGCCGTTGCCAGGTATATCATCAGCAGGAGTGCTTCCATCGACATAATCCGCCCCTAAAATCGCACTTAACTTAAAGACGTAGAAATAAGGATGTTTGCCCGAGTGGGAATGAGGAGAACAAGATGGAAGAAGACAACAATGATTTGTGAGTGGTTTGGAAGACTCCTGCCGCAACCTCTCAGCAAAAATATATCGTTTCCCATCAACGTCGGTAATGGTGAATTTCTTAAAATCCTTCTCAACAAGACCCCATCCTGATGTACTATAATTGAATTCTGTAACAACATCAATCTTTATAGCGCTCCAGTCCAAAGGACGCCAGCCATCGGCAAACTGGTAAATAACAGTTGAACTGCCCGGATACGATACATGGTATGTATCCTTGCCTGTCGACGAGACGGCATCATTTCCTTCCGGCGCGAACACTGGCGAACAACTAATCTGGTATAAATTCAAATTCCATCCCAGCCCTATCCAGGAGGCGGATTCTGAGGCCGGGACGCCACTGCCATGCACATACGATAACTCCAGATCATAATCCAAACCGCCGCGGCCAGGAATTTTCATTAAAGGGATTTTGAAATTCAGCGCGCCAGTATAATCAGGATCGCCACTGCCACGAATGATCTCAAATTGTGACACCGTCGGATCGACGTTTTCAAAAGTTTTCTGTGCCAATAAGATCTGGTATGTGAACAGCAAGAATGCTATTGCGCAAAGCGCAAGCCGGGTAAAAGTGGTGCTTCGCATTGTTTCCTCCTTGTGTTCGTTCCCAACATTTTTGAACGACGATACAATATTTTCAAAAAGAATTTCCACAAACGGCGAGAAGAGAGAAGGCCCCGTTGCGGTGCGTGATGTGATTTCGCTCTTTCCCATTCAACTTTTTTTTTGCCAATTTCGCTCCCAATCTGATATTTCTAACTACTGCAGCTTCGTCAACAAAGTATTTGCACACGAGATGGTTATTCACAAAAACCAGCGGAATGCGGGCGCCATATTCAGCCAACAGCTTTTCGTCATTGGCAATGTTCACTTCCCGCAATTGAAAGCCGTGGCGCCGCTGCATCTTGAGCAAAACGGCTTTCGCCTCATCGCACAAATGACAATCCGGCTTGCTGTAGATTTCCACCGCGACGCTTCCGGCCGCAGGCCGCCAGCGTCGTTTGATTTTAGTGAGCAGATCGATCGGCATCCGGTTGGGTTTTATTTCTCTTGGCGAGAAACTCGTCAAACTTCATCGTTTTATGGTGGCCGTCGGCGAGATACTCGAGAACGGGAAGGAATTTGTCCGGCGGAATGTACCCCGGAACCAGCGTCAACACCTCGCCCGAGGCGTCGATAAAAGCCGTGGCCGGATAACCGGTGACGCCGAACGCCAGCGCCAGATCGCGATAGGTATACTCTTTGTCGCGAAAGCGCGTTTTCTCGTTCGACTCGGCGTTCACTTTGACCAGCACGAGTTTATCTTTGGCAAATTTGACCACCTTCGCATTGCCATACGTTTCCTTGTCCATCACCTTGCACCAGCCGCACCACGTCGTATAAAAATCCACCACCATCATTTTCTTTTCTTTTTTGGAAACAGCGAGGCCTTGTTCAAATGAGTGCCAGGCCACTTCATTTTTCTTCGATTTGGCATCGTCAGAAGACGACGCCGCGACGCTCGAAAGAAAAAATGCTGATGCCAAAATAATGGCAAAAACAGAATTTTTGTTTTTCATAAATTCCTCTTTTTATCATTTTACATTTGTTGTAATTATCTCGGCACACAAAAGAATGTCATTCCGGAGGAATCTTTTTTGTTTCTACGATCATCTTGAGTTTCAAAAAAGATTCCTCCGGAATGACAGCGGTGGAGTTTTGGAAAAAATCACAGACTGGCAGTCTGTGTTACGATTATCGCTGCACCACCAATTTTCCGATTTCCTCAGCGCGCAAAATCTCTCCGCCGAGATTTTGCGTCGCGATGATTTTGTACAGATAAACGCCGTTCGCCAAGTGATCGTCGTCGCCGTCGCGGCCGTCCCATTCGAGCTGGTTGAAGCCGCTGTTTCCCATGCCCTCTAAAGTACGAATCAACCTCCCGGAGAGCGTAAAAATTTTCACCTGCACCTCGCTGCCGTCAAAATTCAATTCGAACGTAAACGCCGTGCGGTTGCGGAACGGATTCGGATAGTTCATCACCTCGGTCAAGGTCAAGCGGTTCTTGGGCCGGACGACGAACTCCGCCGTTGCGGTATTGGAATTGTTCAGATTGTCCCAGGCTTTGATCTCGATCGTGTGCCGGCCTTCGGCGAGCGCGCCGAACGGATACAGCAGCGTGCCGCGAGTATAGCTGCCGGAATCATAACTGAACAAATCCGTCACATCGATTTTATCATCGGTGCGGCCGTCCAGCGCCAGGGTAATTTTGTGGCCGATCTCGCCGGTGATGTTCACGCCGGAAACGCTGTCGCTGATCGCCGCGCGCAAAATCGGGTTGTCCCCGACCACGTCGCCGGATTGAAAGTTATCGGCGCCGGAAAAACCGATCGCAATGCTCGGGCCGGCGCGATCTGCAATGCTTCCGGCCGTGCCGCCGACGCGCAGAAAATCGCGATAGCCGTTGCCGTCGGTGGTGTTGTTCCAAAAATATAAATTGATCCGGCCGGAGGCGCCGCCGTACGTGATGTCTTTCGGCACGAAAAACTGCGCCGTGAAATTGCCGTTCTTAACCGGCGCTTCGCCGCGAAACAGCGAGTTACCCGGCAAATTATAGCCGATCGAAAACTGCCCCGGCGATTGATACGTCACCTCGCGCCGCGAGTCGAGGGTTTCGAGGCGAACCGTGCCGTTGAAATCCGCCCAATCCGCGCCGTTGTCGCGTTTCACCGTGCCGCTCACCGTCATCACCGTCAACGCGGTGATGGTGTCCGGTTTGAGGGAAGTAATGCTGGCGCTGTAACGCGGAATGCTGAGGCGCAGCGAGGGATCGCCTAGCACGTGAAATTTTTCGTCGTTCAGCGTCGCGCCGGTTTGAATGCGCGCCAGCGCCATCGCCATGCCGATCCGCGCCGAGATTTGATTGGGCTTCTCAAAAAAGTAGCGATAGTACTGCTGGTTCAGCGCCGCATTTTGGCTGGCGTAGACATCGCGCGCCGTGGCCAAAACCGCGATGGCGCCCCGAGCCGGCGCCAGCACCAACTGCTCGGCAAAACTCTGCTTGTCCGGAATATCGTATTTGCCGAACGTGCACGTCGCCGCAATCCACAACGCCTGCCGCTCGTTGTTTTGAATGCGGCTGAAATCCGTGGGCAGATTCAGCACGCGTTCGTGCGTCCACACTTCGGAGTTGCCGTGACCGACAAAATTAACCAGCAGCGCGCCATTGTTGCTGAGCCGCAGAAAAGTTTCCGTCGCCGTCGGCTTGCGAATGCCGGAAATCGAGGCGCTCTGCACCGCAGAAAATTCCGTCAAATAAAGTTTCTTGACGTCGAAATATTTCGGCGTGTAAACCGACACCAGCGTCTCGGTATCGAGGATGTGAATGCTTTCAATCGAAGACGGAATCGCGCCCTGTCCGAACTCGTCGTCCGCGACCATCACCGCGGTGTTGCGCCATGGGCCGAAACTCGGCTTGGTTTCATATTGAATGAGCTTGTCGATATATGCCTGCACGTCGGTCATGCTGCGCGCCGGGATGCGGCCGATGGCCATGTCCATCACCTCGTCGTCGCCGGCAACATAAGTAAACCAACTGTCGGTGACGCGGCTCAAAATGTCATCCAGCTCGGACGTATGATATGTTGGAATCCAATTCTTGTCGGTTTTGTTGATCAGGTTTTTTGGATCATAATCGCCGTCGCCGACGAGCAGCACGAAAAGCGGCCGGCGCTGCCAGTTGTCGTAGGCATATTTCAAAAAATCGCGAATCGCCACGGGATCGTACAGGCCGCCTGAAAATTCGTCAAACACATCCTGAATTTTAACCACGACACTGCGCAAGCTGTCGCTTAAACTCGCCGGGCGTTGGCGCAGATTCACCAATTTCGACAGCGGACCTTCGTCTCTGCCGGTGCTCGCATTGAGATTGAGAAAATCCTCGTGCGTGATGATGACCATATCAGCGCCATGAGCCGGCGAGCGCCAATTCGAAACCTCGTCGCGCACAATCGTCTTTGCATCGACGTTCTTGAAAGCCGAAGGCAAAGCCGCCAGATAGCGGCGCGGCACTCTCGCCGAGCCGCCAATGTCGGCAAATGTCACTTGCGTGCCATTCACGCGCCAATTTTGCGAAGGCAAGCGCGTCACCCGGCTGAAATCCGAAACATCGAAAAGCCACAGCGCGTTGGCGTCGGCGTTGTTGAGCGCATACGCAAATGGCCCGGCGCCGGCGCGGCCATTGAAAATCAACGAACCCTCGCTCAGTCGCAGTTGCCGGTCGTAATTCAATTCAAGATAATCGATATACAATTGCGCCGCGTCGCTGCTGCCTGAATAAGTGAGCAGGATTTCGTTGTCGCCGTTCGCCAATCCGCCCAACTTATCGACCCGATAAATCTCCGGACGGCTGCTGCCGGGGATTTGAAAATTAGCCAATTCCTGCCTGTCGTATTCCACTTTTATGTCATGAAAATTGAAGCCGCCGATAAACGAGGCATAAAACGCGAAGGTCAACGCCGCCGTTCCTTCGGAAACCGGATCGACCAATTTGGCGCGGTAGCGCCGCGATCTATTCACCTCGCTGTTGGTGAAAAGCCAGCCATACCAGGTTTGATCGGATTCATACAACGGCTGCAGCTCTTCTTCGATAAAAAGGTGGTCTTTAAAATTTGCGGCGGGAAGCAGATTTGCCGCCGGCAGAGGCGCGCGCTCCGCCAGGCGAATTCCATTGGCTCCGCCAAAACTCAGCCAATAGTAATTGTCAAAACCAAACCGGTTGAGATAATGGCGGGCTTGACCGCTGGTCGAATCAAACGCAAAGCCTTCGACGCCGCGGCCATAAAACAAAATGTAATCGTCGTTGTCAAAACGCCCGTCGCCGCCGTCGAAGACGTAAATCGCATTTTCGACCAAGCCTTGCGGCCGCGGCCGGCGAATGTCGCGCGGCATTTCTCGGCCGCCGTTGTTGTAAAAATGAATCGTGTTGGGATTGATATTGGTGATGCCGGCGCTGGCCAAAGTTCTGCCGTCGATTTTGTAAATGCCCTCCTGCCGCAATGGAAATTTATAGAGCGGGCCTTCGATCTGCGGATTCGCCGTGCGAAAAAGCTGTTGAGTCTTTTGCAAACGAAACGCCTTTGCTTGCTCGTAATTCACCAACAAATCCTCGTACAATTCTTCTTCACGCGGGGAAGCGCCGCGGTCGAGAGCAAAAGCCGGCGCCGCAAGTTGCGCTCCCCCGGCAAAACGCACGACGATTTGCATCTCGCGATAAACGCGCAATTGTTTGCGAACCGGATTGTATTGCACCGGCATGACCTGCACCCGCACGATGGTCTGTTGGCGAAACTGCGCCGGCGGCTCGACTTTGAACAAGTCGCCGGGATAATAGGCATTTCGTTCATAAATTTGCGCATCCGGCTCGTAACGAAGGCGAGTCAAATCTTCGGCCTGTTCTTTAATCGGAACCGGCGCAACAGCGATTTCCGAAAATTCTTCGCTGGCGCCGGGAATGACGGAAACTTCGGCGGTTGCCCCGGGCGGTATGCCGATCACGAACACGCGCGCCGGCAATTCCGGCATGCCGGGCGTGTTGAGCGGAATCGAATTTTCAAAATCCGGGCGATCCTTTATTTCGCCGTTGACGCGCAGCTTGCGCAGTTGAAAATCAGCCGGACGATACACAATCGTCACCTGCTGCCCGCTGCTCTGCGCCACTTGCGCGTCGCGGTCGGCGGCGGATGAAGATAGGGAACAAAAAGCAATTAGATTCGCTGAAAGAACAGATTTATAAAGGATGAGTTTTCGCATAAGAAACTTTAATCGTACATTTAAACAAGATTGACAAATTCATCAACACTAAGGCCAATTTGGTTGATTATGGCACGTAGTGTTCCTTTTGGAATTGTTCCTGAATGATGAGGAATTGTCGTGCGCCGTTTGGTCGTCGGATTATACCAGATTTCATGGCTGCCTTTGGCTTGGCGATCAAAATGAAAACCGGCTTTACGGAGACGACGCACGACCTCGGAATAAGTGAAGTCGGGCAACTTGCTCATGCTGAAACCGCAACAGGAATTTTAACTTTGGCGCTTCGCGAAGGCTTCGCAAGCTGTTTCAGCACTTGTGCCGGCAATGGGTCGCCATGTTCTATGCACGATTCGATAATTTTGCGAGCAACGTCTTGGGCAATCTCAATCGTTTCCGCGACCGTTCGGCCTTGTGCCAAAAAGCCTTGCAGTTCCTCGCTTGTTGCCAAGTAACCGCCCTCTTCCTGATGTTCGATTTGAAGGGAAATCATAATTTCTGCCATTGGTTTGCCTCTTGATACAATATTAGTTTTCCGGGGCCAAATCTACACCGGGCGTTTGTTCGAAAACTTTCGTCGCCGTTTTTCCAACGCCTGATGCAACTCGATAAAGTCTTGCCAGTATTGCTTTGTTTCTCCTTCCAGCTTGGCTTGTCTGATCACCTCGTTGGCGACGATATTGAAAACTCGATAGCCGTACAAGCGATCGATCGTGGCAAGATCGACGATGCCGTCGTCAACCAAAACTTTGATCCGCTCGAACAGTCCCATATATTTTTCGGCCGCAATCCAATCTTCAAGCGATGACGGCCCCTTGCCTGAGGCTACCCACACGCCGCCGGGACGCAGTCGAGTGTGAACTTCAAGGTGCTGCTGAAACATTTCATCGAGACGCAACAGAAACTCGCCGCGCGCGATCTTTTTTGCCGCGCGCAGTTGAATACCGGCGTAGATGAGGCCGATGCCGGTCATGATCAAGCCAACAACTGTTGCAACAAATTGGAAATCCAGCATTTTCCTCCCTCACGCTATCCTACCTCTGCACCACTAATTTTCCAATCTCCTCCGCGCGCAACGACGCGCCATTCTGCTGTTGGGTCGCGGTGATTTTATAAAGGTAAACGCCGTTCGCCAGCTCGTCGCCGTCTTCGTCCTGTCCATCCCATTCCAGCATGTTGAAGCCGGGTTTCGCATCGAATTTTTCCAGCGTTCGAATAAGCCGGCCGGACAGCGTAAAAACTTTAATACGAATTTCCGCCGCCAAATTCAACTCAAAAGTGAATGTGGTTTGCCGGCGAAAGGGGTTCGGATAATTCATCACCTCGCCCAGAATCAAACGATCCTGCGGTTGAATCGTAAAATCGGCCGTCGCGGTGTTGGAGTTGTTGAGATTGTCCCACGCTTTAAGCTCGACCGTGTGCCGGCCTTCGCCGAGATTGTTGAGCGGATGCACGATCGTTCCGCGCGTGTAACTGCCGGCGTCATAATTGAACGAATCCGTGAGATCGATTTTGGCGTCTTGTCGCCCGCCAATCGTCAAAGTGATTTTGTGGCCGATTTCGCCGGTCATGTTGACGCCGGAAAGGCTGTCGCTAATCACCGCGCGCAAAACCGGATTGGTTCCGACCACGCCGCCGGAGCGAAAATTTTCCACGCCGGCAAATCCGATGTCGATGTTCGGGCCGGCCTTGTCAACGAGGCCGCTCGCCGTGCCGCCAACCGGCAAGCGCTCGCGATACCCGTTGCCGTCGATGGAGGTATTCCAAAAATAAATATTGATCCGCCCGGTTTGGCCGCCGTAGGTGATGTCTTTCGGCACGAAAAACTGCGCGGTGAACGCGCCGTTTTTCACCGGCGCCTCGCCGCGAAAAAGCGAGTTGCCCGGCATCGCATAATCAATCGAGAATTGCCCCGGCGATTGATATTTCACCTGGCGCTGCGCGTCAAACACCTCGATTCGCGCCGTGCCGTTGAAGTCCGGCCAATCGGCGCCGTCGCGTTGAATTTTTCCTTGCGCCGTCATCACGGTGAGCGCGGTGATCGAATCCGGCTGGAGTGAGGCAAGGCTCGCGGTGTAACGCGGTACGGCAAGCCGCAGCGAAGGATCGCCCAACACGTGGAATTTCTCGTCATTCTGTGTATAATTTGTTTGCAGGCGTGCCAATACCATTGCGGCGCCGATACGAGACGAGATTTGCTTTTCGCTTTCAAAAAGACCCCGGTAAAATTCCTGGTTCAAGCGGGCGTTGGCATTGGCGTAAACGTCGCGCGAAGTCGCCAGCACCGCGATCGCGCCGCGGCCGGGCGCCAGCAGCAATTGCTCGGCGAAGCTCTGCGTCTCCGGAATATCATATTTGCCGAAGGTGCAGGTCGCGGCAACCCACAACGCCTGGCGGTCGCCGTTTTGAATGCGGCTGAAATCGGTGGGCAGATTCAACACGCGCTCGTGCGACCATAAATCGTAGCGGCCGTGGCCGATGTAGTTGATCAAAAGCGCGCCGTTGTTGATCAATCGCAGCAAGGTCTCAGTCGCCGAGGGCTTGGTCAAGCCGGAGATCGAGGCGTACTGCACCGCCGCAAACTCCGTCAAATAAATTTTCTTGACGTCGAAATATTTCGGCGTGTAGCTCGCGATCAGAAGCTCCGTGTCATTCGTATGCACGGTCTCGCCGGGCAAGGGAATGCCGCCTTGCCACAGCTCGTCATCCGCCACCATCACCGCGGTGTTGCGCCATGAACCGAAAGCCGGCGCGGTTTCGTAGCGAATCAGTTTTTGGACATACGCTTCGACATCGGCGAGACTGCGGGCCGGAATGCGGCCGATCGCCATGTCCATCACCTCGTCGTCGCCGGCAACGTAAGTATAGCGGCTGTCAGTAACGCGGCTGTCGATTTCATCCAACGCCCCGAGATAAAAAGTCGGAATCCAATTTTTGCCGGTTTTGTTGATGATGTTTTTGGGATCGTAATCCCCGTCGCCGACCATCATCACGTAAAGCGGGCGGCGCGGCCAATTCTCGTAAGCATATTTGAGAAAATCGCGAATCGCCACCGGATCGTACATGCCGCACGAAAATTCGTCAAACACGTCTTGAATTTTGACGACGACGGCTTTCAGCGTGTCGTTAACGTTCGCATTTTGGCGCAAACTCACAAACCGCGCCAGCGGGCCTTCGTCCTTGCCGGTCACCGGATTGATGCTGAAAAAATCTTCGTGGGTGATGACGACCATGTCCGCGCTATGATTCGGCGAGCGCCAATTCGAGATTTCGTCGCGCCCAATCGTTTTCGGATCAACACTCTTGAAAGCCGAAGGCAGCGCGGCAATATATCGTCGCGGCACTTTGGCGAAGCCGCCGATGTCCGCAAACGTTAGTTGTCCCGCCACGGCGGGATTGGTTTGCCAATTTTGCGAGGTCAGGCGTGTCACGGCGCTGAAATCCGACACATCGAAAAGCCAGAGTGAATTGGCCTCGGCATTGTTGAGCGTGTAAGCAAATGGTCCGCTTCCGGGCTGGCCGTTAAAAATAATCATGCCGTTGTTCAGCTTTAATTGGCGTTCGTAGCGCAATTCGAAATAATCAAGATACAATTGCGCCGCATCGCCGCTGCCTTGATACGAGAGCAAGATTTCATTGTCGCCATTGGCCAGGCCGCCGATTTTGTCGGCGCTGTAAAAATCCGTTTTATAATTGCCGAAAAGCTCGAAATTCGCCAATTCCTGCTTTTCAAAACTCACCGAAAGTTGGCGGCGCGTGCCGTTGGGCGGCGCATAAAAGGCAAATTTCAGATGCGCCGCGCCTTCCGGCATCGGATCGGTCAGGCGGAGGCGATACGTCTTCTTGTCGTCGCCGCGCGTGGTGAAAAGCCAGCCGAACCAAAGCTGATCCGATTCAAACAGCGGATGCAGATCTTCTTCGACGAACAAATAATCCGCGAAGCTCGTGGCCGGCGTGAGTCCGGCCGCCGGCCGCGGCGCCCGTTCCGGCATGCGCTTGCCGCTGCTGCCGCCAAAACTCAGCCAGTAGTAATTGTCAAAACCAAAGTGATTGGTGTAATGGCTGGCAACGCCGGTCGTCGAATCGAACGCAAAACCTTCGACGCCGCGGCCGTAAAACAAAATGTAATCATCTTGATCGAAGCGCCCGTCGCCGCCGGCGGCGAGGTAAATCGCATTTTCAACCAGGCCGTTCGGCCGCGGCGCGTTTAAGGCGCGCGGCAATTCGCGGCCGCCGTTGTTATAAAGATGAATGCTGCTTGGCTTGATTTCCTCGAGATTGATGCCGGCGCTGCGCAAGGTTCTGCCGTCGAGCTTGTAAATACCCTCCTGCCGCAGCGGAAATTTGTACAGCGGGCCTTCGATTTGCGGATTCGATTGGCGCAAAAGTTTTTCAGCGGGCGGCTGGCGAAAGGCTCGGGCTTGTTCCTCATTCACCAGCAGCGCGCGATAAAATTCTTCCTCGGCGGGGGAAGATTCGACGGCGCGCAACGAATGTGGCGCCGCGCTTGGTTTTCCGCCGGCAAACCGCACGACGATTTGCAAATGCCGGTAAACGCGCAACTGCTTTCGCAGCGGGTTGTATTGCACCGGCGTCACGTGCAGGCGCGCGATGGTTTGCGCGCGAAATTGCGCCGGCGGATCGACATGCGCCAACTCGGCCGGATAATAGGCGTCGCGCTCATAAATTTGCGGATCGGATTGGTAGCGCCACGGCGCCTCGGCGTGCGCTTTGCCGGGCGTGGGCGGAACATTAATTTCCGACCACTCTTCGAATTCTCCGGGGATGACGGCAACTTCAGCCCGGGCGCCGAAAGGGATGCCGACAACCAAGACCCGCGTTGGCAAGGCCGGCGCGCCGGCAACGCCGGAAAAAATCGCTTGCGCGAAAGACGGCCGCGCCGCCGTCTCGCCGTTGATTTGCAAGGTGTCGAATTTAAAATCAACGAGGTGATAAGCCAGCGTCACCTGCCGGTTGCCGGTTTGCAACACTTGCACGTCGCGTTCCGAGGCGGCAGCCCAGGTGGCGCAAAAAATAATGGCGGTAAAAAAATGCTTTCGCCGGATCTTCATCAACCATTCGACTTTTCTTCTTCGGCGTCATCCTGCGGACGGCTTCGAATCCCATAAACCGAGGCGCCAATCACAAGCAAATAACCGCCGAGCAACGGCCAGCGAATGTCTGCACTTTTAAACAATTCGTAACCCATGCCGCAAAGGCACACCGCGATCAAAAGGAAATAGCGAATCGTTCGACGCAAAAAGCCGCTCAAAACGCCTCCGTGAAAAGGATTATAAAATGAAACAGGAAAAAGGAATAAAATGTTCCGGGTAACTATTCAGGCTTCTTAAAAGGACAAAATAATTTGGTGACAAAATGATTTTAATTATTTTGTCACCAAATTATTTTGTCTTTATTTTCATTTTCCTTGGAAAAGCACACCGCCTGAATAGTTACTGTTCCGGCTCAAATCTTACTCCGGCTTGCTGCCGATCAAAATGATGTTGCCGCCGACTTGATAGCGTTCGTGCGAGTCGGGATTTTCGAGTTTGCCGTTGGCATAAAACCCCACCGAGCCGGACAAGAATTGTTTGGCGACGGCGGTAATCGTTCCCCAGACGCGGCCGTCACTGTCTTTGATTTCGACGATCAAATTCGCCGGCGCTTGCGGATCGCGTTTTTTCGGTTCTGGCATAGTTGCTCCTGAAAATGTTCGGTCCTTGACTCAGTTTGAATTCATGATCAATATAAGGCTTCCACGGCATTTATTCAACAGCTATTTAATCTGTAATGTGATGCCTCGGATTCGGTGAATAAATACCACGCTTCGAAGTGTCATTCAGCAGGAATTGCCATGTCCGCTTGAACGCCCATCACGATGAAAATGTGTTTCGTCGTAGTGCCTTTGGCGCGCCAGTTTTCAGATAAGCTGAAACTGGAGCCCCAACGGGCGTAGCCTTCGGGCAGCGTTGAGCCCGACTAATTTTTAAACCACCACGAAGACACAAAGACACCAAGAAAAGCTTTATGATATGGCTTTTTGTTTTTTCGTGCCTTCGTGTCTTAGTGGTTAAAAAACTGTTTGTTGGTCAAAGAACTTTCAGAATTTTATTCTGAGTTTGACGGCGTTAACGCCTATCTCCGTGGTAATCTTTTTACGCACAAGCATGGGGCCCAATTGGCGAGAAAACAAGGGTGGCGGCTCACGGCCAGAAGAGTTTGCAGGACAAAAGCTTGAGGAAGAAATAAGTTTGGCTGGCTTAAATCAGGAATGGATAAAATAATGGCAAAAGGCAAAAAGCAAACGGCAACTTTCGACACCTCGCACGCGGCTAATTCCGCAGGCGCTTTTCTTGCTTTTTGCTTTTTTCTTTTTGCTCTTTGCTTCTCAAAAGGTCTCAATCCCACCGCAAACATCAGGTCTTTTCCAACCGGAGTTGTGAATAGTCCGAATACTATGATAGTCATTGGCGACAGTCTCAATCCCACCGCAAACATCAGGTCTTTTCCAACGAGACGAATTTGATACAGCCCTCATCATCTCAGGTGACAGCGATTTGGTGCCGGTCGTCGAAGCCGTCAAAACACTTTTCCCTGCCAAAAGAGTTGGCGTCATCATACCGATCAATGGCAAGGCGGCTTCGCTCAAATACGCCTGTGAGTTCCACATGAAGATGAAAGAGAAACACTTAAAAGCCAGTGTTTTTCCTGATGAGATTGATCTTGGGGGCGGCATTAAACTTTTGCGCCCACCGTCGTGGATATGATTCCTCGTCATTTCGTTGTTATTGCAAATTCACCAACACCAGTACCAACCCTTCTCCCTTTTCCAAGCTCGACATCGCCTTGCCGATAATCGTGCCATGCGAACGCGCAGCGTCCGTCGCCTTCATCGCATGCCCCGGCATATCCGACGTCGTCAACAAATCCCCCGGCTTGATGGGGCCGTTGGCGGCAGTGGCCAAAGCATACACGCGACCACTGAGGGCAACGTTTTGCCCGCCTTCCATCACACCTTCTTGCGTGAGCGTTAAACCTGGATTGATGCCGCCCGCGCCGCTGACCACGCCCGCCACGCGCTTGTCGTAGGCTTGATGACTCAATTTCAACTGACCAGGATTCTCCTCATCAATGATCACCAACGCGCCTTTGGGAATGGCTTGGCTCTCGGAAATTTCAAACGGCTCGGCAAGATCAGAGCCGCCAGTGATGGCTAATACTTTGGTAGTGGTCGTTCCTTCCACATGGAGTTTAGTAGTTGGACTGGTTGTGCCGATGCCGACGTTGCCGCCATTTGCATTGAGTATTGTATTACCGGCTGGGAATCCCCCGGTCGCTGCATTGCGATATTGAATTAATAGGGCATCGTCCCCATACCGATTGATTTCGTTGTCATTGAGCCGTGTATTGGCGACGCGCAGTCCGCCATTCTGGATGTCGAGTCTCTCGGTTGGGCTGGTCGTGCCGATGCCGACGTTACCGTCCGCATTCATGACCATTTTATAATTAGCCGGTGCGTCATTACTTTCGGTTGTCGTCGTGAACAAATAGAGACTGTTACCCGATTCGCTGGCGCCAATACCAAATTTTAGCGCTGACGCTGCATCAAATTGTATTACACTTCCAGGATTTAGCTTCAAAGACTTCGTCCAATTATTTGATGTCCAAGAAGGTCCACCCAGGATCTCCAACTTTGAGCTTGGATTTGTCGTGCCGATACCGACGTTGCCGCCATTTCTATTGATTATCGTATTGCCGGCTGGGAATCCCCCGGTCGCGGCATTACGATACTGAATTAATAAGGCATCGTCCCCATACCGATTGATTTCGTTGTCATAGATTTGTGTATTGGCAACTCTCAATCTACCGTCCTGTATATCGAGTTTCTCAGTTGGGCTGATCGTCCCGATACCGACGTTTCCGTTAGGTCGATAAATATCAAACCCGCTATGCCTCCAAGTCGTATCCGCCAGCGAAGCCACCGAGACACTCGCCGTATCTGCACGCAACGAGCTAAAGCTGTATCCCACACTCGTCAGCGCAATGCGCGGGGAAAGCTCCGGCTCATTGCCGACTTGAATGCCCAGCCAATATTGTTTGTCAAATTTGACCGCTGCGCCAAATGGAGTTTTATCTCCCAACAGGGTTGAGAACAAGCCGTTTTTCACTTGTAAAGTTTTTTCTTCACACCAGATTGGCGAGCCGCCGCTGTTGGAGCCAAACAAACAGAATTTGAAAGTGTAATTTCCATCCGGTCTCGGCTTGCCGGCGTTGTCAGTGAGCACGCCTTGGTAGGAAAGCGTGCGAGGAATTTGAGCATGAGAAATAAAGGGGAAAGTGAGCACGAGCAGGGCAGCGAGAAAAACGCGCAGAGTCTTCATAATGACCTCCTGTAAGTGAAAGCGCAACGATGACGAATGACAACAAGCGGCGGCAAAAGCTTATCGTGCCGAATGCCATCATTTCAAAACATGATCAATGCTGGTCGCGCTCCAGCTCACAGCCGGTCTATCGGCGAGTTAAGGAACACTCTATATCAGGTGGGACAAGAACGAAATACTCCTCCCTTCTATTGCTGGCTTACAAAATGTAAATGATCCCACGTCAAAAAGCAAGCAACAAAATTCACTAAAATTTGTAAAATGAAGTGCTCAATGCTCCGTCTTCGCTGCTGCCGCTTGCAAAAAATTATTTTTTCAAAACGCTTTCAGATATACCGGTTTTATTCTTTCGCAACCTTCACCAGCCCCAAACATTCCTCACACCGCAGCGGCCGACAATAAAGCTTTTGCAAGTGAATCAATCCTTGCTGCCTTAATGCCGACGCCGCAATCGTGCGGCTCACCGGAAACTGTCGCGAGAGTTGCTGCCGCATGGCGCGGGTGATTTGATTTTCCTGCAAGCGCGGAAAGCTGCTGTAAACTTCCTGCACCAAATTTTGTAAATGCGCATCGCCGGCTTGCCGGCCGTAATGCCACAGCGCCGGGAGAATGATATTGACAAGAATATCCAACGCGCGGTTGCGGCCAATGAGATCGCCGTAGTTGGTTAGCGTGGCCGCGAGAGGCGCGGTTTCAATTTCTTCCTTTGCCGAAGCGGCCGGGAAAAAATCATAATGCGTGCGCCAGAAATCATCCGCCGGACAGATGAAATAATTCAGCAGCTCGGCGACGATGGCTTTGGTGCGCATTTTAACGGAAACTTTGGCCGAGGCGAGAAAGAGTCCGGCGAGATGTTCCAACAAGCCGTCGCGATAAAATTTCAACAGTAAACCAGAAAAGCCGGCTAAGCGGCGCGTCGGAAAATTCGGCGGGCGCAAACGGAAAAATTGCCAGACTTCGCGGCGCTGCGGGCGAATTTGCAGTGTGTGTTGCAGCGGTTCCCACAATTTGAGTCGCGGCGCCATAAACGCTGCCATTTCGGCGTCCGGAATTTTTTCCGGTGCCGGTAATGAGGAAAAAAATCCGGCGGTTCCGAAAAGCAGCGCGTCCAACAACACCGCCGGCTGCGTCTCGCGGCTGGCGCGCAATTCACTGAAGACCAGCTCGATCGGCAGCAACTCGGCGAGCCGGCGAAACGGTTCCTGATTTTTGTCGTAGCCCATCGCCTCGGCAAGGCCGCGATAAACCGCTTGATCCCATGAGCTATTCGCGACCTGCTCGGCAAAAGCCTCGGCCTTCGCCGTCAAGCGCAGCAGTCCGGCATGCCGCACCGTGGCGTGAATTTTTTCCGGCGAGGTACGGCTGAGCGGACAATCAAACAAAACCGGCGAGCTTTCATTCACTTGATCGTTGCGCAAAATATTTTCATCGAAAGACAGGAGAATGTGTGGAATCGGCAAGCCATTCTCTTTGAGAATTTGCGCCGGCGCCTCGGGCCTTGTCAGCGCGAGATGAAGAATAACATCGTTGTATTTCGGATCGCGATGATGCTGATGAATAAACCAGTCGTTGGCGTCGAGATGCAGCTCGACATCGCCTTGGAAGATTTTGCCGCCAATGCGCAAGGTGACGCGGCGAAAATCCGGGCCGGCGTCGCGATTGTATTCGCCGGGATTGATGATCTCGACGCTTTGGCCATCCGTGGTTCGCAGAAGATCATTGGGAATTCGGCGCTGCAACCAAAGCTGATGCAGCGCTTGTTCAGAGAAAGTAGAATGAACGTCCATAACACCCCTCTAAAAATTTTGATTCAATCAAGCCTCATGCTCAATGCTAAAAACTTCCAATGTAATGCAATCCAGATATTGCCGATCAGCAACGCCAGCCCCATCCATTACCACGAGGCACAAAGACACGAAGGCAATCGGGTTTTTTTGGTGTCTTCGTGTCTTAGTGGTTAAAAAACTGTTTGTTGGTCAAAGAACTTTCAGAATTTTATTCTGAGTTTGACGGCGTTAACGCTTAATGTTTGTGTTTTGCCGTTCCACTGCAACGATCCCGTTAAACCCTCCGGCAACGTAACTTCGCCTTTTAATCCCGTTTTGCCCTCGCGCTGAAAATGCACCGTGATTTTCCCAAGCGGATGCGGCATGCTTCCTTTTATCCAACTCAGCGAACCAAGATTGGGCGCGATACGAACGGATTTGAAACCCGCCGCCGCCGGTTCGATGCCGCAGACGGTGGCGAGCAAATCGTAATTCGGGCTGGCGCTCCAGGCGTGACAGTCCGAGCGCGCCGGCTCCGGTTTTTCGGCAAACGTCGTCAAGCCGATTGTGAGCATGTCGCGCCACGGCGCCAGCATATCCACATAACGATCGCCGAAGCCGGTTTTTTTGAGCGCTTGATGGAGATAGAAACGATAATAAAATGTGCACTGCGAGAGGCTTTTGTCGCCAAGCACCTTTTCCATCAAAGATTTTTCTTGCGCGGCGGGAAACATGTCGACCAAAACCGCCATGACATTCGCATGTTGGCTGAACGTTTTTTTCTCCGGCGTGTCCGCCAAAAGCCCGCGCTTTTCATCCCAGCACAATTCAAAAGTTTTCTTCTTCAACGAGGCGGCAAGCGCGCGATAATGCGTTGCTTCCTCCGAACGATTAAATGCTGCGGCAAGCTCCCCGGCGCGCTGGAGGTTGTAAATCAATTGCAGCGTGATGATCGCCGAATGGCCCTCGTCCGCGCCCGGCGGCACGCCGTTGTCCCACTCGTCCAGCCAATCGACAAAATTCCACCAGGGCATCGGGCCTAACATGCCGGTGTCATCGACGTAACGCTCGTACCACTCGATGACGCCGCGAATTCCCGGCAAAAACCCGCGCACAAAATTCGCATCGTCGCGGTGTTGCCAATAATCGTGCAACATGGCAATCCAAAACAGTGAATACGGCGGAATGATCTGCGGCGCCCACGAAGGATAACGGCTCGCGGTGAGGCCGTCCGGAATGCGCGAGTCATCGAATTGCATGATGGCGTTGCGCATCAAGCGATCATCGCCGGAAACGTAAAGCGAGATCAGCGCTTGAATGCGCGTATCGCCAACGTATTGCAGTTGCTCGTAATACGGGCAATCGTAATACGTTTCGCCGGCGCAAAGCCGCGCCGTGCGCCAGCCCACGTCCCAAATATTTTTGAGCGAAGGATCGCTGCTGGTGAACGAAGCATTTTCCGCAAACGGATAGCCGCTAAATTGGCCGTAAAAATCGTCAATGCTCAACGGCGCCTCGGCGGTGCGAATGTCCAATTGCACATAGCGATACGTGCGCAACCACAGCGGGCGGAACAATCGGCGGCTGCCGCCGTCGGGCAGAAACAGATCATGATTCCCGATGATCTCGCGGCCTTGCACCTCGTCGCGGTGGCCTTTGTTGCCATTTTGATCGAATAACGCTTCGGCATAAGTAAACTTGATCTCGCTGCCTTTGCCGCCGCTCACGATCAGCTCGGGATAAGCGGTGGTCAAATGCGTTTGATCCAATAAAATCGCGCCTTGCGTTTGAGGCGGAATCGTGAGCGGCTTAGCGCCTTGGAGAAATCCCTCGTGAATTTGCAAATCGCTGCGAACGATTTTCGGAATTCGCTGCAGGCGTTCTTCCATCAGCGGAATCGGACGCGGCATCAGCATCCAATGCGAGCCGCCGTCGCGCATCTCACGCGGCGTGCCGGAGTCAAGAATTTTTGCATGTTGCCACGAACCGTCAGCGAATTCGAGCCGCTCCCATCCCCATGGATATTTTGCCGCTTCGACGCGATCGCCCGGGCCGATCACGATAAAGGTGCGCAATCGCTCGCGGTCGCCCAAAAGAGGAGAATAAGCGAAATTCTGCGCCACTTTCCATTCGCTGTTTGAATTCACGAGAGCTTCGAAATCGGAATTGCCCTGCACGATGAAGGCGGTGGCATGCGTCATTTGCGCCCAGGGAACATGCTCGGCGAAATTCCACACGACGGCTGCCAGAATATTTGCGCCGGCTTGCAGATGCGGCGCGAGGTCAACGGTTTCAAAACGCCAATGATGCAAATCCCCGCGCGCCGGACCGTGACACACCGCCTGTCCGTTGACGAACAAACGATAGCGATTGTCCGCCGAAACGTGAATGATGAATGACGCCGGCTTTTGCGGCAAAACAATTTTTTTTCGAAAATGAAAAACGCCGTATTCTTTGGTCGAAGCCGCCGGATGCGTGATCCACTTCGCCGACCAGCGCTGTTTGAGCAGGCTGGGATTGATTTGCGCCTGGCCTGATAATGAGGTAGCAAGCATGGTTGAAAGAAGAAAAAATGTTGGAAGGGCAATCTTCATGATTAAGAGCAATACCTGAATTGGCATGGTCTTCTTGTCAACATCCGCCTGAAAATGAATTCTCAAGCTCAGAAACTTATCGATACACATTCGTGATCTGCCCGCTTTGCTTGTCTTTGAGAATATATTTCGTCACGCCGTCCGGCATGCGCTCGCGTTTGATTAAAATTTTTCCTTCAAATTCCTGCGCCGGCGCTTTGATTTTTTCGACCTGCGTTGCGCCGCGCCAAACCTCGAGCTGAACCGGCTCCCATTTTTTCGTAGACGCCGATTTGTAGCACGCATCGAGAATGGCGTTGACCACGTAGCCGTCGTAAAATGTTTCCATCGGCGCTTTGCCGTTGTCCCACGCGTCGAACATATCCGCGAACATGTGCACGTAGCCCAGCTCGTTCACTTCGTCGCCCACCGGAAAGAGCCAGCCGCTTTCGCGCTCGGATTTTTCGGCGACGTAGCCGCCGCTTTCGCCGCTGGTGAACATCTCGAAACCGGTGCGGAGAAAATGATTGAGCCACAACGTGCCTTGCGTGCCGGAAACTTCGTCGCGCAAATCCATCCCGCCGCGAAACGCCCAGCTCACTTCGAATTGCCCCATGGCGCCGGTCGCGAACTTAATCAAAGCGATGCCGTGATCTTCAGCCTCAATCGGATGCACGAGTGTATCCGCCCAACACATCACTTCCACCGGTCGAATATTTTTGCCGACATAATTGCGAATGATCTCCACGCAATGACAAGCCAGGTCGATCATTGCGCCGCCGCCGGCTTCTTTCGCGTCCCAGAACCACGCGCTGTGCGGGCCGGGATGCGTTTCACGCGAGCGCGCCCACAAAATTTGCCCGAGCGCGCCTTTCTTGATCGAATCGAGTGACTTGAGCATCTTCGGCGTGTAAACCAAATCTTCGAGATAACCGTGAAACACGCCGGCCTTTTCGACGACATCGAGAATGCGTTTCGCCTCCGCCGCGTTGCGCGCCAGCGGCTTGGTGCATAAAATCGCCTTGCCGGCTTTCGCGGCCAAGCTCACAGCCTCCTCGTGCAAAGAGTTGGGCAAACCGATCACGACGCAATCGGTTTCCGGATCGTTGATGGCTTGGGCCAAATCAGTGGTATGCTTCGGAATTTTCCACTCGCCGGCAAAATTTTTCGCGCGTTCTGCGCTGCGCGAATAAACCACGTGCACGCGATCGCGCTTGCGTTGGCCGTGCAGCGTCATCGTGTAAAACAAGCCGATCAATCCCGTGCCGAGCATGGTGATTTTGTGGGATTTTTCCATCTCGTTCTCCTTACCATAGCAATAAAAAAGTGCTTCCAGGCGCTAATGTCATTCTAAAAGAAGCCTTTTGAAAATCAATGTGATTGTTTGAAATAAAAAAGATTCCTCCGGAATGACAAACTGAAATTCTATCATCTTGGCTGCATGAGAAACGCCAGCAGATTCGCCATCGTCTGCGGCGTCATGCCCTCTTCGAGCTGCTCCGGCATCAGCGAGATGCCGGTGGCCGACAGCTCGACAATTTTATCGCGGCGAACGGTTTTGCGCACGCCGCCCTCTGCGCTCAACGCCACCTCCGCATCGGTTTCGTTGACAACAATGCCCGTGATAAATTCGCCGTCCGTTGTGCGGACGACGTGGCTGAGATATTTCGTTTCCACCGCGGCGTTCGGGTCGACGATTTCTTGCAGCAGCGATTCCGCGCTTTTGCGAAAAATATCCGTGAGGTTCGGCCCGACGTTTTCGCCCTCCGCGCCGAGCTGATGGCACTTCGCGCACAATTCGCGATAAACGTCCCGCCCTTTTTGCGGATCGCCTTTGAGCGTTAGGGCAGGACGCATGTTCTCAATGGCCTCTTTGCGCGTCACAATTCCGGCGTCATTAAATAACGCTTGCGCGCGGCGTTGAATCTTCTCGTCCGACCAAAACAACAGCGTTCGCAGCCGCTCGAGATGAAAATTCAACTCACCGGGCGCCACTTCTTTTTTCTCCAACGCCGTCAACAGCAGATCATGATTTTCGGCGCGATAGAGCAGAATGTCGCCGGCGTGCGTGCGCACTTCCGGCCCCAAATTTCTCCACCGACTAGTTGCCGTTGGTTTTATGGTATCCGGATTTTCCGAATCACCCGGATATTAAAGCCGTTCACGCGGATCAAAAACGCACACGGATAAGTTCTTTGACTGCATTTATTTC
>Ga0247727_10005146_pt1 | contig 26889 bp, 37 predicted proteins | sample WisWelCaveWW1625_FD_202498 | JGI IMG/M metagenome (GOLD analysis project Ga0247727, IMG submission 202498) | Biofilm microbial communities from Wishing Well Cave, Virginia, United States - WW16-25 | ecosystem: Environmental > Aquatic > Deep subsurface > Groundwater > Cave microbial mat | place...
TGAGCATTGGTGGCACTACTACGAGGCGACCCGGAGTTCGGCGCAAGACCCCCCTCGCCTGTCAAGAGGGCCTGCGTCTGCATGGCCTGCATCTGCTCCATCTCCCAGAGCGCCTTCTGCTGGTTGGCGTAGAAGTCGATCCGGGCCTGGGCGTCCGGCGGCAGCATCTTGTAGTGGTCGCTCTTCTGGAAGTCGCGGCTGACTTGCAGGTGGATGTAGTGATCGTCGAACTCCTCGGGCATCACGAGCTCGCCTCCGATCGCTCGGTCGATCGCGATTTCGGCGTTCCTCTCGTCGGCCTCGGTCTGATCGAGCCACTTGCGAGGGTCCGCGAGCTCGAGCATCTCGAAGAAGCGCGCGCGCTCCCGCGCATCGGCCATGTCGATCGCGCCGTATTGGACGAGATCGAGGACGAACTGCTGACGCGCCGCCCGGGAGTAGGGGATCGAGGAGCCGCTCTCGACGCGCACGTCGGTCGCGTCCTTCAAGTCCGCCCCGCGGAACCAGAGCGCCTCTATCATGCGCCCCTTCCCGACGACCTTCACCATCCGCTCCTCGGGGTAGTGCTTGCTCGAAAGAACGAGCATCCGCTTCCCCAGGCGCTCGACCGCGCGCTCGAGCCTCCGGGAGATCGGCGCGAAGAAGCCCTGGTCCTGCTCCTGCAGAAGCGCGAGGGCGACACCCGAACGAACGTTCTGCGGCGCCCTCGCCGTCGTGACCTCGTGGATCGAGACCGTCTCCCTCATTCCCTGGATGGTGCGATCCTCCGTCTCTCCAAAACCGACCGGCAGCGGCATCGGCGTCATGGGCTCCGGCCTCATCCCGCCTGTCGGACTGAACTCGATCTTCTCGCCGGGGACGTCGTTGTAGGCGTTCTTGTGGACCTCGGCCCCCCGCGGCAGGAGCAACTTCGGCTTGAGACAGAGGTTCACGTGCTCGACTTGCTGGGAGCGAAGGCGGTTCAACCTCCGCTGCTGCGAGAGGATGGATTCGGCGAGCCCGATTCCCCAGAAGTTTCCCGGTCTCGGCAAGTAGCTGACGTAGATGAGCTCGGAGTAGTCGCACTCGCCCTTCGAGAGAATCTTGTCCCCGGCGACGAGGGCGTGAAGGCCCTCCGGGTAATCCTCGCTCTCGGGCTCGTGGTACTCCCGGAGGATGAGGGTATCGTCGCTTTCGAGAGGCGAGACCTGCGGAGGACCCGAGGCGGGTGTGCGCCGGGGCGCGATCGAGGCCGCGGCGAGGCCGAGGATGCGGGCCTCCCAATCCTCCGCATCCTGGCGCGTCACCACCTTCTCGGGGGCGATCTCCTCCACCACGGCGCCGTAGCGGCCGCGCAAGTAGGCCCGAGAGCGCCGGTAGGTTTGGACCCACCAGGGGCAGTAGGAGCGGTCGATCACGCCCGCCGGGGCCGTCGCGTAGGACGGCACGTAAATCTCGAACGGCGAGACCGGATCGACCCGGATCGCGCCCGGGCGGTACTCGATGTAGGAACCGGCGGCCGCCAAGCGCGCCTTCTCCGACGCCGAGATCGTCGCGGGAAGAGGCTCTCCGCTGCTGGGATCTATGTAGATCCTCGATTTCTCCCCCGAAACGGGATCGAACGTCACCTTGAAGAAGGCCGTCCCGCAGATCACCGCCCACCGAACGACCTCTTCGATCTTCGCGGGGATGTCGAGCTCCTGCCAGACGGCGGTGAGCACCTTGTCCGCCACCCGCGCGGCCGCTCGGTCCTCGATGTCGGAGGTCGCGGGCGCGACGTAGGCCCGCGGCTGGTGCTCGATCAGGCTGCTGACCGCCCTCTGCACGAAAGGCTGGACCAGGTTCACGATCTCGAACTGGATGTGGTCCGGGATCGACTGGAGGCGCCTTCCCCCCAGGTCCCAATAGAGATACTGGTAGCCCATATAGAAGGCGAGGCTGATGTAGTTCTTCCGATCGACCCGCTCCTTAACGGAGACGATCGCCCGCAGGTCCGCGCGGCTGTTCACCCGGGCGATGATCTTCGCGTCCTGCTCGCCCTGACCGAGCCAGGACTGATTCGCGGTGCGGACGTCCATCAGGGCACCGCTTCGACCACGGGCATCATCTCGGGTCGGCCGAGGTAATAACCGGCGGCCACGAGCGCCGTCTGCAGCAGGGCGTCGAAATCGGGCGGATCCGTCTCCGGCAGCTCTTCACGCGCCTGGCAGATGCAGAACCACAGGAGAAGATCCGCGCAGGTCGCGACGAAGTCCTCGATGGCACAATCGACGAAGCGGTCCTTGACTCCCAGGGCCTGCGCGTGCTGCAGGAGCCGGCGGTACAGCTCGGTCTGCCCGAGTTCGTTCGAGGCCTTGAGGCCGCCCCGCACGATGGCGACGGCGGTCTTCACCCGCGGATCGTCGAGATCGATGCCGGAAACGATCATGGAGTGAGATCGCCGCGCGCGGTGGCGGCGTCGGTGTCGCTGTGGACGTAGCGGCTCCCGACGGGCGCCCCCATCCTCGCGGCCGCCACCGCGTTCTCGAAGCGGCGCAGTTCCACCAGCTCGTCGGGCGAGTCCGCGCAGAGCCGATCCGCCATCCGGGAGAGCTCGCGGCTCGTGTTCCGAAGCGCGAGGTAGGCGACGAGCGAGCCCGCGCAGGCCGCGAGCCCGAGGAATCCGACCGCGACCGCCGTCACAAGCTCCATGCCTCGACCTCCACGGGGTTCTGGGACCGGCGCCACTCGCCCTGCACCTCCGCGGTGCGTTCCCGGATCTTCTCCCAGAGCTCCATCCGTCGCAAGAGATCGGGGTTCGTGTCGGCCTCGACCGGCCGCAGCGGCAGCTCACCCCACCGCTCCTTCCGGGCCATCAGGGCGATCCCGAGAGCGAACGCCTGGTCGTCGTGGAAGCCGCTCGGCGCCTCTGCGCGTCCCTTCTCGTCGAGACGCATCTGCATACACTCCAGCACAGTCGACCTGTCTCGCCAGCGGATGAGCTTCCGAGACGTCACCCGACGGATCTCGTTGATAAGGAGGGGCCGCGAGGCCGAGGTCGTGAGCCAGCCGTACTCGTTTTTCGGTTTCCTCTCGATCTCGTCGTAGTCGACCCGGGTGTAGAGCCGGTAGTAGTGGGCCCGGCGAAGCTCGAGGATCACCGAGAGCCCGTAGGTGTTCGACTCGACGGCGATCTCGGCCGTCTTGTAGAGGTGGCCCAGGAGCCGGAGGTGGCGCGCGAAGACATGGGGCTCGACCTTCGACTGGTAGACGCACACCTGCTCGAGCGTCCAACAATCGAGGACCTGCGCCGCCTGGAAGTCGCCTCCCTCCTTCCCCTGCGCGACGTCGGCCCCGATGACGTAGGGCCGGCTCTCGAGCGGCTCCCTATAGAGCCTTGTTTGAAGCGCGGACGCGGAGCCTTTCACGTTCGATCGCGAAATCAACGACGCTCCCCGCCATGCCCTCGGCGCCGCGCCCGCCGTCCCACCGATCGAGGAACATGCCGGCGTACTTCGGCCCCTCGCGACCGCCCTCCATGGCGCCCGCGAAAACGCGTTCCCAGACGAGGTGAACCTTCGCCCGCATCGCCGGCTCGAGTTTCTTCCGCAGCCACCCCTCGAAGCGGGGATCCTGCGACCATTGCTCGACGAGGACGAAGAGGTCGACCTCCTTGAGCTTGAGGATCTCGCGACGCAGAAGGCGCGTGATCCGCTCCTGCCGAGGGGAAGCGACGAAGGTCTTCTCCGCGTTCGCGCTTTTCGCGTAGAAGTCGATCGCGCCCGGTTCGATTTCGACGCCTCGACCGGCGAGGGCGAGCCGCTTCCTCGCAGCCTCGATCGCCTCGCTCTCCGCCTCGATCGCCGGCGGCGCCAACGGAGGACCGCCCCCTGGAGTCCCTTTCATGCGCTCGGAGACGGCGAGCTTGTGCGCCTCGTCCATGAGAGTCAGGCGGGCGTCGCCTCGGGAAAGGCCGTCGAGGGCTCGTTTCCGGTCGAGCCCTTCCCCTTGCGCCCGGGCGAGATCCCGACCCGCGGGGTCTCGGCGTGCGTCCCCTCGACGGACTCGTTGCACCCGCTCGCGGGATCGAGGTCGAGCTTCGGGCTCTTGCTCATCCCCTCGTTCGGGTTTCCCGGGGCGGATCCGACCGAAATGCGGTTCGGGAAGGGCTTCGAGCCCTCCTCGAAGCCTCCGAGACCGTGGGGCTGCTTCGCGCGCGTCATGGCGACACCTTTCTTTCGACTTCGATCGTGCGGTCCCGCGTGTGCGGGCCGTGAGTGATCGCCTCCAAGTCTCCGGTCCACAGCGGTTCGGCGCAAGTCTCGAGGGCCTCCTGCAGCGCGACCCGGTCGAACGCGCCTCGACCGAAGAAGAGGATGAACTTCCCGTAGACCCGGATCTGGCGCTCGTCCTCCGAGGGCAGGTCCCGCTCGAACTGCGCGATCTCCTCCTCCCCGAGGATCTTGTTGTCGCGCATCGTCCCGCTGAAGACCCCGATCGCGGGATCCGTCCTCTCGACGAAACCCGGCATGTAGATGCGCTGGTGGATCCAGGCGAGCCCCGAGACCGGAGTCATCGTGACGAGCTCGGTCCCGCCGCGGTCGATCAAGCGCGCCATGCACTCGGTCCACACGTCCTCCACCGGCTCCTCGTCGAACCAGACGTAGTCCCAATCGACCCCCTGGAACTTCTCGCGACCCGAGTCGCAGGAATAGAGATCGATCGTGGAGCCGTTCCTCAAGTAGATCCGTCTCTCGTCCTGTCGGAACCGGCGGATTTCCTCGCCCGGGAGAAACTTGAAGAGCTTCTCTTCCGTCACCCGCTTGCTCATCTTGAAGTCGAGCGCGACGCATCCGATCTTCGCCGGCGTCGTCGCCCGCCACCCGGGAAGCGCGGGACAGATCCCGAACGCGCGAGAGGCCGTCGCGTAGGCGCCGAGGTCGCTCTTCCCCCACCGGTTCGGCCCGATCCCCCAGACGTGCTTCTGTTTCCGCACAAGCGAGGCTTCGAGCATCGCCTGCTGGTGCTGGAAGGGCTCCCAGGTCAGGAAGGGATGTCCTTCGTACATGAGGGGAAACGGGATCAGTCCGAAGTGCGGTCCATCCAGCGCAACGAAGCCTCCACCCGATCCGCCACCATCAAGAGATCCGTCTCGAGGAACCCCCCCCGCTCGAGCTCCGCCGCCGCCGAGGCCAGCGCCGCCGCGATCGCGTGCCTGAACTTCACCCGGATCGCGTAGTCCTTCGGTCCCCGGACCTCCCGCTGGTTCGTCTCGACCTTCCTCGAGCGGTACTCCCGATGCGCGCCGGGAACGGAACGCAGCTCGGGTCGGGGCGACGCGCGAACCGGGAAGGCCGTTTCAGAACTCCCGCGCCCACGCGCCGAATCGAACCCGGGCCGCTCGCGCCGTCCGGATCGCCACGCCCCACGGCACCAGCACTCCCCACACGAGCGGGAAGAGCAGGCTCCGCGCGATCCAGTACGCGAGCGGCCGGGCCGTTGAAATCAAGTGGCCCCGCCGCCGCCAGACCTCCGGGACCGACGGCCGCGCAGATGACCATGCGATAGATCCCGCGGACGCAACCGGAAGCCTTCTTCGAACGGGGCCGTCGATCAGCCTACCAAGCTCCCCGGGCCCGTTGCAAGCGGCCAACACGCAGACCCGGACAAGGAGCCCCACCGCCCGACGGGCCCGGGGAGGAACACACCCACAATATCTAGGGTCTTGCGGCGACCTTCAAGGGTCTGTAGGTTCCGCGACACTCGTGGGACAAGCCTCACGGATGCGCCGCCTCTTCGACGCGAGAGAGGATGTGCTCTCCGCACCGAAGATCCCCGTCGCTCACGAGGTCGACCTCGACTCCCCTCCCGACCTCCCGCTCGGCGAGAACGTCGAGATCCGAGCCGACCGGTCGAACGCACTCTCGCCGCCCTCATGGACGGTGGACTGGAACGCGAGGCAAGGACCGACAGGCGCACCGAAGTTCCCCCACGGCCCACCGGGGCCCCGCGCGCTGGTAGGGTAATCCTCCCTGACCGTACTGGCCCGCCGGCGGGCTCTGTAGGGGAGGCAACGGGACGCGCGAAAGACCGCTCGACGCCGGAGGGGACTCGCCTCACACGCCGGGCAGCGCCGATCAACGCTGACCCTGCCCTCCACCCGCGAGCGGAAGAACTGGATCGGGCGAAGCCGATGCGCTTCCACCCCCCTTCCCGCACCGGAAAGCGACACCGCCCCCTACTGGATGTCGCTGGGGACTCACCTGCCGGGACTGGTTCGACAGGCCTCCCACTCGATCCCCCCTGCCCGGAAGGGGGGATCGTACCCCCGGGTCCTGTTTCGATAGATCCCCCCAACCAGGTACACTTCGCGCCCCTCACGGGGCTTGAGGACCGTGGAACCCGAAACCCGTACCCCCCGCTACATCGTCTGCGTCTGCAAACACGGCGAAACCCGCCACTACCCCCGCCGCCAGGGCCCCTGCTCACGCTGCCCCTGCCTCGCCTACCACCCTCGCCCCTGGACCCGACCCCTCTTCCGCGGTGTCGTCCCAGACCGATGCTTCGAGCCCGACCCCCACGAGGCCCCATGAAACGAGCTAAGCTCCTCCACATGCGCCCCCCCTCTACCTCCGAGTGGAACGCCATCGCCCTCGCCATCCTCCGCGCCTCCTTCTCCTCCCTCGACAACGACGACCCCCGCGTCCCACTCACCCGCTCCAACCTCGAAACCCTCGCCCCAGACCGATCCACCCTCGACCGCATCCTCGACGCCGAAATCCGCCACGGCGCCTGGACAGGCTACTCCTCCTTCCTCCTCGCCCTCTGCAAAACCGCCTTCGCCGAACTCGCCCCCTCTTCCGCAAAAGACCCCCGCGCACTCCTCCTCGGCGCCACCCTCATCGCGGGCATGTGCGCCCAGGATCCCTCCATCATCCCATCCATCTTCCCCTCTCCTCCAAAAGGGGGGGACGCCCGCCCGATCCGCCTAGTTCCCACAGCCCTCGACACGGAGGTCTCTCCATGCGCTCCCTCGGTCCTTTCTGGACCCGTGGAGGGCGGAAAATCCGCTCCCACTCCAGGGCCGAACACGCCGTCATCCGACAACTCCTCGACGAAGGCCACGAGGTCTGGAACAACGGATGGCCCGACCTCGTCGCCCTCCGAGATGGAAAGATCCGCTTCATAGAGATCAAGCGAGACGACCAGGCCCAGGGCTACCTCAAGCCCAGACAGCGCGCCATCTCTTCCATCCTCGAGAAGTACCTCGGGATCACCGTAGAGGTCCTCCGACCCTCCGAGCTCCTCGGGGGGGGTGCCCAGCGGCAGGGCGGGATCCGTCCTCGGATCCCCCCGAGAGCGATCTCCCCCGAAGCGAGCGGCCTGAGCGAGCGAAGGGGCCTCGAGGAGCGGCGCCCCGCCGCGACGCAGGACCTCCCTACCTCCACGCTCGAGCGCGCGGTCGACGAACTTACGGAGCCGCTCCCACCTCGCCCTTCGGTTCCGCCGGCACGTTCGCCGTCATCCCCGAAGGAGCTGCCTCCGGCTCCTTCCGCTCCGCGCTCGGCGTCGACACCGCCTTGAAGAACTTCGCGAACGCCGGTCCCGGCACCACGAACTCACAGCTCTCCCACCCACGATCAGGATCCGTCGGCTCGTACCCCATCATCCAGTCGCCGTTCTCGCACCAGCGGGTACTAGCACCCACCTCCACGTTCCGCGCTGCCCCACACTCCACCGCCCGCATCGGACTCTCGAGTTCGTAGTACCCTTCGTAGTACCCCATCGCGTCGACCTCCTGTTCTGTTCGACCGAAGCGCCCACCACCCTACACTACCACCCCTACCCCGCGCCAGACCTCGGGGCCCCCCACAGGCTTTTAGAGCCCGTGACGCGAGGTGGGGCCCCATGTCATCCCAGAGCGCGGGCGCCGAGGACGGCACCCCCCCCTTCACGCGGGGGGGGCGGTCGAGTCGAGCGGATGGGGGCGCGCCCGTCCGGCCGCGCCAAGAGGAGGAGCGGGCGCACGAGGCGTTATGCGGGCCGGTGCAAGCGAGCGCAAGTCAAGGCAGGGCAAGGGGTAGAGATTCCAGCGTCCGATAATGGTATGTATGTTGTACGCGACCTAGCTCCGCGTCGCGCCCCTTTCTCACTGCCGCTCGACCTCGGCTCCGCTCTACCCTCGGTCTAGGATGTTGCATTACCGTACGCCTACGAAGTTGCAATGCTATGCATCCTGCGGCGCATGATCGCGTCGAGCTAGACCCTCGGCACTCTCGCTCTCTGGCCTCTACTCGATGGGGAGAGCCATAGGTTTTACCGATAGGGTGGATAGGTAGGGCCGATGGGCTTTCGGGGATTTCAGGGTCGGGGGAGGCATAGAAAAAAAGTTCTTGACGTCGGATTTCCTCGTCTCTACAAGGGGGGTCGTGAAGCGACTGGACTACCGAACGCGCCGCTCCGGCGGCGGGAGGCTAGGCACGATGGCGACCATGGATGAGACTGACCTCAGGATTGCGGAGTTCCTCGCCTCGCGCGGGGCGCACTTCGCGGCACAGAGCGCACTGAAGACGCTCCTGTACATGCGGGACGGGTCATACCGCGATCCGGTGGATGCGGCGGAAGACGCAAGGATCGTGTACGAGCTGCTTCGGGGCCGTTGCACGGCGGCAGGAGGCTAGGCGTGACGAATCAATCTGTCGAGATGAAGTGTGCTTGCTCCTCTGGCGATCAGGCTGGTCGGACGTGGCTCCAGTCCGAGGAACATGCCTACACATACGGCGGTGCACAGGTCCGGCGAGGACGCGCGATCTACCCCGATGGCAAGGTTCGTGCAGTCCGTGCCGGAATCCCGGACACGTTTTTCACGGTCCCTGCCCACGGAAGGATTGCAGGGCGGTACGTTTCGGGCTACCTAACGCACAACGAGAAGGGTTGGAAGTTTCACTTCGCCTCGCGAGCGGCGGCGAGCTAGGCATGGAAGACGAGGAGACCGACCTCGACCGTCTCCGGCGCGAGGCGGGTTTCGGCCGCCTTCGGCGCTTGCGTCTTGCTCCTGGCGAGCGCGCGCCGGGGCTTCCATTCGACGGCGGCGCGGCGGTGAAGGCTGGGGACGGGACGAACGAGGCGAGATTGCGGACGGAAGGACTACCCTTCGACGAGACGACGACGAAAGGAGATTGAGACCATGCAGGAACCCGACCAGGATCTATCGTTCGTTGATCTCCTCGCCTGGTGCTTTCGGTTCTTGGACGCACATCCGGACGCGCTCCTCTTCGTCAAGTGGACATGCGAGGGCTGCGGGGATCGCGCGACCTCGAACGAGCCGAACGCGATCCACCTGCTCGGCTACGAACACGCGGCGTGCGGCAGCATCAGCCATCCGAAGAAGTTCGGGGTGGTCGCCGCGATTTCGCGTGCTCGAACCGTCGGTTTTCCGTCGAACAACTGAAAGGAAAGATGACCATGCAACCCCGCCGATCCGCGCGGGCTCCCGTGTCCTGGGACTTTTCCCGGGTAGAGGACTTGAACAATTTCGTGGCGGTCCCCAACGGAACCCATCCTTGCGTAGTGCACGAGATGAAGAGGACCGCGGCGCGGGACGGTTCGGACCGATGGTGGATACGGTGGGTTGTGACCAACGAGAGTCCGTGGGCGGGCCGTACCGCCGCGTGGGACTCGCTCACGTGGAACGAGCGCGGAATGCGGCGCGTGAAATGGGTTCTTGGTCGGCTCGGCTTCGACGTGGCGGGCTGCATCGAGTTGGCGCCGAATGACCTCCTCGGGCGCAAGGCTCGCGTGACCGTGTTTGCCGAAGAATTCATCAATCGCGCGACGGGCGCGCGCACGATGCGCTCACGGGTGCCTTTTGCCGGGTACGAGAAGATCGAGGAGTAACCTCCAACAGAAAGGCGAGACCATGCAGCGATTTCAAGTCCGAATGGTCCTGCGGAAAGAGACCCCGGGGACGCACGTTTACACGGAGCCGGTCCACGATGACGGGAGCCCGCCGAAACTGAGGACACTCTACCTCCCGAAATGGGTGCTCGGCACGACGCCGCCGCCGGCGGTGTTGGTGACGGTCGAGGAAGCGAAGGCATGAGCGACCGGGCGCTTCTGGGAACTTCGACCGGGTACGAATGGGAACTTGACCCGAACTTCCCCGAGGGTCGGGCTCGTCCCAAGGATCTCCCGTCGTCGCAATTCGCGCCCGATCTCTCGATCAACGGGATCTCCATGCACGTCGAAGCGTACAAGGTCCGATGGTGGCGAGACGGCGAACTCGGGCGCATCCTGGTCGCCTGCGACGATAGTTTCGAGCGGGAGGTCGCGGCGATCTGCGACCTCGAAGGCTCCGACTGTTGGCCTCAAGTTCACGAGCTTCCCGGCCTTCCCGGGGAATGGCTCGTGGTCGCCTTCCCCTATGGGGACTGACGGGCGGCGAATCGAGTTCGAGGGAGAAGCCTACGAGGTTCGGCCGTGCGGCTGCTGGCACACGTTGAAGGGCCATCGGGTCGAGGCGTGCGCGGCGCACCGGGGGCAAGCGCCCGGCCTACCGAGGCGGCTCCTCCTCTACGCCGAGGTGGCAGTAGCCTTCATGCTCGCGGCCTGCGCCTGGATCTTCTTCCGGCGTCGGCTCAAGCCCTAGATCCCCCTCCCGGCCCGCTTCCTCGAACGGGGGAGGCGGGCTCTTTCTTTCGGCGTCCAGACGCACCCATTCGAGCGCGCCCCTCGGAGCGTTCCCGATGGTGACGCACCACCGACCAGGCTGCATCGCCCCGAGGATGTCGAGGGAGAAGCCGCGCACTCGTTCCGGCCGATCAACGAGAACCCCCGTCAGCACCTCGAAAACGGCGTCCGCCCGAGCGGGAACGTTGTGACTGACGCCTGCTCGCAGCCCCTTCACCCACGCGCGTACTGCTATTGTCACGGGTCCTGCAACGGGTCCGGGATGACCTCCAAGCGCGACGAGCTTCCTTTTCCAAACCTCTCGAAGGTGAAACCTCGCGGCGTCGAGCCAGCGAACATAAGACTCGGGGCGGGCTAGGTAGGGGCGCCCGATGGTTCGACCGCACGCGGGGCACCACTTCCGGCTGCGGCCTTGCGGCTGCCACACGAGCTTTCGATGGGGTGAGCACGCAAGGGCGAGGGGGACCCAGAGGGTAAGGGGGGGAGTGAATCGTGGATCTCCTTCCATTCGGTGAACCTCGATTCCTTGAGAAGCGGAGACCAGACACGCCAGGGCTTCCTATCCCCTTTTGCGTGGACCTCGCACTCAATCCCGTAGCCCAAAAACTCGTCGACCCGCTCTCCCATGCGCCGGCGCCGGGCTGCCACGCCGTTGAGCGTGCTCACCGAGACGAGGAGCGGAGCTGTTCCGGCCCGGAAAACCAACAGGTCGGCGACACCAAAGAAGTCGGCAGAGTACACGAAGAACTTCTCGGGTCCAGCGTACCGGTACGCCTGGGCGGCCCGGAGGACCAGGGCGCCGGCGCGCTCGAAGGCGTCCTGCCGTTCTTTCTCGAGCCGGTTCCCCTTGCGACGTGTGTTCATGTCAGAAGCGCGTCATCAAGAAACCTCGTCGACTCGGCCGGTGCCGCCGCACTCGGCGCACCGCTCGCGCCGGTAAATCGGAGACGGAGGATCGCTGGCGCGATCGTAGCCGACGTACTCGTCCACGCGGCCCTCGCCGTAGCACGTCTCGCATGTGCCGCACCACCGCTCGTGCTCGCCGGTGGGGCCGACCGCCCCGGCACAGGTGCAGCGCGTCGCGCTCACAGCCACACCGCCGCCGCGATGAGGGCGGCGAAGAAGAGGTAGTAGCCGAGGAGCCGCAGGAGTCCCCGCGAGAGCCCGGGCTTGCGGTCGAGGGGAGAGTTCACGCCGTGCTCGATCATCGAGAATCCTCCATCAGTAGGCGTATTCGAGTCGACTGCTCGACCTCTATCTCGGCAGCGTCTAGCTCCTCCCGTCCGCACTCGCAGCGCCAGGGCCGCTTCTCGCCGCCCCGCCAGCGCGTCCCGTCGGGGTCGCGGGACTTGGGGCAGCGCCCGTCATGGCGCTCGACGCACGAGAAGACGCCTCGATTCTGGTCGCAGTGCTGGTAGGCGACGAAGAAGCGGCGCAGGGCCGCGAGTTCGGTACACTCTCGCGCCTGCCAAGAGGTCGATCCTTCGCGGACGCAATCCGGGCATGCGACCATCGTCGCATTGACCGACACGTCGAAATTGTGCTTGGAACAGACTAGGCTCATGCCTTGCCCTCCCGGATCTCGGCCGCGCGGATGCGGATCTTCGTACCGATCTCGGCATGGCAGAATCGACCACCCATCGTTCTACAAGTCGGATTACACAGATGGTTCTGACACACGAGGTATGCCTCCTCCATCGCCGCCACTGCCGCCTCGCGGGCGATCTCACGCAACGCCGAGCGCATCCGGCCAAGCACCTCGTCGGCGAGCCTGAGGCAACGAGTCTCTTCGTCGAGATCTTCATAGGGTCCAAGTGCGCGGGAGGGAATCTCTCGGCCTCGTTCCCGACAGGCGGCGAGATAGACCTCGTGGCATTGGGCCGGAGTCAAAGCGTGCGCGCGGGCGATCTCTTCGATGCGCTTCGCGTTCATCTCGTCGCTTCCTCCAGGCGCTCGTACGTCGCCTCGAACAGATCCGGCTTGATCGGCCAGGTGTCGTTCGTCACAGGATCCCGGAGAACCCAATCGCCCGCCTCGGCCCGGACGCGGCCGTGGGCGGTAGTGACCAACTCGGCGACCTCGACACGACGGGCAAGGACGACGATCGGCTTCTTCCGGACGCGGATCTCGTTCACGGTGCCTCCTTCGCCAAAAGCCACTTGCCGCGGTCCAGGGATTCGATCGCCGCCAGAGAGACGGCTGCGACCTGCACCAGTTCCTTCCGGTACTCCCCGAGTGCACTCTCAAGCACCGCCTTGGCCGCCTCGCCAGTTTCCTCATGGAGAATAGCGAGCCACTTGTAGGGATGGTGATTCTGCTCGCCCCACTTGGCGTCTTGACGGTGCCGTTCGTCAACCACGGCTTTCGTGAGTTCCTCGTTCACGTTGCCTCCTTGCTTTTCCGGAACGTCTTGGCCTTGGGACAGTCCGCAAAATGGTTGAGGAGGTGGGCCGTGTACGGAGCGCGGTTTCCCGTCCTCAGTATCACCCACCAGATCGGTTCGCCGCAACCTCGGCAAGCCCCCGCGTCCCCGACGAGGCGAAGGAAGAGGGCGATGTTGGACCGCAGCCACGCGGCGTCGTCGGGTCGAACGATGTCGCTCACGGGGCCTCCTTCCTGATCGCGGCGCGGAGGAGGGCCGCACCTTCCGGTTGCGAGAATCGCTCGCTCGACCCATCGAGCACCTTCCCGCACGCTTCCACCGCCTCGTCGAGGGCGGTGCGGAACTTGCGCTGAAAGATTGTGCGTAAACGCGCGAGCGATTCTTCGGCTGTCGGGACGGCGTTCCAATCAAGACAACCCTGTGCCGCAGCGTCACATGCGATCCTGTCCAGTTCCTCGCGGAGGTTCATGTCGGCTCCGTCTTCTTCGGAGGCCACGGCTCCTTCTCGATCGCAGTGAGTGATCGCTGGACACACTCCTTTATGACCATGGCTATTGTACAGCGGTGCCTCGACGCTTCGTTGCGCAACCGCACGCACAAAGCGCCGACGAAGTTTATGTGAATGGTCGTAGTTTCCGATTCAGGCGCAGCGTCCTTCCACGGATTGTACCCTCGGAATCTCTTGTTCTGTGTCATGTGTTCTCCTTCTCGATCTCGGCGGCGATCACGAAACCGCATCGTTCCTCCTTTTGCCGATATTCATCACGCGGTACTGAACATCGCCAGCAATAGTGCGCCCGCGCGATCTCCACGCACCGACGGCGCTCCGTGGAGGTCGCCTTCATCGAGTCTCTCACCTCCTCCAGCGTCACGGTGAGGCCAGCGCGCGCCTCTGCTTCCCCGCGACCGATACAGCGGACGCAGACTGACACCGGCTCCAACCTCGTGCCATCGCTGTAGCCCTTCCGGTAGGCGTCCTCGGGGCTCATCCCTTTCCACGGGCTTGTTTCGATGTCGGTCATCGTTTACCTCCGTGCTTCGACTTCATGTGCCGAGCAAGGTTCGGAAACGTGCGGTGACACCTCGGACAGACCCCGCGTTCGATTCTCCGCTCGATCGCCATGCGCTTGTTCCGCTCGACCACGACCTCTCCCTCGGCGCGTGCGAGATCCGCCGTGCGCGATGCGAGTTGCTTTCGCAAGCGCTCAACCTCTGGCTCCGTGTAAGTCATTGCGTGCCCATTCGGGCAGAAGAACGAGTCCGTACCGTGAGCGCGCAGGTACTTATTGTAATCCAGCGGCATTGCGAACATTATGCCGCAGACGATACAGACATCGCTCGATAGCGTCACAGACTCGTTGAACGTCGTCGTCATCGGTTCTCCTTTGCCGCCGCGAGCGCCTGCTTTGCCTGCCATTTGTGGAACTGCGCAAATCCCTTCTTCGAGTGCTTGGCGCCATAGGTTCCAGTCATCCCAGCGCACACCCGCTGGCACTCATGTTCATCACACGTCGGATTTCCGCAGACAAGAGAGGACGCGACGGAACACTCTTTTCTCGCTTGCGCTCCGCACCAGCATTTCTGCTTGCCATGCAGATCGCACACGCCACGTGCGGTGGCATCGCGTCGGCATGGCGAAGTCCAGGCCATACGGAAACCGCACGCAGTCATTCTTCTCGTCTCCTTCCTCGTTCCTCCGCCGCCGCGAGGGCGGCTTGGGCATTCAGACTGGCGGCCTCGCCCTGGTCAAGCCTCCAGTCGGCCAAGTCTGCCTCTGGAATCTGCTTCACGAGATCCGTGAGAGCAGCATCGCACTGTCGTAGCACCCCCTCCAGTCTTCCGACGCGGGCGAGGAGGTAGCCGAGGTCATCCCGCGCTGAAACGCACAAGGCGATTTCTTCGGGAGATGCGTGTGTCGGGCCAGAGTCGGGATGTTGGAGGATCATGGAACGAATCGGGATCGGATCCCACTTGGAGGCCGCCTCCAGCCGCGCACGGATCTCGTCGAGACGAGTCATGCTTCCTCCTCGCGTGGGACTCGTCCACCTCCTGCGCACGTCTCACACTCCCTCCACAACAACAGGGGCACCCCGGCCTTCGACCAACCCTCGTATTCGACCTCCCCCACGCCGTTGCAGTCGGGACACTCTCGCGTCATCGGTCATTCCGTCTCCTTTCAGAATGGGCAATCGTCGAGCTCGGGATCCGGCGGCGAAGGCTCGGCGGAAGGACGCGGCGGTCCTTCGATTGCCTGGTAGCCGAAGTTGTTTTCGGGTCCTCCCGTTGGCTGCAAGTAATGCTTCCCGTTGTACTCGTGGCGTGCGACCGTCACATGAGCAATCGCGCCGCGAACGTCGTCACCCTTCACGTCGCAGGGATCGTCGTCGGCGAGGCGCAGGAGGGCGCCGAGTTTCTTGCGGGCGATCCAGCCGGCTTTTGCGCTCAAGGTGAGGCGATCCATGCAGAGGCGGGCGCCCTTCAAAGGCCCGGCCTCGATCACCAAGTGGAGCACCATCTGGTAGTCGTGCTCCTCCGTGAACTTCTCGTCGACACTTTGGACGCGCGCGAGGTACGTCCCATCGGGAACGTCAGCTCGAACGGGACCGAAGAGGGGCATCAGAAGGGCGTGTCTTCGACTTCGGCCTCTGGAACGGGCTCGGACGTCGCCGCGATGGGCGGGGCCTTTACAAGCGCACGGCGCAGCGCCCCCTTCACCTTCTCCGCGTACTTCTCCTCGATCTTGTCGGGGATCGGCCATCCGAGCTTTCCTTTGGTCACCTTCTGCAGCGTCGCGTCCAGATCCGCGTCGGCGATCCCCTTTCCGTACGCCTTGTTGAGATCGACTAAGAGCGCGGAGAGCGAACGCGGATCCGGGGGCGGGGTGGGCGGTGGCGCCTTCGCTTCGCCCTTCTCGTCGAAGACCCCGAGTTTCCCGCTCGCTATCGCCCCGCGGATCATCCGAGCGACCTGCTCCTCCGGGAGGAACCGACGCTGCGCGTTGCGCACGGCCTTTGCGTAGCCGACCTCGAACCAGAAGCGGTTCTCGATCATCCTGCCGTCGCGCTTCTTCGTCTTCTTCTCTTGGCGCTTGAAACCCTTGTGGGTCTCGAGCAGGACCTCCGGTTGCACCATGCGGCCATCCTCGAGGATCGCCGGCTTCCCCACGCGAACGCGCTGCACCGTGATCTCGAAGGTCGCGTAATCGCCGTGGTCTTCCCACCGGGACTCGACTTCCCGCAGGACGATGCCCTTGTCGGCCAGTTTGCGGACGATCAGGTCGACGCCGACCTTGCCGAGGCCCACGACCTCGCGCTTGCCCTCCTGCGTGTCCAGCTCTATTCGGTAGGCAAACTTGTCTGGGGCGGCCCCGTGGATCTCCGCGATGATCGCCTCCTCGTCGAGCTGGTCCATCAGCGCGAGGACTTGCGCCTGCCGCACTTCGGGGAGGCTTCGGACATCCTCCTCCACCGGCGCCATTCCTGCGGCCGGCAACACTCCAACTTTCGTGACGGTCATCGAGCGCCTCCTACTTCCACCGAACCGAAACCACGCGACGGACCCTGACCGCGAAGGAGAGGTCCTCGCCCGTGTCCTTCCGAACGACCGCCCCTTCGGACGTGAGGGCGATCGCGGCAGCGAGCTTCTCCTTGTCGACCTTCCACGAGACCACCTGCTCCTTCAAGTCCTGCGGGATCTTCGTCTCGTCGAGGACGTCGATCGCCTGTGCCGAGCTCGTGCTGATGCGGATTCCCCGCGTGGCTCCCTCGAAGCGGTCGACCTGTAGGATCTCGGCCGCGATCCGGGCGCACGCGGTCAGCCGTTCGACGACGCGATCGTAGGAGCGGGCGACCTCTTGGAGATGCTTGACCTGGGCGCGAAGGGCGGCGCCGCGGGCGTCGCACTCGTCATGTACGGCGACGTAGGCGTCGACCTTGTTCTTGAGAAGCGCGCCGCTCGCAACTAGGCGCTCGGCGAGAGCGACGTTCGGGTTCTGGATGTGAGCGCCCGTCGGGTCGAGCGTCTCGGGCTCGGCTTCAAGGAGCGCGACGAGGTCGCGCACTTCCTTCGTGAGCTCGATGAGGGTCGGACCTTCGACGCGGGCGGGCAAGCCCGCTCCGGGTCCATGTTTCACCACGGATGGTTTCAGCATGGTCTTTCTCCTTACTCTCGAGAAGGAACACGCGGAGGTCCTGGATTCCGAGAAGCGTGAGCACCGCGGCCGCGCGGACGAAAGACGGGCACTTGCCGTCCTTCTCCCACGTCTGCACCGTGCGCTGGTCGCACCCCTGCCCCGTGAGACGGGCGATGCGCTCCGCGAGGTTCCGTCGGGACAGCCCCGCCGCCGCCCGAGCGCGCCACAAGGCCCGCCCGTTGAACCGGAGGACTCCGGTTCGCTGCATGGTCGCCGCCGGCACGAACTAAGATGCTAGGAACTATTTTGCCGGAGTCAAGCGATTTGTTGGGAGGGCTGCCGGACCACCCCGACGAGGGGGCGTGGGGAGAAATGGGTGCGGGTGGGGCCGCTCAGCGTCTCCCGCAGGTAGGCCACGTGAACCCCGATCTGCGAGAGGTCCCCATCCTGGGTGGAGTACGTGTAGAGCCCCCGCGGCTCGTCGATCTTCACGAGGTTTGCTTCCACGATCGTCGCCAAGGTGCCGTCCGGCTTCAGTAGCAGGAGAACGAGGGTGCTCCCCACGGTGCGGGCTCGTCCGAGTTCGAGGTGGAGGACCCGCTCGGTCTCATTCTGCAGGAAGCTTTCGTAGGGGAAGGGAAGGCTCATGGGCGCATCGCTATCGCCTCTCGCTCACGATGTCCATGAAGTGCATCGCGGCGGCGGCTTCCGCAGGGCTCTCGACACCCTGCATGTACCACCGCTCCGCCCATCCCTTGAGGATCCCCCGCTCGTACATCGTCGCGTGGGGCCAGTAGATCGCAGCTTCTCTCCACCGCTCCGCACGAGGGCTGGCGGCCTGGATCCGCTTGAGGGCCCCCGTGAGATTGCGCGCCCCGAGCATCTGGGCGACGTCGGCCGGCTGGATCTGCACTCCGTGCTTCGCGTACGCCGGAGGAGCGGCCTGGGCGGCCCCGTGCTTGATCTCCTCCCGGCCCGCTTCGAGCTCGCGATTCGTGGCGGCCTGCGAGGCGATCATCCGGAGCACCGCGGCGCGCCGCTCCTCGCCCGCGACGGGCAAACCCGGAAGCGGCGGATGTCGCCGCTTCGCTTCGGCTTCCGGCAGGGTGCGAACCCCGTGGGGGAACTGGAAGAGGAACTCACCGTCCGGCGTGCGCTCGGCGTCCATCTGCCGCATGACATCGACGACGTAGCGCCCTCCGAAGGCGCCCATGTTGTTCGCCCAGAAGTCGTCCCACTTCGCCTCGTTCCCCTCGAGGTACTTGGCGATACCCGCGTCCGTGAGCTGCGTGATGAGCGTCAGGGGAAGGGAGTCTGCATCGGGAATCGGGATCCGCCAGAGCCGCACCCACCACGGCAGGCTCGCGAGCCGCTCCTGAAAGCTCGGCATGAGAGAGACGCCGGGGAGCTCCGCGGGCCGCGTCCCGACCTGGTAGCCGATGGTCGAGGGCGTCTTACTCCATTCCGGGAGAAGCCTTCCGATCGCTCCCATGCGGTCGAGCATCCCGGTATGCCGCAGGACCTCCTCCGTCGCGACGATCGCGAAGAGGCCGCGCACCAAGGCCCGGGCGGCGTAGAGGTTGGCGTTCTTCGTCCCCTTCCGTGCGAGCTCGAGGCCGAAATTGACGCTCTCGCGGATCCGCCGGAGCGTCTGCGTCGCGATCCGAAACTGCGTGTTCTCGAGGAAAAGGAGCAACCGCCCGAACTTCGTGGTGAACACGCCGGGCATCGTCGCCAGCGTGAAATGAAAGTTGACCTGTCCATTGAGGAAGGTGGCGAGCTCGCGGTGAGCTTCGGAGCCGAGAGGCGGCGCTCCCGGCGTCAGGCCGGCCGCATACTCCGTCGCGACGCGGTTCAGGGCCTCTCCCCATCGGAAGAACTTGAAGCCAAACGCGCCGATCGCGGCACCCAGAAGCGGTCGCCCGTAGGCCGCACCGATGGCCGCCCCTGCGACGGTGGGCGCGAAAGTCTTCCCCATCCTGGAGAGAAGGGTCCCCGGTCGACCGTACGAGGTCGGATCCCACCCCCGTGACCAGATCAGCGCGCCCGATCGCGCGGCGTGCCGGCGCCACGCCCGCTGCTTCCCGCGCGGCAAGAGGTCCGCCATCCCGACCAGGGCCCTCGAGTAACCCTCGAGGGAAGGTTGGATCCCGACTTCACCGAAGAGAGAGGTCCACCCGAGAAGGACGTTGGTCATCCCCGATCGCGGATGCTGCAACATCGCCTGCCGGAGCCAGGTCCCGAAGGGACCGATGAGGACACGATCGACCACGCGCTCGGTCTGCGTCTGCCCTCGACCCTTGAGCTCCTGTTCGGTGAGCGACATCGCCTCCTGGAACCGCTCGCGGCCCCACATGTCGTCGACGATCCCGCCGACACGATGCCAGGCCTCGCGCAGCTCCCGCCGGCGCCACACCTCCGTCGTCTGGCCGGTCTTGTCGTTCGCCTGGCGAACCCGGACCCCGACCACATGCCCAGTCGGGTCTTTCACCCACGATTTCCCCGGCTCGAGGATGTAGAGAAGCCCGCCTCGAAGCAGGCCGGTCTCCGGGTCGACCGTCCGGTTCTGTACAGTATCGAGCTCACGGAAGGAGTAGGGCTTCCTCCATTTCCCCAGGAAGTAGTCGCGCACCTTGTCCATGGTCACGCCGTAGGCGATCGCGCGCTCCGTCTCGGGCGTGTAGACGTTCAGGATCTCATCGAGGTCCAGGATGTAGCCGGTTTTCCCCTCGCGGTGCTGGACGAAACGGTTGAACCGCTCCCGCGGCCGGATCATCCGAAGCAGGACGCTCATCCGGTCGTAGGCTCCGGCGATCGAGCCGTCTCCGCCCCAGATGTGGGTCAAGTAGTCCTTAAAACCCCATTGGTCCGCCTCTCGCCAGAAGGCCTCGGCCGCCTGCTCGGCGGCGGCCCGCACCTTCGACCATCGCTGCCAATTCTTCGTGTGCCTCGCCTTCGCGGCGCGCGCAAGCTGGCGCTCGGCGTACTTGAGTTCGTTCTCGATGTGCCCCCACCGGCTCCGGCGGTAGTGCTTGAAGAGACGGCGGCGGTATCGGTCGAACCACTCTCTCGCGCGGCGCACCGTCTCGACGTGCTCTGGATAGCGCGCCGCGAGGACCTGCTCGACGGGCTGCGCGAGCTCGGCCGCGGTGAGGCCCTTGCGAATCTCGTCGAGGTAGCGCGGGTCGGCGTCTCGAAGCGCCTGCTCGACGCTCATCTTCGGATCGCGGTCGAGATGCGCGGCGACGAGGGTCTGTAGTGTCGGGTCCTTGAAGCGCCACGGCCGCAACGGATCTCGGCGAGCGACTTGCGCGAGGATGCCCGCGCGAGGACGGAAGGGTTGCCCGCGGGCCTTCTGGCGCAGGAACCGGAAGACTTCCGCCGCCCGCATCCCGTAGGTGGGTCCGAGGATTTTCGCGCGTTGGCGGGCGAGCCGCAGTTGGAAACCGATGCCGGCCGCTGCGAGCATCCGCGTAAACTTCCGCCCGAAGAGCGCGTCGCGTTCCGAAAAGAGCTCGTGCCAGATCGCCAGACCCTTGAGGCGCCGCAAGGGTCCGGCGTCGGCGTAGGCGCGCATCCGAGCGGAGGTCTCGGCGCCGAACACCGGAATCGCGCGCACCATCTTTCTGACGACCGAGGGGACCAACCCGAGCATGCCTGGGAAGGCGAAGAGCGTCGTGGAGGGATGCTCCTCCGTCGGGAGCTTCCCCCACGAGAAACCCTCGCGACGAACTGCGTGCTTCCGCTTCGCCTCTTCGATGCGATCGAGAAGAGTCCCGACCTCGGCGTCGATCTCGCCCTTCCCCCTGAACTCGTCTGCGACTTTCCCCAGGAAGTCCCACACCCGGCCACCGGTCCAGAAGACGCCGTGCAGGACGTCGGACGTCGTGAAGCCCGCGCGGTAACCCTCCGCCGGCCGCTGCCCTCGAGCTTCCTGATCGAGCTCCCGCTGCATCTCGGAAGGATTCGAGATGTCGAAGCGCAGAAGGTCGCGCGCCGTCCGGTCGTCGGAGACGCCGGCGACCAGAGCCTTCATAAATTGCAACTTCTTTCCGACTCGCCGCGAGAGGACACTCTCGAGGGGCGTGTTCGGATCGAAGAGGAACGTGAAGTGGCTCTCGCTTTTCGACCCAAGCCGGTGACCGCGCCCGATTGCCTGCTCGGTCATCATCCCCGTCCACGGCAGCGTCGTCGCGACGAAGTACCGCGGGTGTTTCCCCTCGGTGTCGTGGAACGAGAGGCCGGCCCCGGCCTTCGCGAGAGTGGCGACCAGGATCTTCTTGCGGTTCGCCTGGAACTCGTCGGCGTCCTGCATGGCCTGGGTGTTCGAGACGTCGCCGTGGACTTGGGCGACAACGCCGGGGCCGCCGAGGGCCTTCACGATCTTCGAGATAGAGGACGTCTCCATCCGTGCGAGCTCGGCGAAGAGCTCGTCGAGAATCTCGGGGTGGTGAAGACGGCGGCGCACCGCCTCGCTGCCCTCGATCTCGGTCTTGTATTCCGTTAGAACCGCCACGGAGAAGCCCTTTTCCCTCGCGTTGGTGGCGATCCGCAGCGCCGCTTCGGCCTTCCCGACTTCGAGCGCGCGACGGGTGGCGAGGACCCGCATCGCCGAGAGGAACATCTTGTTCCTGGGATTCGCTCCGGCGATCTCCTTCGTGAAGGCTTCCTCGACGGCCGCCACCAGTCGCATGGCGGTCCCGCTCATCTGCGCGCGCTCGAGCCGGTAGTGGAACTCGATGGGAATTGAAACCCGCTTCGTGTCGATCATCACGGGTTCGCCCCATAGATCGGCGCCACTCGGGCTGATCGACATGAGAGGCTCGACCTCGGTCTTCTCCGGGTTCGTCCAGCGGATCCGTCCTCGGAGGAACTCGTTCTCGGTGGGGAAAACGATCTTCGCTCCCGCCTTGAGCTCTCCCTCTGCGGGCTTGCGCGTAGGCGGGATCCCGCGCTCGCTCATCGCCCCCTTCTCCAGCATCTCCTTGCGGGCCTTCAGCAGGGCCCGGACATCTCCCGTCGCGACAAGCTCCCCGCTTCGGGGGTCGAGCCGGGCTCCGTGCGTCACGAGCCAATTCCAGGAGCCGATCCCCTCCCACAAGCCGAGCGTCTCGAGGTACTGCATCTCGATACTCGACTGGAACGGCGTCGCCGACAGGTAGAGCTGGTTCTCGCCGAGCGCCTGGAAGGACCGCCCGACCTTCGCCTGCAGAGAGTCCTCGTTCTTCAACGCCTGGCTCTCGTCGGCGACGAAGAAGTCGACCTTCCCGCTCTTCGCGCGGAACTCCGCGAGGCGGGCCTCCTGCCGCATGAAGGCGTAGGTGTTCACGCGCCAGCCGGGACCGATGCCGGGGCGCACCTTCACGCCGAAGGCGCCGGCGACGGTGCGCCACGTGCGCGCGAGATCCTTGTTCGGGACCAGAATCATGGCGCTCTTCGCGTCGAGCTCCTGCATCGCCGCCACGGCGATCCAGGTCTTCCCAGAGCCGACCTGATGGAAGAGCCCGTACCCGCGCAGCGGCTTCGGCTTGCGGGTCAGAGCCTCGACAACGTAGCCGACCTCCTCGAGCTCGGCCTCGATCGCGCTCGGGTCGATGCCGGCGCGTTCCGCCTCGAGGCGCAGCACCCGCGCGGTGGGCTCGCTTACTTTCGCGGGGGGGTTGGGGCGCTTCGCGGTCGTTTTGTAGTGGAGGAGCTCGGGCTCGATTCGCCGGCGAGGTGCCTCGCCAGCCTGCGAATCGGGGGCAGCAGCCGCCGCAGCGCGCCGCGCAACTCGATTTCGTCGGCGTCCGTCAGCCGCTCGCTTTCGGGGATCTTCGGGCTCATGTCCAGGAGGCTCTCCTTGTCCCACCCCAGCTCCGGGCCGGGGTCCCGGTTCTGCAGGGCCTGGAGCTTCGCCGGGTCGGGGGGCTTTAGGGGCTTTTTCACCGCGTGCCTCCGTAGGAATCTCGTACTCCGGACGCCTTTCTGCAAGGTCCCGTAGGGCGGCTTCGAGGCGCTCCTCCTTCTCCGCCCGGGCGAGGCCGCGGTGGATGTCCCTCTCGCGCTCTCCGCCGATCGCTTCCCCGAAGTCCTCGAGGTAGCGGTGCGCCGCGTCCCAGACGCGGTAGAGCGAGCCGCGGATCCGCTCCCCGAGAGCCCCGAGGATCTTCTTGGCCCATGCCGAAAACTTGGTCAGACCCCGCTCGAGGTAGGCGGTACCGAGTCGCATCGCCTTCGCCCAAAGCTCCGGGTCGAGGGCCTGGAACATCCCCGCTCGCCCTGCCTGCTCGCGGAACTCGCGTTCGAGCCGCTCCAGCTCATCATCCGAAACGGCGAACTTCTTCTTGTCGGGAGGCTTCTTCGGCGGAGGGGCGGCGCCGGCCGCCGCCGCCTTCTCCATCGGCGTCTCGGTCGCGGATCCTCCCCCCTGCGAGGCGAGCGCGAGCCGAGTCGCCTGCTCGAGCGGGCCCTCGAGCAGCGTGACCAGAATCTCACCCTCCACGATCCTTTCCTGCGGGTAGGCCTTTCGCGCGGCCTTCGCATACCGATCCAAGAACCCCGCTCGATCCGCGCGCGCGAGGCCGCGCAGCGCCATGACGGGCCCATTCCCCGCAATCACAAAGAGGGCGCCCTTCTCCCCGACCTCGCCGCTGGCGTCCCGCCACACGACAGGCTTGCCCGCGAAGGGGACAGGGGAAGGCTCGACGAGGAACTCCGGATCCTTCGCCGCGGCCTCCCGGATCGCCGCGACCTGCTCCTTCGAGCGTTCCGAGGTTCGCTCCCGCGCCTGGAAGAGCTCGTGGGGATAGCCCGGGACTTCCTCTCCTTCCGGAGTATGGGAGGCGATGAGGGAACCGAGCGTGACCTTGACCGTTTTCCCGTGGTAGGGCCGGTTCGCGTTGTCGCGAAGGGTGACTCCCGGCGAGCTCTCCAGAATCTCGGGCTCCACCGTCGGCGCCTTCGCCTTGACCTCTCGCGCGCGCTGGCCCGGAACGAGAATCTCCTGCCCCGGGAACTTCGGATGAGCGATCCGAAGCTCCCCCTTCTCGCTGACGCCGACCACTCGCCCGGTGACGGTCGTTCCCTTCGCCGTCTTCGCCTCGACCCATCGGTTCGGCCCCTTGGGGACGCCGAGGATGTGAGCTGCGGCCGCGGCCGCCTTTCCGGCGGGCGTCGACACTTTCGGGGCCGCACCCGTGACGATCGGAGCGCGGGGAGGCGCAGCAGACGGGGGAGCCGCGAGTTCGCGCTCGAGCCCCTTGCGGTAGCTCTCGAGCACCAGGCGCCGGGTTTCCGGCAAGGGCCCCGCGAGCATCCCCTTCACCCCCTCGAGCTTCGCCTGCGTCTCTGCCCTGGCCTTCGCCTCCGCCTCGAGTCTGGCTCGCTCGACGCGTTCCGCTTCCGGTGCCTCGACGGGCTTCGGGGGACGCGGTTGGACGGGACCCTTTTCCGCCTGTCGGGCCGCGATCCGGTGGAGGATCTTGCGAAGGCGCTCCTCCCGACTCTCTCCGGTGAGGCGTAGGCGTTCCGCAGAAGGAAGTCGACCTGCCAGGACCTCCGGAGCGGCCGGCAGCGCGCCCATGACGGCGGAGAGCTCCCCCGCGGTCAACGGGCTGTCCGTGGGCTCAAGCAGCGCCGGATGACCCTCCGGAAGGCCCTTCCGGGTGTCGAACCGACGCCTCGCAGCCTCGTAGATGCCCTCCAGAACCGCGTCGACGACGGTCGCCTCGGGTGGTTCAGCCGAAGGCCCCCTCGTGCCACCCGGAGGCGTACCACCGGGCCCCGGGCGATAGATCTGCCCGACTCCCCAGCGACCAGCGCTCCCGCGGAACCAGGCGTACGTGCGGTAGGATCGCATCCCCTCGAGAAGCCCCGCGAGGGCGAAGACGCCCATCTGCGGGGCGTACTCCGCCAGGAACATCTTCAGGCGCTCGGGGGAGGGGTCCTCGTACAAGTCCTTGATGACGCCAGGGTTGGAGACGATCGGAGCCACAGCGCCCATTGCCAAGCCAGCGGTCGCCATTCCCTTGATCGGCCCGTACCGGCTCGCGAGGAACTTCTGCAGCGGCGGCCCCAGGCCCTCGAAGACCGCGAACAGGGTCGCATTCGCCGTGGCCTCCCCCGTCTTGAGCTCCGTAAGGGGGATCCCGAGGACCTCGTTTGCGTACTTCTGGGGCGCAGAGAGCGGGCTCGCGAGGGCGGCACCCACACCAGCGATCGCGCCCGCCGTTGCACGTGAAACAATCCCTGGGGTAGGCCCGGGGATGCGTATTTTTTTCCCCGTCAAAACGCCCCCAAGCAGCTGGGCGGGATAGCCGAAGCCACCCTTCGTGAGTGCTTTCGCTCCCAGGCGCGCGGGCCCGAACAGGACCTTCGGGCCGGGGGCACCTGGCGTTACGAATCCAGCGGTCTCGGCGGCCGATTGGAGGGCTAGCGACGCGGCCGTGCGATAGGGGCTTTCGACGGGGCCCTGCTGTTCCGGCGCGATCGGCAGAAGCCCCGCGAAGAAACCGCGCACCGCTCCGAAGAAAGCCGCGCGCCTGGTCGCGAGCGCGGTGGCGCTTCTCTCCTCCGGCGTCTCCTCTCGTCCTTGTCGTGCAGCCTCCTCTTGCGCGTAGAAGCCGTACCAGTCGTGGGTCTGCAGGTAGGTCCCGAACTCGTCGTCGAAGAGCCGGTCGCCTCTGGGTCCAGGGCGCTCCTCGAACATCCGCGCTTCTTCGAGCGGAGGAACGGGCTTCCCCGCGCGCTGGAAGTGAGCCTGATAGTCCTCGAGGAGGTGGGCCCCCAACGGTCCCCCCACGATTCCAGGGAGCTTCTCCTCTGGGATCCGGTAGACCGGCATCCACTCGAGGTCCGTGCGCTGCGTGTAGAAGAAGGCGTTCGGGGCCTCGGCCTGCTCCCGATCGACCGTCTCCTTCGCGAAGCCCTGAAGGTCCTGGTAGACCTCGACGCCGGTGAGGCGCTGGGACGGATCGACCGTCTCGTCGCCCTTCTGGACGCCCCATACGAACCGGCGTTCTGGGAGAGCTCCGTAGCGCGCGCCCCAGGCGTCGACCTCCTCCTTCAGGTGTCGCTCGCGGCCGCGCGCCCCGTAGGACTCGAGCCTGCGGAAGATGTCCCTCAAGTCTTCGCCGGCGGCCGCGTAGGGATCCTGCGCCGGCCCTGCAAACGCTTGCGCGGCGGCCTCGAGCTGCGCGAGATGGACGTCCTTGAGGGCTCGTGCGAGGTCGGGGCGAGCGGGATCGTGGGGCATCAACGCGGCATTCCCGGGCGACGTCGGTACGGTAGGAAGACGTCCCCGGTTTCTGCCGGCGCTGCACCCGTCGGTTGGGAAGCCGGTCCCGGCGCTGCACCCGTCGGTTGGGAGGCCGGTCCCGGCGGCGCCGTGGCGGAAGACGGCATTGCTCCCTTCCCGCTAGGTTCAAGGGAGCCCGCCGACGTCCCCGGAGTTTCTGGAAACTGACCGGATTGCTTGCTCGGGAAGGAGGGCGCGGCTCGGGTGACCCCCATCTCCATCGACAAGCGCGCCTTCGCGAAGTCGTAGATCTCGTCGAAGCTGGGATCGCGGCCCCGCAGGTTGTTCGCCACGGTGTCGAACAACTGCAGATTACGGATGAGACGAGTCTCCGCCTGCAGGAGAGCCTCGGGCTTCGGCATCCCTCGCGCAGCCATCTCCGGCGTGTACCACATCCCCAGGCGCGCGGTCTCTTCGAGGAGCCGGATGTTCTGCTGCGCCATCTGGCCG
>Ga0247727_10005147_pt1 | contig 26887 bp, 21 predicted proteins | sample WisWelCaveWW1625_FD_202498 | JGI IMG/M metagenome (GOLD analysis project Ga0247727, IMG submission 202498) | Biofilm microbial communities from Wishing Well Cave, Virginia, United States - WW16-25 | ecosystem: Environmental > Aquatic > Deep subsurface > Groundwater > Cave microbial mat | place...
GCGATTGAAGAAGGCAAGCTCCCGGTGCGGCAGGCAGGCGTGTTTGACGAGAGCGCGAGCCAATGACTTTCCTACTGGATACAAACGCCTTTAGCGACTTGATGCGCGATCATCCCAAGGTGGATGCTCGTTTGGCCAGCATCTCCTCGATGGATCGGGTGGTGATCTGTTCAGTCGTCCGGGGCGAAATCCGCTATGGCATCGAGCGACTGCCGCAAGGCAAACGGCGGCAGGAGCTGGACGCTAAAGCCGCCAGCCTCTTTGCCGTCATTCCTTGCGAGCCAGTGCCGGAAGCGGCGGGCGACCATTATGCGACGGTGAAATTGAACCGCCAGCGGAAGGGACTGACAATGGATGAGAACGACCTGTGGATTGCCGCCACCGCATTGGCATTGGGCGCGGTGCTGGTCAGCCGAGACAGCGACTTCCAGCAGATTGGCGGGCTGACAGTTGAGGACTGGACGGCGTAATATTTAAGCTTCAGGGAGGTGATTCTGACGATGTTGCAACTGACCATCGAGATTCCTGAGACGCTGGCTCAGCGCCTGGCCTGGCTGGCGACGGAACAAAGGAAGAGCGTCGAGCAAGTGGCGCTGGAGCGACTGGCGTCTCTGCTCGAACCGCCCGCGGAAGCCCTCAAGGAACGGTATGACCGATTCTTCAAGGAGAGCGGCTTGTTCGTCGAGGCGTCGGAGGAAGAGAAGAGGCAGTGCCAGCCAGCGTCTGAAGAACGGCTGAAAGAGTTGGCGGCGAAGCTGGGAGCAGCCGGTCCGCTGTCGGAAGTGATCATTGAAGAACGAGGCGGTAGCTGATGCCTTTCTACCAATTCGACACCAGCGGCCTCGTCAAACGCTACGTGGACGAAGTTGGCTCTGATTGGGTGAGGGCAATCGTTGATCCTGCTCAGGGCAACATGATCAGCATTGCTGACATCACGCAGGCAGAAGGGATGACGGTTGATAATCCGAACTGGCATCCGTGATGAACAACGGTTGGCGCGTTTCTGTATTTCGGTCACAGAAGAGGTTGTGGAAGGCGCAATGATGGCAGACTTCTTCATCAGCTACACACAATCAGACCTCGACAGAGCCAGGTGGATTTCCGACCAGCTTGAAGCCGCTGGTTACACCACCATCGCGCAATTCAAAAACATGCCGCCCGGCTCGAACTTCGTGATCGAGATGGACGAAGCGGTCAAACAAGCCCGCCAGACCATAGCCGTCCTTTCGCCCGAATACCTCGCCTCCGATTATTGCCAGCAGGAACTCGCCGCAGCGATCCGCAGCGATCCGAAAGGCAAAAAACGATTGCTGATTCCGGTTCGCGTTCGACGATGCGATCCCGATGGATTACTGGGGCCAATCGTTTATATTGATCTGGTCGGCAAAGACGATGAAACGGCGAAGGAGCTTTTGCTCTCCGGCGTCAAAGGCCAAACGCCAGCGCGGATCGAGCCGCCGACAGACCAACTCCTTCAAAAATACTTCGATCAGATCAAGGAAAAGCACGGCAAGATCACGCTGCTCGGCGAAACTGAAACCCACGAGTTGAAGCGGGTCTTCGTCGAATTGACCATCAACGAGACTTTCAGCCGCCCGACCGCCAACTCCGACTGGTTGGGGATGTGGGACGCCGAGTTCCGCAAACGCTACCAACCCTTCGCTTCCCGCCCTGACGAAGAGCGCGAGGCCCCGCGCCGGGTCAAACCCGAAGACCTGTTGAAACGCCGCGCGCCAGCGGTCATCGCGGGCGCTCCCGGTTGCGGCAAAACCACGTTGATGCGATGGCTGGCGCTGCGGGTCTGCGACGAGAATTCAAAACGCATCCCGATCTTCGTCGAACTGAAAGGCCTCAGCCAGAAATTGTTCGAGAGCGCCGATGTCAGGCTCGAATCAGTGTTGTTCGATCACGCCGCCGAGTCGTTGAAGAAGTCCGGCGCGACCGAAAGCCACCGCCAGCAGTTGCGGGAAGAATTCGCGCGGCGGCTCAAATCGGGCGAGATCGTCGCGCTGCTCGACGGGTTGGATGAAGTTCGCGGATGGGAGCATTTCCACCACCTGTGCGACGCGATCAATCGTTTCGCCGAAGATCACGGCGACAACCAGATCATCATCTCGTCCCGCCCCTTCGCGCTGCGCGACCGCCGGTTCCGTGACGCCGAAGAGATGGAGATCGCGCCTTTCAACCGCGACCAGATCGCGCTCTTCCTCGATCATTACTACGGCGAGGACGAAGGCCGAAAGCTGCTGCCCAAGCTGATGAGTCCCGACCTGCGCGACCTGGTCAGCGCGCCGACGCTGATCGGCGCCATCGTGCGGCGCATCCGTGAAAGCGGCAAAGTCGAAACCGACCGCCTGAAGCTTTACGAAGCCATCGTCGCCGACCTCGCGGGGAAGTTCGACAGCGCAAAGAACGTCAGCCGTTTCAAGCAGAACGATGAGGCCGCCGCGATGCGCCGCCAGGATTTCCTCGCCCAACTGGCCTTCACCCCGCTCTTCAACGAAACGCTCGATCAGGAGAAGAACGCCGAACGGCTCGCGTTCACGACCGACGACATCAAGATCGAGGCTCGACGCTTTTGCCGGGAACACAAGCTCAGTGTTGATCCGTTCGACCTGGCCGCCGAAGTGATCGCCACGCCTCTGCTGGCCGAAATGGCGGAGGATGTCTGGAAATTCTCGCACCTGACATTGCAGGAACACCTCGCCGCCAGAGCTTTGGCCGCGCATCCCGATTGCGAAAGCATCTTCGTTCGCGCCTGTTTTCATCCCCTGCTGGTCGAGATGGAGACGCTGCCGATGGCGTTGGGCAAGGTTCGCGATCCCGACCGCTTCTACCAAACGCTGGAGCAATTGCCCGAATCGCTCGACCACAAACTGCTGCGGTTGCGGGCGCGTGGTCTGGCGTCGGCAAAAGTGAATCCGCAGACGTTGCAAAAGCTGCTCCACCGTCTCGACGATTTCATCAAGTCCGAGAAGCCTGAGGAGGCGCAGTATTTCGGCACCGTCGTCCAGGCATTCGCTCAAGCGCGAAGGGAGGCACTTGACACTGCTGCGCTCCACGTCATCGCGCGTCTTGACAGCAGCAACAATGCGTCTGTTCGACGGTGCGCGACATTGGCACTAGGCAGCATCGGCTCTGAGCGTGCTGTGGACGCTCTGCTCAAAGCTCTGCTCGAAGATCAGGAGTCTGATGTTCGATGGAGCGCGGCAGATCAGTTAGTGATCCTCGGCAGTGAGCGCGCCATTGACGCCTTGCTTCAAATTCTGCTCAACACTTCCGAGTCTGATGATCCCTGGAAGGCAGCACACCTACTGGGGCACATCAGCAGCGAGGGTGCCGTTGAACCTTTATTTCAGGCTCTACTCGACGCTTCCAATTCTAATGTTCGAGGGAGCGCGGCATCTGTGCTGGGCTACATCGGCGGGGAGCGCGCCGTGGACGCTTTGCTCAAGGCGCTGCTCAACGATTCCGAACCTTCTGTTCGAGGGTGTGCAGCGTCTGCGTTGGGTCGCATCAGCGGCGGGCGCGCCGTTGGTGCTTTGCTCAAAGCTCTTCTCGAAGATCAAGATTCTGAGGTTCGAGGACATGCGGCAGAGGCGCTGGGCTACATCGGCGGGGAGCGTGCCGTTGACCCTCTGCTCAAAGCTCTGCTCGAAGATCAGGATTCTTACGTTCAAGCGCACGCGGCATCTGCACTGGGCTACATCGGCGGGGAGCGCGCCGTGGACGCTTTGCTCAAGGCTCTGCTCGAAGATCAAGATTTTGAGGTTCGCTGGCTCGTGGTAGAAGTGCTGGGCAACACCGGCAGTGAGCGCGCCGTTGGCCCTCTGCTCAAAGCCCTGCTCAAAGATCAGGATTCTCGTGTTCGAGGGAGCGCGGCAGAATCGCTGGGCTACATCGGCGGGGAGTGCGCCGTTGACCCTCTGCTCAAAGCTCTGCTCGAAGATCGGGATTCTTACGTTCAAGCGCACGCGGCATCTGCACTGGGCTACATCGGCGGGGAGCGCGCCGTGGACGCTTTGCTCAAGGCTCTGCTCGAAGATCAGGATTCTGATGTTCGGTGGCGTGCGGCAGAGGCGCTGGGACGCATCGGCTCGGAGCGTACCGTTGACGCTTTGCTCAAAGCTCTGCTTGAAGATCAGGAGTCTGATGTTCGATGGATTGCGGCAGAGGCGCTGGGCAACATCGGCTCGGAGCGCGCCATGGACGCCTTGCTGAAAGCTCTACTCGAAGATCAGGAGTCTGATGTTCGATGGATCGCGGCAGGGGCGCTGGGCAACATCGGCTCGGAGCGCGCAGTGGGCGCTTTACTCAAAGCTCTGCTCGAAGATCAGGATTCTCGTGTTCGAGGGGATGCGGCAGAGGCGCTGGGCAGCATAGCCGCTGACAAGACCGAAAAATTTGCAGCGGGATTGATGCTTGCTCTCGGCAGTGAGAAGAAGTCTGTCCGGCGCAAGGCCGCGGAGGTTGTAGGCTATTACGTCAACGAGCCTTGTCTGGCCGAATTGGAGCGGCTGGCGGCGACCGACGAGTCGAATGAGGTGAAAGACGCGGCGCGCGCGGCGGTGGAGAAGGTCAAACGCAAGCTGCGCTATTTCGTGTGATGAACCGAAAGATCAGAATTGTCGCAATCAGCGATACGCATTCGAGGCATCAGCGGATCAATGTGCCCGACGGCGACATCTTGATCCACGCCGGCGACGCCACGATGGCTGGCGGCGTGGCGGAGATCGCCGCTTTCGATCATTGGCTGGGGACGTTGCCGCATCCGGTGAAGCTCTTTTGCGCCGGCAACCACGACCTGCTCTTCGAGCGCAACCCGGCGCTGGCGCGCGGATTGATCACGAATGCGACCTATTTGCAGGACGAGTTGATCGAAGCGTTGGGTCTGCGCCTCTACTTCTCGCCGTGGCAACCGAGGTTTTTCGACTGGGCGTTCAATCTGGATCGCGGCGCGGCGCTTAGAGCGAAGTGGGACCGGATACCGTGGCCGCTCGACTTGCTGGTCACTCACGGGCCGCCGATGGGCATACTGGACGTGAATGATCGCGGCGAGCATTGCGGTTGCGAGGAGTTGCGCCCCGCCGTCCAGCGTGGCAAACCGCGCGTCCACATCTTCGGCCACATCCACGAAAGCTACGGGAAGCTCGATTATGACGGCGTTCGTTACGTGAACGCCTGTATCTGCGATGGGAGTTATCGCCCGGTGAATCCGCCGGTGGTGATTGACCTCGAAGTGGCGGTTCGGAGCGAAGGACGGGTAGAATAAAGACTGCGACTATGACGACACTCAAGCAGGTCAAACAAGAGATCGCCGCCGACCCGAAAAACTGGTTCATCTACTTGATGGACTTCGTGGATGATTTTCGCCGCCGCCGCGACCCGCGAATGATCGAAGAACCGTTTGAGATGTCGGCGAAGCCTTTGGAGTGCTGCGGGTTTGACGCAGCTTTCCCATCTTTGCATTTCGTCAGCGGCGCCTCGAATTTGAATGTGTCGCTCGCGAGGTCAAAAGCTGGGAAAGCTGCGTCAAACCCGCAGCACTCCAAAGGCCAAAGGCCGCCGCCATTTAATATCCACAAAGCTTTTCGTCCTCCGCCAACCAGATGATCGTTTCCCGATCCAGTCCCTTAATTGTGCCGCTCAACCGCTCGACAATTTCCAGCGCGGCAGCCTGCTCTTCGGTGAGCGTCGCCGCTCGCGCGTGTTGCCCCAGAGTTTCGTAGCACGAAGCGGCGCTGACACGATGTGTGACGGCTTCAACCTCACGTCCGGCGGCATCCAGCAAATAGGCCACCTGCTCTTCACATTTCGCCGCGCGCGCCAGCTCCGCCGCCGCTTCTTCGGTTCGACCGTAATCGGTCAGCGACTCGGCGTGGGACAATAACCACGAAGCCTCTCCCAATAATTGATCCAATTTCGATTCCAATTGTTTGCGTTTAGCGCGTGCCATCAGTTTTTGCCTCAAATGATTCCCTTGATCAGCGGCTCAAGTCGCGGAGCGGTCTCTTCGACGCGATAAGCCATTCGTAGTCGCGCATCCATCTCTTCAAACTTCGATTCGTCATTGTAATAAGCCATCGCCAGTGGATCGCCAGCGTCCACGTGATCGCCGAGCTTGGCGAAGAGGCGCAGGCCGACGCTGTAATCAATCTTGTCTTCCAGCCGCCGTCGCCCGCCGCCCCAATCCATCACGACGCGGCCAATCTCGCTGGTTTCGATGCCGGTGACATAGCCAGCGCGCGTGGTGGTGATCACTCGTTGTTTGCTGGCTTGCGGCAGGAGCTTCGGGTCGTCCAGCACGTGGGGATTGCCACCCTGCGCTTCGATGCAAGCGCGGAAGCGTTCGAGCGCTTCGCCCGACGTGATCGCGACGCGAGCCTGGTTGCGCGCCACATCCAGGTCGTTCTCGACTCCGCCGACGATCAGCATCTGCGCAGCCAGCTCCAGACACAACTCAGCGAAATCGCCTTCGAGAGCGCCGTGCAGACATTCGATGGCTTCCATCGTCTCAACCGCGTTGCCCACCCAGCGTCCCAGCGGCTGGTTCATATCGGTGATCAAGGCGACGACGCGTTTGCCCATCGCGCGTCCGACGCCGGCCATCATCTCGGCCAGCTTACGTGAATCTTCAAACTCGCGCATGAACGCGCCGTTGCCGGTTTTAACGTCCAGCACCAGTCCGTCAATCCCTTCGGCCAGCTTCTTCGACATAATCGAAGCGCACATAAACGGGCGGAACGGGACGGTCGCGGTCAGGTCGCGCAGCGCGTAGAGCTTGCGGTCGGCGGGCGCGATCTCTTTCGTCTGGCCGATCAACGCCAGGCCGCAGCGCGCGAGCACGTCGCGGAATTCATCCAGCGAAAGGTCAGTGCGGAATCCGGGGATGGCTTCGAGCTTGTCGAGCGTGCCGCCGGTGTGAGCCAGCGCGCGGCCAGAGATCATCGGCACGGCGACGCCGCACGCCGCCGCAACCGGCGCGATCACCAAGCTGGTCTTGTCGCCGACGCCGCCGGTAGAATGCTTGTCAACCTTCGGCGCGGCGATGTCGTTGTGTTCGAGCACCTCGCCGGAATAGAGCATCTCTGCGACCAGCGCCTGCGTCTCGGCTTCGCTCATCCCGTTCAGGAACGCGGCCATCAGCCACGCGGCCATCTGGTAATCGGGTATCTCGTCGCGGGTGTAGCCGCGAATCAGAAAGGCGATCTCGTCGCGCGTCAACTCGCGGCCGTCGCGTTTCTTTTCGATCAAATCCTGTGGTCGCATAAGACTTGTTTTCAGCCTGCGGCTTTCAGCTCGGCGATCAAACCCGGCAACTCGCGGATGTGCGCAAGCTCCATGAATTCCCTGCCCGCCAATTCATCATCCGGCACCTGTTCGTGCGCCCAGGTGGTTTCGTATGGGATGTAGACCGCGCGCCCGCCCAGCTCGATCACCGGCAGGATATCCGACCTCATCGAATTTCCCACCATCAGAAAATGGCGCGGATTGATCCGGTGCTTGGCGGTGATCGCGGCGTAAGTCCCGCTGGTCTTGGTGTGAACGATCTCGACGCGGCTGAAATAATCGCTCAAGCCGGAGCGGGCGATCTTGGCCTCCTGCTCGAACAGGTCGCCTTTGGTGATCAGCATCAACTGGTTCGATCGGGCCAGCTCGGCAATCGTCTCCCCGACGTGGTCGAGCAGGTCAACCGGAGCTTTGATCATCTCCCTGGTCAGCTCGATGATCTGGCCGATCTCCGCGCCGCTGATGCGGCCTTCGGTCAGGTCAATCGCCGTCTCGATCATCGAGAGCGTGAAGCCTTTGAAGCCATAGCCGTAATGCTCCAGGTTGCGAACCTCAGTCTCATACATCCGGCTCTCGACCGACGCGGCTTCGTGATACTTCGACAGGATTTCGATGATCCGGCCCTGCGTGCCGCGATAGATCGGCTCGTTGTGCCAGAGCGTGTCGTCAGCGTCAAAAGCGATTACTTCAAACATAGTCCTATCTTTCAGAGATCAGCGATGAGCAGGACGACGGCCTGCGCCGCAATCGCCTCGCCTCTGCCAATCGCACCCAACCCTTCGTTGGTCTTCGCCTTGAGGTTGATCTGCGACTGGTCAATGCCCATCGCTTCGGCCAACTTCGCTTTCATCGCCGGAATGTGCGGCGCCATCTTCGGTCGCTCGGCCAGGATCGTCGCGTCAAGGTTGGCGATGCTGTAACCGCGCTCTGCGACAAGTGAGCAGACGTGGCGCAGGAAGACGAAGCTGTCGGCTCCGGCCCAGCGCGGGTCTTGGTCCGGGAAGTGCGCGCCGATGTCGCCCAATCCGGCTGCGCCGAGCAAGGCGTCGGTGATGGCGTGCGTCAGGCTGTCGCCGTCGGAATGGCCGAGCAGGCCGCGCTCGTGCGGGATTTCGACTCCGCCCAGGACAAGCCGGCGGCCTTCAACCAGGCGATGGATGTCGTTACCGATGCCGATGCGAAATTGGCTCATAATCAAAGATCAGTACCGCGAGCGGTAGCGAGCGAGGCTTCCTTGCGGGAGCCACGCTCGCTACCGCTCGCAGTACTGATTGAATAGCTTCTCCGCCAGGACCAGGTCTTCCGGCGTAGTGATCTTGATGTTGTTCGCCAAGCCCACGACGACCGCTACTGGCAGACCCAGTCGTTCAACCAGGAACGCATCGTCGGTTGCCGTCGCCGATGGCAGATTGGCGGCGCGGGCTTCGGCGTTCGCCCACAGCAACAATTCATAACGAAAAGCCTGCGGAGTTTGTGCGCGATAAATTCTGCGGCGGTCAATCGTGCGCACGATCAGACTGTCTTCGACCTCTTTGATCGTGTCGGTGGCGGGCAGCGCCAGAATCGCCGCGCCCACTTCGCGTGCCCGTCGCAGCACTGCCGAAATCTGCTCCGGCGTGACGAAAGGGCGCACGGCATCGTGAACGGCCACCAACTCCGGTTGAAATTCCCCGGCTGCGACCAGCGCGTTCAAAATCGAATCGCTGCGTTCCGCGCCGCCGCTGACCGAGCGAACGGGCTTTTGCAATCCGTAACGAGAGAGGGTGTGGGCGAAGCGTTCGATCTCGTCCGACTGCAACGCAACGACAATCGCGCCGATGTCGTCGCACTCGTCAAACCTTCGCAGCGTGTGAACGATGATCGGCGCTCCGGCAATCTCGACGAATTGTTTTGGAATTTGCCCGCCGAATCTGCTGCCGCTGCCGGCGGCGGGAATGATGGCGATGTTCATAGCATAGCAGAAAGCAGAAAGACATCAGGCCGAACCTTCAAGAAGACTCAGAACCTCGAGAGACGGCGTTTGGAGTACCGCCTTTAGGCGGAAGCGGCTCGTTTACGAGCACCAGGGCGTCTGGCGACGCGGCTTCCGCCTAAAGGCGGTACTCCAAACGCTAGAATCAAACGCTAGAACCAAACGCTAGAGCGCCGGTCAAGTATTCCTTCGGAGGCCGTTTTTATGGCCCAAATCACGACGCAGATGCCTGTAACTTCAATGTTATCAATCTCCCCGCTCCACGGGGAGGTGGGTTTCCCGAATACTTGACCGGTGCGCTAGAACCTCAGTCAACTGACGGCGCAGGAACCGGCGTCGGGCGCGATGGCCGGTCGCGGTAATCGCGCTGATCGCGCGCGTCGGACCTCTGCTCTTCCGCGCGACCGAAGATCATCTTGCCTGCCGTGGTCTGCAACACGCTGGTCACGACCATATCAATGTTTTTGCCGATCAAACGGCGCGCGTTGTCCACCACGACCATCGTGCCGTCGTCCAGATAGGCCACGCCCTGGTTGTACTCCTTGCCTTCTTTCAGGATGAAGACCTTCATTATTTCGCCGGGCAGCACGACGGGCTTGAGCGCGTTGGCCAGTTCGTTGATGTTCAACACTTCGACGCCGCGCAGGTGGGCGACCTTGTTCAGGTTGAAATCGTTGGTCACGATGGGGGCGTTGAGCTGCTTGCCCAGCTCGATCAGCTTCAGATCAACTTCGCGCACGTTCGGGAAATCGGCCTCGTAAATCTGCACTTCGAGGTTGCTGTTTTTCTGGATGCGCTGAAGGATGTCCAGCCCGCGCCGCCCGCGATTGCGTTTGGCGGAATCGGACGAGTCGGCGATCTGCTGCAATTCGCGCAGCACGAATTGTGGAACCAGGATCGTGCCGCCCATAAAACCGGCTTCGGCGATGTCGGCCACACGCCCGTCAATGATCACGCTGGTGTCCAGGATTTTGTAGCCCTGCTTAGACGAGCGGTCGCTCAGGATGCCCCCCAAAGCCGACAGATCGAGGTGATCGCCTTTGGCGGCGCCGACCAGCAATCCGACGTAGGCCATAAACAGCGTGAGCGTGAGCGTGAGGAAGGATTTGATCGGCTGATCCCAGTGCTGCGCCGTGATCAGGAAACCCATCAGCGTCGAGCCGAAGATGCCCAGGATCGAGCCGACCGCCGCGCCAATCAGCGTCTTGAGCGAAGCGCGCCGAATGCGCAACTCGAAGAAGATGATTCCGGCGGCCAGCATCAACCCGGCCATCGCCGAAAGCAGCCTTGAACCGCCCGGAAGATTGAATGGTTTACCCACCCAATCCGGGATCGGCTGAATCAGGTAGCCTGCGGTGACGAGAATGATGGTGAATACCGTGCGAATTAAGATGATGTCCGCTTGCATAAAACATATGACTTTCTATGAACTCGAACGGCCTCCTCGGAGATGAAGTGAAAGAGTATGAAATGGACAGCCGCTCGATCCGTTAATAATCAGATCGTGAATGAACAAAAATTTGTGTAGGAAAATTCCCTAGCGCGGCCGGATTCTAGCACGGGCATTTGAAGAGCGGGAGAGCGGGAGAAGATTTTTCCCGCTCAGCTTTTCGGCGCGTAATAACCGGCGCGCGTACGAGTCGTGTATCCCGGTTTTTTGATTCGCACCGCGAGTTTGCGGAAAGTGCCGTCGCGTTTTTCATTGGTCGAGAAGAAACCCAGGACGTATTGAGTGCGGAGTTGTTCGGCAATGCTGGTGAAAGCCTTGTCGAGTTCTTTCAGCGACGTCTCGTCGGCTTCTTCGCCCTCAACTCCCGGAGCCAGTTTTGGCCGGAGCACTTCGCCGCCGGTCTCTCTGGCCAGAGCTTCCAGCGCGCGTTCCGCAGCCAGGTCGCGCAGATTTTGCGAGGGAGCCAGATTGCCCGTGAAGATCGCAAAGATCACCGCGTCGGATTTCTGCGCCTGCGCCAGAGCTTCGAGCAGCCCTTTGTTGCTGGTCGTATCGCCGCCGTCGGAAACGATGACGATCACGCGGCGGCCCTGAGCGTTTTTGAGGTAGTCGGACGCCAGATAGATCGCGTCGTAAAGCGAGGTCGCTCCGTGCGCCTTGAGCTGCTTGGTGGCTTGAATGAGCAGCGGGACTTTGTTGGTGAAATCCTGCAAGACCGCCACCTCGGTCGAGACTGAAAACAACGCCGCGCGATCTTCCGGTCGCATCACGCGCTCGAAGAAGTTGGCGGAGGCGCGACGCTCGAAATTCAGCCTCTGCGCGACGCTCAAACTGGTGTCGTAGAGCATCACCATCCTCAGCGGCAGGTCGGCGTCGCGCGCAAAGTTGGCGATCTCCTGCGGCGCGCCGTCTTCGAGAATCTCGAAATCCTCCGGCTTCAGATCAATCGGATCGTCCGGCGATTTTTTTGCGATGGTCACGAGGACCGTCACCAGATCGCTGTTGATGCGGATGGTCTCTTCGTCGTCTTTCTTCTGCGGGATGTTTTCGGGCAGCCGGATCTTCGGCAGAGGGTCGGGCAATTTGGGTTTGTCGGCTTTCGGCTTCTTCGATTCGGGCAATTGGCCGCGCCCGCTCTGGCCGACGGCTTCTTTCAAAGGCGAGCCGATCAACAGCGCAACCGCGATCAGCGCGGCAGACAACAGCCAAAACCGCGCGCTGCCCTTTTGCTTTCTGCCTTCCTGCATACTCTCTGACAACCTCTCTCTTCTCAAACTGCCTGCGCTTGACCCGCCTGTTCCGCCTCACCAATTGTCGCGAGCCATTCGCGGAAAGCCTCAAGCCCGCGCTCGACCTGGATGCGACGGCGGTCGGCTTTGCGTTTCGCCCGTCTTCCGAGTTCAGGCTCGAGCGGCGGCAGCAAAGCAAACGTGGTGTTCGCCGGCTGGAAATTCTTCGCGCCGGCGTTGGCCAGATAGAACGTCAACGATCCGGTCGCCGATTCGCGCGGCGGCGCTGACGTTTCTTTGCCGAGAGCCAATCGCGCGGCGTTCATCCCGGCGATCATCCCCGTCGCCATCGCCTCGGTGTAACCTTCGATCCCCGAAATCTGGCCCGCGAAAAGAACGCGCGGGTGCTCGCGCATTTGCAAAGTTTCGCGAAGAAGTTTTGGCGAGCAGATGTAGGTGTTGCGATGCATCTGGCCGAAGCGGATGAATTCGGCGTTCTCCAACCCCGGAATCAATTGCAGCAGGCGTTTCTGCTCGCCGTATTTGATGTGGCATTGGAAGCCGACGAGGTTGTAAGCCTCGGCCATCAGGTTTTCCAGCCGCAGTTGCACGCAGGCGTATGGTTCGCGCCCCGTGCGCGGGTCGGCCAGACCGACGGGTTTCATCGGCCCGAAGCGCAAGGTGTCGCGCCCGCGCCGGGCCAGCTCTTCAATCGGCAGACAGCCCTCAAAAAACTTATCCTCGTCTTCCATCCCCTCGTGCGGCTTGACCGATTCGGCGGCGACCAGCGCGTCGTAAAAACGATCGTACTCTTCCTTCGTCATCGGACAATTGACGTAATCGTCGCCGCCTTTGCCGTAACGCGCGGCTTTGAAGGCGATGTCGTAATTGATCGTCTCGCCATCAACGATTGGCGAGATGGCGTCGAAGAAGTAGAGGTCGCGCTCGCCCGTCAGCTTACCAATCGCTTCGACCAGCGATGGCGAGGCGAGCGGCCCCGCAGCCACAACCGTGACCTCGCCAGGATTGATGGCTGTCATCTCTTCGCGCCGCAATTCGATGTTCGGATGGGACGACAACGTTTCGGTCACCAGCGCCGAAAACTTTTCGCGATCAACCGCGAGCGCGCCGCCCGCAGGCACCGCCGCTTTGCGCGCCAGTCGCACGAGCAACGAGCCGCCCGCCCGCAATTCGTCTTTGAGCAATCGCGGCGCGGTGTTGGCTTCGTCGGATTTGAGCGAATTGCTGCAAACCAGCTCGGCCAGGTCGCCCGTGCGATGCGCGCCGGTCGGACGCTGCGGGCGCATCTCGAACAAGCGCACTCGAACGCTGCGGCGCGCCGCCTGCCACGCGGCTTCCGAACCAGCCAAGCCGCCGCCGATGACGTTGATCACTCTCGCTTCGTTCATCGCCGGAAATAATAGCAGATGACTGCGCGGTAAAGTACCGCGCGCTGAAGCGAGCGGTCTTCGCTTCCTCACGGTCGCGGCGTCGTATCCGCATCGCCAATTGCCTTTGCTCGCGCGCTGCGAATACAATCGCGCCTGTTCCACCATCCGGAAATAGTGATGAAAGAGAGCCTGCTCCAATATTTGCTCTGCCCATTCTGCAACGGCGAAATCTCCTTGAGCGCAAGCGAGCGCGACGGACGTGAAATCATCTCCGGCCAGTTGCGTTGCGGCCATTGCCAGTCGAGCTTCCCGATTCGCCACGGCGTCCCGCGTTTCGCCGACCTCGAAGGCGACGAAAAGCAGCGCGAGACGGCGGCGAATTTCGGCGCGCAGTGGCTGGCGTTCGATCACGTCGGGCGTCACCACGAGCAACAGTTTCTCGATTGGATCGCGCCGGTCACGGCGGAATTCGTCCACGACAAGGTCCTGCTCGAAGGCGGCTGCGGCAAAGGCCGCCACACGCGGCTCGTCGGCGAGTGGCGCGCGCGCGACGTGATTGGCGTTGACCTGAGTGTGGCCGTCGAAGCCGCTTATCGCAACACGCGCGACCTGGCGAACGTCCACGTCATTCAAGCTGACATCTATCGTCTGCCGTTGAAACAATGCTTCGATTACGCTTTCTCGGTCGGCGTGTTGCACCATCTGCCCGATCCGCGCGGCGGTTTTGAGTCGCTCGTTCGCTGCGTCAAACCCGGCGGCGCGATCTCGGCCTGGGTTTACGGGCGCGAGAACAATGGCTGGATCGTGAGCTTCGTCAATCCGCTGCGCAAGCGCATCACGTCGAAGCTGCCGCCGCGATTGCTCTATTTCCTGTCTTATCCGCCGACGGTGTTTTTGTATGCGCTGCTCAAATTGATTTACGCGCCGTTGAGCCAGACCAAGCTCGCGCGGTTCCTGTTTTACGCCGATTACCTGAACTACATCGCGCGCTTCCCTTTCCGCGAGATTCACAACATCGTTCACGATCATCTGACCGCGCCCGTGGCGTTTTACCTCAACCGCGAAGACTTCGCCGCGTGGTTCAACGACGCCGAAACCGAACGCGCGGAAATTCACTGGCACAATCGCAACAGTTGGCGCGGGTTCGCATTCACCAGAACGGCGCAACGAGCGGAGGCAAGCCGTGCAAAGTGAAGTTCGACAGTGGAAAGAGGCTATGCGCCCGCTGAATTATGAGGTGATGTTCGACGTCGAGGATTATCACTGGTGGTTCGTCGGGCGGCGCGCGATTGTCTTTGCGCAGATCGAAGACGCGCTGGAAGAGTCTTCGGCGCCGCGCCAGATTCTGGACATCGGCTGCGGCACGGGCGCGACGATGGATCATTTGAAACGCTACGGCGAGCCGCACGGCATTGATCTTTCGGAAATTCCTCTGAGCTTTTCGCGGCGGCGCGGCCACCATCGCGTGATGCGGGCGAGCGCCACCGAGCTTCCATTCGCCGGCGAATCGTTCGATCTGGTGACGGCGCTCGATCTAATCGAGCACCTCGACAACGACGTGAAAGGCTTCAGCGAGATTCGCCGGGTGTTGAAACCGGGCGCGCCCGCGGTGATCTTCGTTCCGGCGTTCCGGGCTTTGTGGGGACCGAACGACGTTCAATCGGGGCACAAGCGCCGCTATCGTTTGAACTCTCTGCGCGCGGCGGTCGAAGCCGCAGGCTTGCGGGTCGAGCGGATCAGCTACGCCAACTTTGCGATGTTCGTTCCGATCTGGCTCGGGCGGAAAATCCTGACGTGGCTGGGCCGCGCCGGGCAGGCTGAAAATCGCCTCAATCATCCGCTCATCAACCATCTGCTCGCCAGGATTTTTTCGCGCGAGGCGAACTGGCTGCGGCGGCACCGGCTGCCGTTCGGAGTCTCGGTCATCTGCGTCGCGCGCAAGGCCCATTGAGAACCGCAAGAAGATGAATCCAACACTTTCGCTGCTTCTGCCTGTTTACAACGAAGAAGAGAACCTCGAACGATTGCACGGGAAGATCATCGCCGAGATGGAAAAGCTCGGCCACGCATTCGAGGTAATCTACGTTGACGACGGCAGCACAGATCGCAGTCTGGCTCTGCTCGAACAATTCGCAGCGAAAGATTCGCGCGTGCGCGTCGTCTCGTTTCGCCGCAACTACGGCCAGACGGCGGCGATGGCGGCGGGCATTGACGCGGCGCGCGGCGAAGTGCTCGTCCCGATGGACGCCGATCTGCAGAACGATCCGGCGGACATCGAGCGGTTGCTGGCCAAACTCGACGAAGGTTACGACGTGGTTTCCGGTTGGCGCAAAGATCGCCACGATCCGTTCATCACCCGCGTGCTGCCGTCGAAGCTGGCCAACTCCTTGATCTCGAAGATCGGCGGCGTCGAGCTGCACGATTACGGCTGTTCGCTCAAAGCCTACCGCCGCGAGGTGCTGAAAGACGTGCAGCTTTACGGCGAGATGCATCGCTTCATTCCGATCTACGCTGCCTGGGCGGGCGCGCGCGTGACCGAGATTCCCGTCGCGCACCATCCGCGCACGGCGGGCAAATCGAAATACGGATTGTCGCGCACGATCAAAGTCGTCTTCGATCTCCTCACGATCAAATTCATGGCCAGTTATCTGACCAAGCCGCTGTACATCTTCGGCTGGGCGGGGATGCTGGCGTTTGCAATCTCGCTCTTCTCGGCGTTGTTCGCGTTTTTGATGAAGTACGCCGGCTGGCCCAAGCACGCCGATTTCATTCAAACGCCGCTGCCCGTGCTGGCGATGGTCATGCTGGTGCTCGGCATTCAGCTTTTCCTGATGGGCTTGATCGCCGAGATGCTCGTGCGCACTTATCACGAATCGCAGGGCAAACCGATCTACACGATCAAAACGAAGATCAATTTTGAGGACAGTGCCGCGCCTGTGAGGGAGCGGGATTGATCCTGAAGGAGTCAAACGGTTATGTCATCCATCACGCGCTTGTTTTCGCTGGCTCTCATTTTATTCGCGCTTCACCAATCAACCTTCGCGCAGCTTATGAGCTTCGCGCATCCGCTCGACCCTTTGAGCAAAGATGAGATTGCCGCTGCGGCGCAAATCCTGAAAGACGGCGGCAAGCTCGCCCCCGGCGCGCGCTTTTCAACCATCGTGCTGCACGAGCCGCCGAAGGCCGAGGTCTTGAATTTCAAACCCGGCGATGCGTTTCGCCGCGAAGCCTTCGTCGTCGCCTACGATCGCGCGAACAACAAAACGTTCGAGGGTGTGGTTGACCTGAAAGCGGAGAGCGTGAAATCGTGGCGCGAGGTCCCGGGTGCGCAGCCTTCGTTTATGATCGAAGACATTTTCCTCACCCAAACCATCGTGCGCGCCGACAAACAATGGCAGGCGGCGATGCTCCGTCGCGGCATCACCGAATTCGGCCAGGTCCAGATCGAGCCGTGGCCCGCCGGCTATTACGGTTTTCCCGAAGAAGCAGGCAAGCGGCTGATTCGCGGCCTGTCGTATTATCGCGGCGATTCACGGATGCCATACGCGCGCCCCATCGAAGGCGTGATCGCCGTCGTTGACCTGAGCAGGAAACAAGTGCTGAGGCTGATTGATACCGGCGTCGTGCCCGTGCCTCAAGCCACCGCCGGCATTGATGAAAAATCGGTAGGCCAACTGCGCGCGGCGCCGAAGCCGTTGCAGATCATCCAACCCAACGGCGCGAGCTTTGAGATTCGCGGCAACGAAATCCGCTGGCAGAAGTGGCGATTCCGTTACGCGCTGCATCCGCGTGAAGGTCTGGCGCTTTACACCGTCGGTTACGAAGACCAGGGCCGGGTGCGGCAGGTGATGTATCGCGGCTCGCTTTCAGAAATGGTCGTGCCATACGGCGATCCGAGCGCGGGCTGGTTCTTCCGCAACGCATTCGATGAAGGCGAAGCGAGCGTCGGACGATTGGCTCTGTCGCTCGAAGACAAAACTGACGTGCCGGACAACGCGACGCTGCTCGACGCTGTGTTCGCGGGCGAAGACGGCCAGGGGTTCGATGCAAAACGCGTCGTGGCTTTATACGAACGCGACGGCGGCGTGTTGTGGAAGCACGTTGATTACCTGACCGGTCACAACGAATCCCGTCGCGCGCGACAGCTTGTGCTTTCGTATTTCGCCAATGTGGGCAATTACGAATACGGATTCAACTGGGTCTTCCACCAGGACGGCGCGATTGAGATGGAGGCGCTGCTGACCGGCGTGATGTCAACCAAAGGCGTGCCGTCGTTCGATGCAACGCTCGAACACGGCGCTCGCCACCAGGAGATGTTCGGCCACGTGGTCGCCGACGGCGTCGCCGCTCAGCACCATCAGCACTTCTTCAACTTCCGGCTCGACCTGGATGTTGACGGCGTAAACAACACGGTCGTCGAACAGAACACCGTGGCTTTGCCGCCCGGCAAAGACAATCCGTACCACAACGCCTTCGTCATGAAAGAGACTCCGCTGCGGCGCGAGCTTGAAGCGCAGCGCAAACTCAACCTCGCCACCCACCGTCGCTGGCGCGTGATCAACCCGTCGGTCAAAAATTCCCTGGGGCAGACGGTCGGCTATCTGCTCTTCCCCGGCGAAAACTCTGCGCCGATTGCCGCGCCGGCATCATCGGTTCGCAAGCGCGCGGGATTTATGAACTCGCACGTCTGGGTGACCGAGCGCGATCCGAACGAAATCTACGCCGCCGGCTTCTACATCAACCAGGGCAAGGGCGGCGACGGTTTGCCGAAGTGGGTGAAGCAGAACCGCGCGATTGAAAACCAGGACGTGGTCTTGTGGTACACGATGGGCGTGACGCATCTGCCGCGACCGGAAGATTATCCGGTGATGCCTGTGCACAAGGCCGGGTTCAAGCTGCTGCCGGTGGCGTTCTTTTCGCGCAACCCGGCGCTGGATGTGCCGAAGTAGTGACGCCGATGGTAGAATCAACCGAATATGAGTTCACACGACGAAAAACTCCTGGACGACATCGGCTGGCACTTGCTCGAAGAGCTGCAGGAAGACGCGCGGCTTTCTTACGCTGAATTGGGGCGGCGCGTCGGTTTGTCAACTCCGGCAGTGATGGAGCGGATTCGCAAGATGGAAGAGGCGGGTATCATCACGGGCTATCGCGCGGAGGTCAATCCTGAGAAGGTCGGATTTCAGGTCACCGCGTTCATTCGCATCGAGCTTAAACACGAAGTCCTGCCGCGGTTGGGGTCGCTCTTCAAAGAGATTCCCGAAATCATCGAATGCCATCGGGTGACGGGCAACGACTCGCTGATTCTCAAACTCCACGTCACTTCGATTGCCCATCTCGAAACCGTGATTCAGCGGATCACGCCCTACGGTATGCCGGCGACTTCGATCGTGCTCGCTTCGCCGATTCCACGACGGCGGTTTGACCGGCAGATGGTCGAGCAGGCGACGAAGAAACCTCGCGGCTCCCATTCGTAACCAACCATTCTCAAATGTGCGGTATCCTCGGATTCATCAATCTTGATCGGAACAAGCGGGCCGGCGAACAGACGGCTCGGTCAATGGCCGCAGCCATCGTCCATCGCGGCCCCGACGACGAAGGCTTCTATTTCAAAAACAACGTCGCGCTGGGAATGCGGCGGCTTTCGATCATTGATCTGGCGACCGGCCATCAACCGATCAGCAACGAAGACGGATCGGTCTGGGTGGTCTTCAACGGCGAGATTTACAACTTCCCTGAGTTGCGCGAGCAGTTGATCGCACGCGGCCATCGGCTTCGCACCCATTCCGACACCGAAGTGATCGTCCATCTCTACGAAGAACACGGCGATGAGCTGGTCGAGCACCTGAACGGGATGTTCGCGTTCGCGCTGTGGGATGAGCGGCGCCAGCGTCTGCTCGTCGCGCGCGACCGAATGGGCGAAAAGCCGCTCTATTTCACTCAGGTCGCAGACAAAGCATTCATCTTCGCTTCCGAGCTGAAGTCGCTCGTTGTCCATCCTCTGGTCGAGCGCCGGGTCAACCCGCTCGCGCTGCGGAAATACCTGCAATATGAATTCGTGCCTTCGCCCCACACGATGATCGAAGGCGTCCACAAGCTGCGCCCCGCCCACCGGCTGATCTTCGAGAAGGGCGAGTGGCGAACCGAGCGGTACTGGCGCTTGAGTTACGAAGGCGGGCGATTGAAGATCGGCGAAGATGAGGCCGCCGAAGAGCTGCGCCGCCGTCTGCGCGAAGCTGTGCGGTTGCGATTGATCTCGGACGTTCCACTGGGCGTGCTGTTGTCGGGTGGGATTGATTCGAGTACGGTTGCCGCGCTGGCCTGCGAAGCCGCCGAAGGCCGCGTCAAAACTTTCTCAATCGCGTTCGACGAAAAATCGTTCGATGAGTCTTCATACGCGCGGTTGGTGGCGAACCATCTGGGCACGGAGCATTACGAGCGGCGATTCACCGAGCGCGAGATGTTGGAGATCGTGCCGGAAATCCCGCGCTTGTTGGACGAGCCGCTCGGCGACGGCTCGCTGATTCCGACCTATCTGCTCTCGCGTTTTACGCGCGGGCACGTCACGGTTGCGCTCGGCGGAGATGGCGGCGATGAATTGCTCGCCGGCTACCCGACTTACGTCGCACATCGAGTGGCGGGTTATTACCGCGCGCTGCCACGATTCGTGCGCGAAGGCTTGATCGAGCCGGCGGTCGCCCGGTTGCCGGTTTCGACCGGCAACCTCTCGTTCGATTTCAAAGCGAAGCGGTTCGTGCAGGGAGCGGCGTTGCCCGCAGGCACGCGACACACCGTCTGGATGGGATCGTACACGGCGGAAGAGCAAAGATCGCTGCTCTCGGCGGATGTGTTGAATGCCTGCCCTGACGACGAGGTCTTCGATGAAATCAGAATCTATGACAGTCAAAACGGATCGAACGGTCTCGACGTCGTCGAACGGATGATGACGCTCGATGCCACGCATTACCTTTCGGAATGCGTGCTGTTCAAAGTTGATCGCGCCAGCATGGCCGCATCGCTCGAAACGCGCGCCCCGTTCCTGGATCACACGCTGGTCGAATTCCTGACGAAGCTGCCGGTTGACCTGAAGCTGCGCGGCTTCACGGGCAAATACATCTTGAAACGCGCGATGCGCGACCGTTTGCCGCCACCAGTCATCAAACGACCGAAGAAAGGATTCGGAATGCCAGTCGCCAAATGGGTCAAAGGCGAACTGCGACAGTTGGTGCGCGACACGTTTTCGCCCGGCAGGTTGCGGCGGCGCGGATTGTTCAACGCCGATTACGTGCAAAAATTGCTGGACGAACACGAACGCGGCCTGGCCGATCACCGGAAGCTGATCTGGACGCTGTTGATGTTCGAGCTGTGGCCGTTGGTCAAAAGTTAGTGTAAAGTGCGCGTGACCGAAAACCCGGAACCCGATTTTAACTGCGAAAATATGTTTACCCAAAAAGAGAGCAACCAGGAAGCGAAAACAACTCAACCGCAATACGGCCCGCCGAAAACCGGCATCCGTGAATTCTTCGAGCAGGCCTTGATCACGGTGATTATGGCGCTGTTTCTGATGACCTTCATCGCGCAGGCCGTGGCCGTGCCGACCGGCTCGATGCAGAACACGATCAACATCGGCGATCATCTGTTCGTCAACAAATTCATCTTCGGCAAACCGGCGCCGGTGCTGGGCCGATTGCTGCCGACGCGCGAGATCGCCCGGGGCGACATCATCGTCTTCAAGCTGCCGAGCGACCCGAAGGTCAATTACGTCAAACGCGTGATCGGATTGCCCGGCGACACAGTTCAGGTCAAAGGCCGCCGCGTCATCGTCAACGGCAAGGAGTTGGCTGAAGAGCGCGCGCTGGTTCAGCTCGAAGGGCATCGCGAAGACCCTGAGTTGCCGGTCGTCAAAGTCGAACCCAAACCGCCGGGCGCGTGGTACCGCGTCTATTACGACGCCGATCATTCATTGCCCGAAGATGAGTTCAATATTGCGCGCGGGTTGGATTATGCCGTCAGAGAGACGGCCAAAGTCCCCGAAGGAAATTATTTTGTGATGGGCGACAGCCGCGACAACAGCCAGGACAGCAGATACTGGGGATACGTTCCGCGCGAAAACATCTTTGCCCGCGCCCTGTACGTGCACCTGTCGTTCGATCCGCGCGCCGGCTCCTCACCCAAACTCGGGTTGATCAACAAACTTCTCAATATCAGATGGAGCCGGATTGGAACTGCGGTGAAATAATGGTTCCGGCCCTTCCGCCTGCCCCGATTACCGGCCTGAGCCGGCGCGCGCCCGGCCCTTGATCGCATTTACTCATCCGCAGATGTGGAACAGACTTTAGTCTGTTCGCATTCTGAACAGACTAAAGTCTGTTCCACATCTGCATTGTTTCAGAGCGTCGTCACGAACGACATGAACGACTCCTCAGCAGACATTCCCCTCACCTCATTAACCTCCCGGCTCAAAATTTCCCTCGCCCGGCTGATAGTTTTCAGCCGCAATTCCCGTTTACGTAAGTGGAGGAGAGAAGCACTGGTGGAATGATTGGGGTGTTCGAGAACCTGTGAGCATCGGGGGTGAATCGAAATGTCTGCTGTAACTGATCCCAACAAACTCGGCGAGATCGGTCTGTTTTGCGGCCTGACGCCCGCTCAACAGTCCGGACTGAATGAACTGCTGCGTCGCAGGACATTGCCGCCGGCAACCACTTTCATCGCGGACGAGCAGCCCGGCGAAGCCGTCTATCTCATCGTCAACGGCGCGGTCAAGGTTTACCTCGTTGACGAAGAAGGCGAAGAGGTCATCCTGGCCATACTCACGGCGGGTGAAGTCGTGGGTGAGATGAGCCTGCTCGACCGCAACAGCCGTTGCGCCAACGCCGTCACGCTGGAAGAGACCACCGTCTTCTGGATGGATCGCGCCGCCTTTCAGGAATGCCTGCGGACGATGCCGGCGATTCAGCGCAATCTGACGCGCCTGCTGTGCGACCGCTTGCGAATAGCCAACGCGCGGATTCAATCGCTCGCCGTGCAGGATGTCGAAGGCCGCGTCGCGCGACAGTTGCTCTCGTTCGCCGAAATCTACGGTCGCGCCGCCGGCGGCGGAGAAATCGTAATTCCCTTCCGGCTCACTCAGAGCGATCTGGCCAGCCTGGTCGGAGCCACGCGCGTGCGGGTCAATCAGATTGTCTCAGCCTACAAGCAACGCAGATACCTCTCAGTTGATCAGGACTACCGAATCACGATCCACAATCGAGAAGCCCTCAGCCGGCGCGCGCAGGATCAACTCTGCCGGCGCGCCGCGTGAGCGACCGTATGCCATAGCGCGATCTTTCCAATGTATATGGCAGGTTCAATGTGACCGGAGCTGGCTACGGCGCAAACTGTCAACATGGCCGGCGACTGGGAGGTCGTCCTCAGCGGGCTGTCCTGGCCGGCTGAAGTCCGGCCAGTGGCCTGATTGAGAAGACTTCAGCCGGCCAGCCCGCTGTAGATCTGCGCCGTTGCGCCCAATTTGCGCCGGCTCAGCAGAACGGCACGATCACCGGAATGGTCAGCGTGGCCGACGGGGCCAGCGTCAGCTTGTGCAGGTTGTGGCCCTGATTGAAAGCGCTCGCGCTGGACACCGTGTTCGGGTTGAAGTTGATCACCGCGCCGAACAAGCCGTAATCGTTGTTCGACCAGAACTTCATCCAGCCCGTGTGGCCCGCCGGGATCACGCCGGTGAACGGGGTGAGCGTGCGCGGGAAGCTGTTCGACAGCGTCTGCTTCAACTGGCAGGAGCCGGGATTGGCCGTGAAGCTGAAGCCGTCCTCCTGGTCGTTGAAGATGAACCCGAAGAGCGGGCCGATGGTCGCCGCGCCGACGGCCAGATCGCCGCCGATGCGATTAACGATCAGCAGCGTCGAATTGCTGTCAATCGGGCTGCCGATGTTGTCCACGGCCAGAATCTGTGGCAGCCGGTTGTACGACATGCCGTCGAAGTTCAAGGTCACTGAGCGCACGTTCGGGTTGGCGCCCGCCGGGTTCCACATCAGCGCCGAGATCGCTTCAGCGGCGAGGTTGGCCGCGTGCCCCGAACTGAACTTCACGTATGAATCGCCGATCAGGTAGTTGAACGCCTTCGGCAATCCGGTGTCGCAGTCCGTCGCGACGGCGATGAAGTAACCGCGATTGCCCGGATCAATGTCGGAGGCCAGGAAGCTCGTGGTCTGGTTCGGCGTCAGGCAGATGTAAGCGTCAGCCGGCGCGCAGGTCGAACCGTCAATTCCGAACAGGTGAATGCAGGCGCGCTCGGTCCCATGCGTGTTGGTCAGGGTGATGCGCGTGTTCTCGCGGTTCGGGTTCGCGGCGTCGGAACTGTAGATGGGGAAGACCAGCACCGAACCTGCCTTCTGATCGCTGACCTCGGAGTCCGCCGGGAAAGCCAGCCCGACGTCAGGCCCGCCGTTGACGATCCTGGTCGTCAAACTCGCCGCATTGTTCGCCGGATTGGAATCGCCCTGATTGCCGCCTGTGCAATTCACGCTGCTCGCCACCGCCGCCGTGTTGGTCACGGTGACGAACGGCATCGTCTTCGCCACGTTGGCGACGATGGTGATGATGACCGATTGCGGGATGGAGGTGGAACACTGATGCGGTCCGCCGACCGATCCCAGGTTGGCGGTTACAGTCTGCTGCCCCGTCGCGCTGTTGGTTGAAACCGTCGCCGTCGCGCCGCTCAGGTTGATGGACGGCGTCCCGACGACTGTGAAGCCTTTCGGCAACACGTCGGTCACGACCGTGTTGGCCGTGTTCGACGGGCCCGTGTTGGTGACGGTCAGCGTGTAGGTGATGGTCGAATCGGGAGCGGCGGTGGCCGGCCCCGACTTCGAGATCGAAAGGTCCCACACCGCCTGGGTCCTGGTCGTTGCGGTTGACGAATTGTTCGTCGGGTCGGGATCAACCGTGTCCGAAGAAGTCGTCGCCGTGTTGGCGATGTTCGTGTCGCAAACGACTTCCGAACAGACGCGGACGACGATGGTCAATTGCCGCGTGACGCCGGGTAGTGTCAAACCATTCCACGTGGCTTTCACTGTCCCGTCTGCTCCCATTACCGGCGTGGAAAGGAGCGACGAACCCGGCGCCGTCGCGGAGATGAACACCGTGCCAGTCGGTAACTGGTCGGTGATCATCATGTTGCCTGCGCTCGACGGCCCATTGTTGGTCGCAGTGATTGTGTAAGTCATCTGCGTTCCGGCTACAGCCGTCGCTGGCGCAATCTTGTTGGCGGCCAGATCGGCGCGCGTGATCACCGTCACCGGATCGGTGACGTTCACGGGCGTCGGATCGAACGACATCGAGCTCGCGGTCGCCGTGTTGTTGTAAATTCCGGCGGGCAGTGATGGATCAATCTTCGCGGTGATCTTGATCACAACCTGCGCGTTGGCGATAAGCGCATCGGCGGAGCAGGTGATCGGCCCCGCCGACCCAACGGCTGATGGAACGCAAGTGAAGCCGGGCGCGGCGCTTGTATCGGGCGCGGCGGCCAGCGTTTGGCCCGTCGGTAGCGTGTCAACGATCTGAGTCATTGCCGCCGTGGAAGGCCCGTTGTTTTTGAGCGTCAGCGTGTAAGTGACGTTCGTGCCCGCGACGACCGGCTCCGGCTGGTGTGTCTTCGTCAAAACCAGATCGGAGGTTGGGCCAACCGGCGTGGTCAACGTGAAGGTGGGCGCGTTGATCACCACGTTGAAGCCGGAGGTGATGCCCGTCGCGTCGGCCTTGTTGACCAGCGACTGTTTGGTCGCCGGATCAATCGCCGCCGTGATGTCAATCGTGCGCGTAACGCCGGCAGGCAACAACGGCGCGTTGCAGGTCACGACCCCGCCGTTCGCCGGCAGACAGGTGAAGCCAGAACCGATGGCTGCAACCGCCGAAATGTAGCTGACGTTCGACGGCAGCGTGTCTGCCACCTGCACGTTGTTGACATCGCTCGGGCCGTTGTTGGTGACGGTCAAACGCCAGGTCAGGTTCGTGCCGGGCACGACCGCGCCGTTGGGGGCCGGCGGCGCTTGCGCAAAGGTCGCCGATTGGATGGCCTTCGTGACCACAAGCTGCGATTGCGCGATCACCACCGTGCTGGTCGGCAGGGAAGTGTTGTTGCCCGGATTCGGGTCGGGAGTTCCGGGCGCGCCGCCCGCCGGGGCCGACGTGATGTTCACGCCGTTGGCGACGATGGTTCCGCCCTGGACTGAGGCATTGATCTTCACGTCGTAACTGAACGCGCCGGTCACACCCGCCGGCAGCACGCCGTCGGACAGTGAGGGGGTCAGCCCGGTGTTGCCCTTCGGCGTGCAAGTGAGCGTGTTGCCGTTCAACGAGCATTCGATCCGGACGGAGTTTGCGCTCGTGTAGACGCCTCCGACGGCGAGCACGGTGAACGGCGCGGCGGGTGTCTGGTAAGTCGTGTTGGCCGGGATCACGTCCGTGATGCGGACGTTGACGGCGTCGCTTGGCCCGGCGTTGCCGAACGTGAGGTTGAACGTGATGTTCTGGCCGGCGATGCCCTGTTGCGGCGCGGTCTTGTTCGCTCCGAGGTCGGCGCTGGTGTGGACGACGGTCGAAGCGCACGAATTGTTGTTGCCGCTTACGGGATCAATTTCCGGCCCGGCGAGCGAAACGACTGCGCAGTTGTTGAGGTTGGCGTTGTCCGGCGCGTTCGACGCCACGCGGGCTTTGAAGATGATGGTGGCGATTGCGCCGGCGGGGAAGTCTCCCGGATCGCCCGCCGCGTTGACGCAGGTCAGCTTGCCCGCCGCCGCGTCGAAGCTGCACGTCCAGCCGCCGGGGCCGCTGATCGTCAGGTTCGGCGAGGCCAGCGGCTGAAGCGGCGTGACGCCGGTGGGCAGCGTATCCACCACCGCGATCGAACCCGGCTGCGAGCCGCCGTCAACATCGCTCAGGCCGTTGTTCTTGATCCGCAGCGTGTAATCAACGTTCTGACCCGCGATGACGGAAGCCGGCGCAGTCTTGGTCAACTGCATGTCGGCTTCGCGTTTGACGTTGGTTGACGTTGACATTGTGCGCCCACCTGCACTGTCGGTCGGCGAACTGACCGTGACGGTGTTGTTGATCGGCTGAGCGGGCGGCGCGACCTGCGCGTTCGACGCGACCTTGACGACGAGGTTGAGCGTCGCGCTCTGGTTCGCGGGCAGCGTGAGACCGCCGCCGCAAGAGACCACGCCTGGCGTCGCGCCATCGTGCGTGCAAGCGCCTGCCGGTTGGAAGACGCCCGAACCGCTCAGGCTGACGAACGACGTGCTGGCCGGCAGCGGGTCGTTGAGCGTCACGTTCTGCGCGTCGCTCGGCCCATTGTTGGTCACGGTGATCGTGTAAGTCAGGTTGGCTCCGGCGACCACCGGGTCTGGCGAATCGGATTTGGCGACGGTCAACGTGGCGCTCGTGTTGACGAGCGTCGCCGTCGTCGCCGAGTTGTTGCCGGACGCCGGATCGCTGGTTTGCGAAGCGACGGTGGCTGTGTTGCTGATCGTCGTTCCGCTCGGCGTTGACGACCTGACCT
>Ga0247727_10005148_pt1 | contig 26882 bp, 18 predicted proteins | sample WisWelCaveWW1625_FD_202498 | JGI IMG/M metagenome (GOLD analysis project Ga0247727, IMG submission 202498) | Biofilm microbial communities from Wishing Well Cave, Virginia, United States - WW16-25 | ecosystem: Environmental > Aquatic > Deep subsurface > Groundwater > Cave microbial mat | place...
GGGGGAGGTCTACCGCGCCCGCGACACCAAGCTGGGGCGCGACGTGGCCCTGAAGATCCTGCCGCCGGAGTTCGCCCGCGATGCCGAGCGCATGGCCCGTTTCGAGCGCGAGGCCCAGGTGCTGGCCGCTCTGAATCACCCCAATATCGCCGCCATCTACGGCCTGGAGCAAGCGGGCGACACCCCCTACCTGGTGCTGGAGTACGTGCCCGGGGAGACGCTGCGCGGGCCCCTTGCGGTCGAGGAAGCGCTCGGGCTCGCCCGACAGATGGCCGCGGCCCTGGAGGCGGCGCACGACAAAGCGATCATGCACCGCGATCTGAAGCCCGCCAACGTGAAGGTCACGCCGGAGGGCAAGCTGAAGGTGCTCGACTTCGGGCTGGCCAAGGCGTTTGCCGGGGAGGCTCCGGCCGGCGACTTGTCCCGGTCGCCCACCTTGTCGGCCGACCCGACGCGCGCCGGCACGATCCTGGGCACACCGGCCTACATGAGCCCCGAGCAGGCCCGCGGCCGGAAGCTCGACAAGCGCACCGACATCTGGGCCTTCGGCTGCGTGCTCTACGAGCTGCTGGCCGGCCGGCAGGCGTTCGGCGGCGAGAGCATTTCCGACACCATGGCGGCCGTGCTGGGACGCGATCCGGACTGGGAGGCGTTGCCGGTCGAAACCCCGCCGCACATCCGCTCCTTGCTCCGCAGGTGCCTGGAGCGGGACCTGCAGAAACGCCTGCACGACATCGCCGACGCCCGGATCGAGCTGGAGGATGCTCCGGTGGCACAGGCCTCCCGGCCTGTCCAGCCGGGCTTCAGCCCGGCTCTGGCCGTCTTGGCGGCAGCTCTGCTGCTCGCTCTGGTCGCCCTGGCGGTTACGCTCTGGAGCGTTTGGCGGCGGCCTGTAGCGGCGCCGCCGCCGGTAACCCGAATGGTCGTAGCGCTCCCGGCGACAGACCGCCTGTCGTCCGACCTGCAACCCTCGCTTGCCATCTCGCAGGACGGCTCGCGCCTGGTTTACGTGGCCAGCCGCGGCGGACGGACCCAGCTTTACGTCCAGCGAATGGACCAGTTCGAGGCCAAGCCGATCCCGGGCACGGAGGGCGCCACGGGACCGTTTCTTTCTCCCAACGGGGAGTGGGTGGGCTTCTTTGCCGGCGGCCGGCTGAGAAAGGTTCCTTTCGGCGGCGGGGCTCCGATTGCATTAGCCGGCGCTGGGGGCGGGCGTGGGGGCAGTTGGGGATCAGATGACACCATCGTGTTCTCGACATCGGTGGGCATCAACCTCCAGCGCATTCCCGCGGCCGGGGGCAAAGCCGAGGGCCTGGCCGTCGCCGAGCCTGGCAAAAGCGATTCCACCTTTCGTTTCCCGGAGATTCTGCCCGGAGGCAAGGCGGTCCTGGTCAGCGTCTTTCGCGGGAGCTTCGACAGGTCGGCCGTTGCCGTGCTGGATCTCAAAACAAAGAAGCAGCGCATCCTGCTGGAAGGCGCCAGCCATGCACGCTACATACCGGAAGGGCGTGATTCTGCGAGCTATCTGGTCTATGCCCGGCCCGGAGCGTTGATGGCGGTTCGGTTTGATGCGGCCCGGCCGGAGCTCATCGGCCAGCCGTTCCCCGTCGCCGAGGGGGTGCGGACAATCCTGCGGGCTGGCTTCAACGAGTTCGCCGTGTCGCGCGCCGGCACGCTGGTGTATGTCCCGGCCGGTGTGGAGAGCTTCGACTACAGCCTGGTTTGGGTGAACCGGAAGGGAGAGGCCCATCCTCTTACCAAGACCCGCCGGGCTTACATAAATCCTCGTATTGCCCCGGACGGCCGGCGACTGGCTGTGGGCGCCACGGGAGGGTCCGGCGCGGACATCTGGATCGCCGACCTGGCCCGGGACGCCTTCATGCGACGAACGTTGAATCCCGCCAGCAATTTTCTTCCGGTCTGGACGGCCGACGGCCGACGGGTGGCCTTCTCGTCGAACCGAACCGGGGTATCGGACTTCTTCTGGACGGCCGCAGACGGCAGCCGTCCTGAGGAGAAGATGCCCGGAACCGGCGCCTGGGGGGTTCCCTGGGTGGTCGGCCATTCCTGGTCCGACGACGGGAAATGGCTGGCGTTTCACACCATTCAGCCAGAGACCGGGCGCGACGTCTGGGTGGCGCCCGACCCGGAGCGCAACCCCGGCGCGGGCAAAGCCTGGGCGGTGGCTGCCTCACCTTATGATGAGATCTCGCCGAAGCTCTCCCGCGACGGCCGCTGGCTGGCTTACACCTCGGACGAGAGCGGCCGGTATGAGGTCTACGTCCAAGAAGTGCTCGGGACTGGAGGCCGCCGGACGCAGATCTCCACGGAAGGCGGCACGGAGCCCGTCTGGGGACCCAACGCGCGCGAACTGTTCTATCGCAGCGGCGACCGCATGATGGTCGTGGATGTGACCATGGCGCCTTCGTTCAGCGCCGGTAAGCCCCGGGTGCTGTTCGAGGGTTCCTACGAGACCGACGCGATTGCCGCCAACTATGACATCACACCCGACGGCCAGCGGTTCGTCATGGTGAAGGCGGGAAGCCCAGAGTCTGTCCCCCGGCAAATGCACGTGGTGCTGAACTGGGTGGAGGAGTTGAAGCGCCTCGCGGAAGCAGGGAAGAAATGATCGGCCGGACGCTGGGGCACTACCGCATCGTCGAAAAGATCGGCGCCGGGGGTATGGGTGAGGTGTACCGCGCAACCGACACGACGCTGGGGCGCGACGTGGCCATCAAGGTGTTGCCGGAAGCCTTCGCGCGGGACCCGGAGCGCCTGGCCCGCTTCGAGCGTGAGGCGCGGGTGCTGGCCTCCCTGAATCATCCCAACATCGCTGCGATCTACGGCTTCGAGCAGGACAGGCAGGAATGCCTGTCCTACCTGGTCCTCGAATATGTCCCGGGCGAGGTACTGAAAGGACCCCTGCCGGTCGAGGAGGCGCTGGCGCTGGCCCGCCAGCTCACCGAGGCCCTGGATGCGGCCCACGAGAAGGGCTTTGTCCACCGGGACCTCAAACCGGCCAACATCAAGATCACTCCGGAGGGCCAGGTGAAGGTGCTGGACTTCGGCCTGGCCAAGGCCTTCGCCCCCGAACCCGCCGATCCCACCAACCCGACCTCTGCTACCCTGACCGTTGCCGCCACCGGGACCGGCGTGCTGCTGGGCACCGCTGCCTACATGTCGCCCGAGCGGGCGCGCGGCAGCAATGCCGACCACCGCGCCGACGTCTGGGCCTTTGGATGCGTCCTCTACGAGCTACTCGCCGGACGCAAGGCGTTCGACGGCGACAACGTCTCCGACATTCTGGCGGCGGTGCTGAAGACCGAGCCCGACTGGAGCGGGCTACCAAACTCGACCTCGCCCAAGGTCCGAGCCCTGCTGCGCCGGTGCCTGGAGAAGGAACCCAAGCGCCGCCTCCGCGACATCGGCGACGCCTGGGTCGAAGCAGAGGAGCAGCCGCCAGCCGCGCCGTCGCGGCCGCGAAACACCGCCTGGATCGCGGCGACCGCCGTGGCCACGGCAGCCGCGCTGGCGCTCGCAGCGTTTCACTTCCTCCAACAGCCGCCCGCCGTTCACACTACCCGCTTCCAGGTCGCGCCGCCCGAGAAAGCGACGTCTCCCGAGTACCCGGCCATCTCCCCGGACGGCCGCCGGCTGGCCTTCGTCGCCACCGTGGAGGGCAAATCGCTGCTGTACGTCCGCCGCCTGGAGTCGCTGGCCGTGCAGCCGCTGCCCGGCACCGAGGACGCCACGTTCCCGTTCTGGTCCCCCGACAGCCGTTTCCTGGCGTTCTTCGCGCAGGGGAAGCTTAAGAAAGTGGACGTCTCGGGCGGGCCGCCGCAGACGCTGTGCAACACCGAGACGACAAGCCGAGGCGGGACCTGGAACCGCGAGGGGGTGATCCTCTTCAGCGCCGGGACCACTACCCCTTTGGTACGCGTGCCGGCCGCCGGCGGCGTGCCGGCGCCCGCGACCACGCTGGATTCCGCCACCGAATCTTCCCACCGCTGGCCGCATTTCCTCCGTGACGGCCGCCGCTTCCTTTACTGGGTCCTCGCCCCAGACCGCGAGAAACGCGCCATTGTCATCGGCTCGCTTGACGACAAGCCGGACTCGAAGGAGCGCAAACGGCTGCTGGCCGGCGAGTCCCCGGCGGTCTACTCCGCCGGGCACCTGCTGTTTGAGCGCGAGGGGACTTTGATGGCCCAGCCCTTCGACAGCGCCAAGCTCGAGCTCCGCGGCGAGTCCTTTCCCGTTGTTGAGCAGATCGGAACGCCGGGCCGGGCGGCGTTCTCGGCTTCTCCCGAAGGGACGCTCGCCTATCGCACCGGGGGCGGCAAGACCCAGCTCGCCTGGTTCGACCGAACCGGCAAGGAGCTGGAGCGTCTGAGCCAACCGGAAGAGCAAGAAGACCCCAGACTCTCGCCCGACGGCAAGCGTGTCGCGGTGCAGCGTCGTAGCCCCGAAGGGATGTACGACATCTGGTTGCTCGAGCCGGCGCGCGACACCAGCACCCGCTTCACCTTCCACCCGGCGGCCGACATTCTCGCGGTCTGGTCGCCCGACGGCAGCCGCGTGGTTTTCGCCTCCAACCGGGCCGGGAGCTTCAACCTGTATCAGAAGCTCTCCAGCGGCTCGACTGGCGAGGAGCTGCTGCTGAAGACCGACCGGTCAAACGTGCCAACCGACTGGTCCGCTGACGGCCGCGTCGTTCTCTATCGATCCACCGCCCCGAAAACCGGATCCGATCTGTGGGCCTTGCCGCTGGAAGGCGACCGCAAGCCATTTCCCGTGGTCCAGACGGAATTCCAGGAATCGCACGGCCAGTTTTCGCCCGACGGGCGGTGGATCGCGTACAGCTCCGACAGTTCTTCGCTGCACCAGGTCTACGTGCAAGCGTTCCCGAAGCCCAGCGGCACGTTTCAGGTTTCCACCAAAGGCGGCATTCGGCCGCGTTGGCGCCGCGACGGAAAAGAGCTCTTCTACATGACCCTGGACCTCAAGCTGATGGCGGTGGAGGTGAAAGCAACCGCAACGACTTTCGAGCCCGGCCGCCCCCGGGAGCTGTTCCAGACGCGCGCCGCCACCACCACCGTGATCTCCGTCTACGACGTCAGCGGCGACGGCCAGCGCTTCCTGATCAACACCGACATCGAAGCCGAAGGCCCCACGCCCATCACGGTGGTGACGAACTGGACTGGGAGAGCCCCATGACCGGCAAAAACCTCGCCCACTACCAGGTGCTCGAGAAGCTCGGCCAGGGCGGCATGGGCGAGGTCTACCGCGCCCGCGATACCAAGCTCGGGCGCGACGTGGCCCTGAAGATGCTGCCGCCGGAGTTCGCCCGCGACGCCGAGCGCATGGCCCGCTTCGAGCGCGAGGCGCAACTGCTGGCGGCCCTGAACCACACCAACATCGCAGCCATCTACGGCCTGGAAGAATCCGGCGGCTTGCGGTTCCTGGTGCTGGAGTACGTCCCGGGCGAGACGCTGACTCTGCGCCTCTGCGTCTCTGCGGTTTGTCACCGCCGGTATGGACCGCAAAGGCGTAGAGACGTATGAATGCTGCAGGTGCAGCGATCGGCTATAGCTCCAGCAGCCGGCGGAGGACATTCTCCACTTTGCGAAGCGTCTCGCCGCTCACCACCCCGATCCTCCCGTCAGGCCGGAACCTCCGGATGTCCGCTTTCCCCATCTGGTCGCACTTGATCCGACTGGGCTGCGCAGGCCCGCCTCCCCGGCCTGGGACGTCGACGTGAATCAAGGGCGGGCTGGAGCTCGAAATACGATTGCGCTTCGGTGCGGCGGGCCAACTCCCCGACCTTCCCCCGGACTCGCGACGAGACGCGAATCGAACTGGTGGCTGGCTGGGCCATCGACTTTATTATCCCGCATGCACCTGCCGCAGGTAAGCAATCGCGGCGTCGGCAGGACCCCCGTTGACTTCGCCGCCCCGCCGGGTTACTCTCTCCCCAAATGATTGGTAGAACTCTGGGTCACTACCAGGTGCTGGAAAAGCTCGGCGCCGGCGGCATGGGCGAGGTCTACCGCGCCCGCGACACCCGCCTCAACCGCGACGTGGCGCTCAAGGTCCTCCACCCCGCCTTCGCCAATGACCCCGAGCGCATGGCCCGCTTCGAGCGCGAAGCCCAGTTGCTGGCCTCGCTGAACCACTCCCACATCGCCATCCTGCATGGCCTGGAAGAATCCAGCGGCGTCCGCGCCCTGGTGCTGGAGTACGTTCCGGGCGACAGCCTCCACGGCCCCCTCCCGCTCGAGGAAGCTCTCCCCATCGCCCGGCAGATCGCCGAGGCCCTCGAATACGCCCACGACCGCGGCATCATCCACCGCGACCTCAAGCCGGCCAACATCAAGATCACCCCCGACGGCAAAGTCAAAGTCCTCGACTTCGGCCTCGCCAAGGCCCTCGACGCCGCCCCGGCTGCCTCCCAGGCCTCCCCCAACTCCCCCACCCTTTCGCTGGCCGCCACCCGCGCCGGGGTCATCCTGGGTACTGCTGCTTACATGTCCCCCGAGCAGGCCAAGGGCCAGCCGGTCGACCGCCGCGCGGACATTTGGGCGTTCGGCGTCGTGCTGTGCGAGATGCTCACCGGCAGGCAATTGTTCGCCGCCGATACCGTCGCCGAAACCCTGGCCTTAGTGATGACGAAGGACCCCGCCTTGCCCGAGGCGCCCCCGGCCATCGCCAGCCTGCTGCGACGCTGCCTGGACCGCGACTGGCGGCGCCGCCTCCAGGCCATCGGCGAAGCTCGGATCATTCTGGAAGAGCCCTCCTCGGGATCTGGCAGTCTCCCCATCCCCACCTCGCCGCGCCGGTGGCCGGTCCGAGCGATGGCCGGGCTGGCTGTCGTTGCCGCACTCGCCGGCGCCCTCGCCGTCTGGGCACTGAGGCCCTCCGCCACTGTGCCGCCTCTGCGCAAGCTGGAACTCGCCGTAGCTCGACTCGACAGCACCCTCGGCTCGCCCTTTGCGCTATCGCCAGACGGCAACAAGATCGCCTATACCAGCCAGAACCGGCTGTGGGTTCGGGAGTTCGATCAGTTCGAGCCGCGCGAAATCCCCGGCAGCGCCGGCGCCGGCCGCCCCTTCTGGTCTCCGGACAGCTCCCAGGTAGGGTACCTGGGCGGGGGCAAGCTGTGGAGGGCGGCAGCGTCGGGCGCCGGCCTGGCCACCATCTGCGCCATTTCTGGCGGCTCCAACGATGCCGGCGGCGGCGTGTGGACCCGCGACGGCCGGGTCCTTTTCTCCACCGGCTCCAGCGGGCTGTTCGCCGTATCGGCCAACGGCGGCGATCCCAAGCCCGTGCTGGAGTCGGATGCGGAGTCCGAGACCGACTTCCATCACCCCAGCGGGCTCCCGGAGGACCGCGGCGTGATCTTCGCCGTCCATCGCAAGACGACCGGTTACGACACCCTTGCGGTCTGGAACGGCCGCCAGCGTCAGGTGATCCTGCAACTCACCGGGCAGTCGCTCAGCAACCCGGTCTACTCCCCCACCGGACACATACTCTACTATCGCTGGCCGAACAACGCCGGCATCTGGGCGCTGCCCTTTTCTGTGGAGAAACTGAAGGCGACCGGGGAGCCCTTTCTGGCATTCCCGAACGCCAACTACCCGGCGGTGGCGCCGGATTCCACGCTGGCGATGGTTCGCGGGGCTGGAAGCTGGGGCGGCCAGTTGGTGTGGGTGGATCGCGAGGGGCGCCTGGTGGGCAAGATCGGGGAAGCCCAGCCGCTCTCCCCGGTGCCCGCCCTGTCGCCGGATGGCCGGCGCCTGGCCATCGTCAACCTGGACCCCAGCCAGAGCGACATCTGGATCCATAACCTGGTTCGCGGCGTCAGGACCCGGTTGACCTTCGGCCCCGAGTCCGAACTGGTTCCCGTTTGGTCCCCCGCCGGCGACAGGATCGCTTACCGTGTGGGAGCCTCGACAGCCGACAATGCCATCTGGTGGAAGGCTGCCGACGGAAGCGGCCAGGCCGAGGAGCTGGTCAAGGGCCATACCCCGTCGTTTTCCGCCGACGGGAAAACGCTGCTGTACAGCGCCGTCAAAGGCCGCGCCTTCGATTTATGGCGCCTGCCGCTCACCGGAGACCGCAAGCCCGTCCCGATCCTCGAATCCCCTGGGGTCAAGTTGTTTCCGCGGCTCTCTCCCGATAACCAGTACGTCGCCTACGCGTCGGACGAGTCGGGTCGCGAACAGGTCTACCTGACACGATTCCCCGGCGGGGAGGGCAAGTGGCAGGTCTCGCTCAACGGCGGCATGTGGCCGCACTGGAGCGCCCAGGGCCACCGCTTGTTCTACACCGAGCCGGATAACACCGTGGTGGAGGTCGAAGTCACCTTGAGGCCGGCCTTGCAATTCGGCGCCCCCCGCAAGCTGTTCAGTCGCCCGCGCAGCGGCTCGCCGCCGCCGTTCGGCTGGGCCGATGGCTTCGACGTCTCCAAAGATGGGAGCCGGTTTGTGATTACGCAGCATGCCGAGCAGAGCGGCCCCGCGGTCATCAGCGTGGTCCAGAACTGGTTCCAGGAGTTCCGCAAGTAACACCGGCGAGGTGGCCATCCCGCCAACCCGGGTGGCCAGGAAGCCGTCCGCCGCCACCCCGGCAAAGCCGCTGCCCGCTATAGTTGTGATAATACCTGTGGGGCTGACTTTGCGGATCCGCAGGTTGCCAGCGTCGGCGACATAGAGATTCCCGGCCGCGTCTGACGCCACGAAACGAGGTTGGGCCAGTTGCGCCGCGGTCGCCGGACCCTGGTCCCCGCTAAAGCCGCTCGATCCCGTCCCCGCGGCGGTGGTGATGATTCCGGACGGCGAGACCTTGTGGATACGGTGACTGCCCGGGTCGGCGATGTAAAGGTTGCCGGCCGGGTCACAGGCCATCCCGGCCGGAGTAACCAGAGGCGGGGGAGGTGCCGCCGGGCCGCTTGCGGCCCTCTCCACGACCGTTGTAATGATACCATCCCGACTTACCTTGCGGACCACAATGCTGCTCTCCACAAAGAAGACGTTGCCGCCCCGGTCCACGGCGATTCCCTTCGGAAACAGCAGGGTCGCCCGGGTGGCGGGGCCCCCGTCGCCCGTCCAGGCATCGGAACCCGCAAACCTCCGGATGACGTAGAAAGCGCGGCTGGTCTGGCCGGGCAGCTAACTGGCGAGTCCGCTGAGAACCAGGACCAGGGCGGCGAACCTTGGCACCGGGTTGTACCTCGGGTTGATTATCGCACCAGGCCAGCGGCCAGGGAACAAGCTCGGGGTGTATACTGAAGGAGGGGGGCCGGACGGTGAGGCGCGAGTACGTCGAGCGACGGGAAGAGAACCACTTTGTCAGGGGCTCTCGTGTGTCGCTGGACTCGATCGTCTATGCCTTCCGCAGCGGCGAGTCGCCGGAAACGATTCGGGAAAACTACCCCACCCTTCAATTGGAACAGGTCTACGGAGCGATTGCCTTCTACCTCGGTCACCAGGAGGAGATTGACCCGTACCTGAAGGCCAAGCAAGATGCTTTCGAGGAAGCACGCCGGTCGCAGTCTCACGTCTCGACCGAACTTCGGGAACGGCTGGAGCGGACGAAAGAGCAACTGGCGATACGCCGGCCGTGAGACCTCGGTTCCTTGCGGATGCTGATCTAAAGCTGGCCATTCTTACCGGCGTAAAGCAGAGGGAGCCTGCGGTCGATTTCCGCTCCGCGCCGGACGCCGCACTGGAGGAGCTGGACGACGCTGAAGTACTCGCCATCGCCGCGCGCGAAGGGCGGATTCTCATCTCCCACGACTACGGCACGATGCCGCGGCATTTTCGGAGTTTCATCTCCGGGCACTCCAGTCCCGGCGTCTTCCTCATCTCGCAGGAACTACCGATCGGCCTGGCGATCGAAGCGCTTCTGTTGGTCTGGGTGGCCTCGGACGCGAGCGAGTGGGAGAACCAACTCACTTATCTTCCTCCTTGAGCTGGGAGGTGCGTTGGGGGGTATCAGCGTTCATCTGCGTTGATAACCGCTCCGTTGAAGACGCGGCGCAAACCATTGATTCTACTGGAGCAGGCCGGCGCGTCTTCATCACTTTTGGTGGGCCGGAGGCCCATGGGGACTCCCTTACGGTCGCGGCTCGGTAACGCGCTGACCTAGATTCTACCGCTTTTCTCCCTTGCCGAACTGATCTCCGGCCCGCAGGGGCTTGCCATCCGCGAATACGATCTCCAGCATCTTTTCGCTGCCCACCGCCCGGCCGGCTTCATCCTCCAAGGTCGCCAGGATCTTCTTGGTGCGGGTGTCCACCACCTCGCCGCTCGAAGGGTAGGCCCGCTGCCCGTCCAGGCTGAAGGTGATCCAGCCGGGCTGGTCCCGGACCTTGAAGCTGGTGGTCTGTTTGGGCGGCATCACGGTGGCATCGAATATATGCACCATGCTGTTGTGGCCGTCCACCACCCAGATTTCCTTCTCGTCCGGGGTCATGGCAATGCCGTGACTGGGACACCCGTGACGCTTCACCGGACCGGGCTGGTAGCCTTGCACCTCCACCCGATGCAGCATCTTGCCGGTCCGCAGGTCCCCCACCTCGAATCCCAGCAGGCCATTCACGTTCACGAAACAGAGGGTCTGGCTTCCGTTGATCGTGAACGGCCGGATGGAGTGGCTGAAAGGCCCCACCGTCCTGGCGACGGTGTGGGTGGCGGTGTCGGCCACGGAAAGCAGCGGCGAATGCAGACCAGCCATATAGACGCGGGCCCCGTCGAGCGAATAGACGGTATTATGGGCCCCGGATTTGGTCACGATCTTGGTCAGCAGATCGCCGGTGGCGGCGTTCACCACGTTCCAGTGGGCCCCTTCGAACGACGGCACGTACAGGTTGCGGCCGTCGGGGGAGATGGCCAGGCGGTCGCACCCCCCCTCCAGTTCCTTTTCCCAAAGCATTTTCTCGGTGACCAGATCGATCGAGGCCAGCCGCTGGTAGGTGGCGAGGTAGAGCTTTGCCGTCTTGGCGCTGGCGGCGATGCCCTTGACGTTTTCGGGCGCCTTTCCTTCCGGCGGCTTCCAGGTGGGTATGCGCTTGACGAAACGGTATCCCTTGTCGGCGTCGAACACGATGATCCCGATGCCGCCATACTCCACATAGTTCCGGATGCCGGGAGTGGCGACGTAAAGAAAACGCCTTTCCTGCCCTGCCGCCGGCCAGGCGGCCAGCAACGCGAGCAGGCACAGCGCGTACTGATTGACCTTTCGAACTCTCATGGGCTCTCTCCAGCCTCCTGACGGAGGGCGAAAAACACATTCTCGGCTACCCGTCGTCAAAAGACAACGGCTGGGGCCAAATAATAGAATGATACTGCCTACAAGGGGGCTGCCATGAAGCGATATCTTTCCGCCCTGGTGCTTTCCTCGACCGCGGTGGTGGCGCAATTGGTGACCGGCTCCATCGTCGGGTCCGTCAAGGATCCGAGCGGGCTGGCCGCCGCCGGCGCCACGGTGACGGCGACCCATTCCTCCACCGGCCGCGAGCGCCAGGCGAACACCAACGAGCAGGGCGATTTCACGCTGAGCGGCCTGGATGGCGGAGATTACCTCCTGCGGGTTTCCGCCGCTGGTTTCAAACAGGCCGAGCGGCGCAACGTCCGCCTGGCCGCCGGCGACCGGCTATCGCTGGGCGACGTGGTCCTGGAACTGGGCGCCGTCAGTGAAACCGTCTCGGTGACGGCGCGGGGGGCGATCCTGCAGACGCGCAGCGCCGAGCGCGCCGACGTCATTACGCCGCAGCAAGTGGAGAGCCTGCTGGTGCGCGGACGCAACGTCGTCGACCTGGTGCAATTGCTGCCCGGCGTGGTGGTTCGCGCCCAGCCCGAGGAGTTGTCCTCCACCTCGAACTTCAGCGTGATGGGCAACCGCCAGACCACCAACAACATCACCATCGACGGCATTCCGGCCGCCGACATGGGCAACGGGAGCCAGCTCAAGCTCACCGTCAGCCAGGACGCGGTGGCGGAGGTCAAGATTCTGGTCTCCAACTATCAGGCGGAGTATGGCCGCATGGCCGGCTCCAACGTGGTCATTGTGACCAAGAGCGGCGCCAAAGACTTTCACGGCCTGGCCAGCTACTTCAAACGCCACGAGCAGTTCAACGCCACCGATTTTTTCAATAACCGGGACGGACGGGCCAAGCCGCGCTACCGTTACAACACCTTCACCTACAACGTCGGCGGGCCGGTATTCCTTCCGGGCAAATTCAACCGCCACCGCGACAAGCTGTTCTTCAACTGGGGCCAGGAGTTCTGGCCCATCCGGCGGGCCTCCACGGGGCGGTTGACGACGCCAACGGAGTTGGAGCGCGCCGGCAACTTTTCCCAGTCACTGGATTTGAACAATCGGCTGATGGTGGTCCGCGATCCCGACGCCAACGCCGCCTTCCCGGGAAACGCCATTCCCGCCAGCCGCCTCGACGCGAATGGCGCGGGGCTGTTGAAGATCTTTGCACTACCCAACTTTCTCGACCGCGGCATCTCGCGCGGCCAATACAACTACGTCTTCAACGCCGAGACGGAAGCGCCCAAGTACACCCATTCGCTGAAGGTCGACTACAGCGCCGGCCCCGCCGACATGTTCACCTTCGGCTTCAACCAGTTCAACGAGGACCACCAAGGGTCGGTGGGCATTCCGAGCTCCGGGGGGCTCAACTGGCCGCAGATGATCAAGACCTGGGCCACGCATCCCAAGGGCTACACGGCGCGCCATACCCGGATCGTCTCGCCGGTCCTGATCAACGAATTCAATTTCGGCTTTCTGGACCAGCCGGCGGATGACTTCTATGAGGAGCGGGAACTCGACAAGGTGCGGCGCGATAAGGTTGGCTTCACGGCCGGGCAGTTCAGCTCCACCGGCAACCCGTTGAACGTGATTCCCAACGCCACCTTTGGGGGCGTGCAGAATCCCGCCCAGCTCACCGTGGAGGGCCGTTTCCCCTTGTTCAACCGCTACTACATCGCCAATTTCTCCGACACCATCACCTGGACGCGCGGATCGCACACCTGGAAGGCCGGCGTCTACCTGGAGCATTTCCGCCGCAACCAGAAGCGCGCCGTGCCCTTCAACGGGGTGTTCGACTTCGGCCGCAACGTGAACAATCCGCTCGACACCGGATACGCGTACTCCAACGCCGCCCTGGGCGTCTACAATACCTACACGGAGGCCAGCGATGCGGCCTGGATGAACGTGCGCACCAACGGCTTGGAGTGGTTCGTGCAGGACAATTGGAAGGCCTCGCGGCGGCTGACCCTGGACTACGGCGTGCGGTTTTACGTGATCCCGCCGCTGGTGGAGCGCGACGACAATATCGCCGGCTTCGTGGCGTCGCGCTTCGATCCGGCGCGGCGCGCCCAACTGGTCCGGCCGGGCCTGGACTCGGCCGGGCGCCGCGTGGGGGTGCATCCGGTAACCGGACAGATCTTCAACGCGGCGCAGATCGGCGCCATCGCGCCGGGCGCCGGCGATCCCTTCAACGGCATGGTGGTCGACAGCCAGGACAGCCAGGCGCCGCGCGGATTCATGGAGAACCGCGGCTTGCAGTGGGGACCGCGTTTCGGCTTTGCCTACGACCCGGCCGGAGACGGCAAGATGGCCGTCCGGGGCGGCTTCGGCATCTTTTACAACCGCTTCTTTACCGAGACCTTCTTCGGCCCCTTCGTCGGCCAGCCGCCGATCATCAATACCCCGGTGGTGAACTTCGGACGCCTCTCCCAGCTTCGGTCGGCAACCGGGCTGCTGTACCCCACCAACGTATTTGCGGCGGACCCGAAGGGCTACATTCCGACCGTCATGAATTTCGGCCTTTCGGTGCAGCGGGACATCGGGTTCGGCGCCGTGATCGACATCGGTTACGGCGGCTCGCTCGGCCGCCACCTGTACTGGCGGCGCGACATCAACCCCATCGCGCTGGGGGCCAACTTCGAGCCCCGCAATTTCGATCCCACCACCCCGGGCCGCCCGCTGCCGGGGCCGTTCCTGCGGCCCCTCCAGGGCTACAACAACATCAATATCATCGAGGGCGCCTCCAGCTCCAACTACCACGCGCTGCTGGCCTCCGCCCGGCGCCGCTTCGCCCGAGGTCTGGAGTTTGGGGTTGCCTACACCTGGTCCAAGGCGCTGGACTTCAACGACGCCGACACCGACGCCGTCAGCCCGCTCGTGCCGGTGCGAGTCTGGAACTACGGGCTGGCGGACTTCGATCGCACCCACGTCCTGACCATCAACTATGTCTGGGACCTGCCGGCCCGCGGCTATCGCCATCCGCTGGCGCGGGGCCTTCTCAACGGCTGGCAGCTTTCCGGCATCACCAGCTTCGTCAGCGGCCAGCCTCTGGGGGTCGGCTACTCGACCACGACGGCGGTTGATATCACCGGAACGCCCTCGCAGGGCGCGCGGATTGTGGCCACTGGAAATCCGGTGCTGCCCAAGGGCGAGCGCACCTTCGTTCGCAACTTCCGCACCGAGGTCTTCCGCCTGCCGGCGGTCGGAACCATCGGCAACGCCGCCAAGACGCTGCTCCGGGGGCCGGGCATCAACAACTGGGATATCGCGGTGTTCAAGAATTTCGCCCTGCAGGAGTCCGGGCCCGCCCGGCTGCAGTTCCGCTGCGAACTGTACAACGCCTTCAACCACACCCAGTTCACCGGACTGGACAACACGGCGCGCTTCGACACCGCCAACGGCCAGCAGGTGAACGCGCGCTTCGGCGAGTTCACCTCCGCCCGCAATCCGCGTCAGATCCAGCTGGCGTTGCGACTGTTTTTCTAGGTAACACAGGCATTCCTGCCTGTCCTGGGCCTAGGCGACCAGGGCACGGTGCACCTTGCGGACGGCCGCCACAATGTCCTTCAGGTCACTCTCGGTGTACCGGGGTCCGATGGCAATCCCGGCGCCGCGATGGTACAGCTCCATGGTGCGCGGGCAGCAACTGGCCCCATACCGGATGGCCTTGCCGCGCGCCGTGTGGAAAGTGGGCCAGGCCGGATGCGGAACCATCTTCTGCTCAATGTACGGCAGCGGAGGCAGCGGCATCGAACCGCTCGGCGCCGAGCCCGGTACGTTTTCCGCGCGCAGGGCGGCCACGAACTTGTCCCGCAGCGGTTTGTTCGCCAGCAGCAGAAGAAACGCGATTCCAATGTCGCCATCGGGATCGGCGCTGGGACGAGTCCGGAGTCCGGGCAGGTCGCGGAGCTGCTCTCTCACGAAAGAAAAGTGGCGGCGAATCCGGTTCACTTGCGCCTCCAGCTTTCGCAGCTGCGCCCGCATCACGGCCGCGGTCATCTCGTTCATCCGATAGTTGGTGCCGACAAAGCCCGGCAGAGACGTCTTGCCAAGGAGGGCCTGGTGTCCGGGCCGGAGCAAGCCCAGGTCATGAAATCTCGTCGCCCGCTCGAACAGCAGCGGATCGTTGGTCACCAGGGCGCCGCCCTCGCCGGCCGTGATCATCTTGTTGAGCTGGAAGCTGTAGATTCCGACGTCGCCGATGGAGCCGAGCCGCTTGCCCTTGTACTGGGCTCCGACGCTCTGGGCAGCATCCTCCAGGACCTTCAGGCCGTGCTTGCGAGCCAACCCCAGCAGGGGGTCCAGATCGGCCGCCGCGCCGAACAGGTGCACCACCATGATGGCCTTGGTGTGCGGGGTGATCTTCCTGGCCACGTCGTCGGGATCGATATGGAACGATTCGTCGCACTCGGCGAAGACCGGCAGCGCCCCCGTGAGTACGATGGAGGTGTAGCAGGAGTGCCAGGCCCAGGCCGGAAGGATGACTTCGTCGCCCGGCCCCACCCCGAGAGCCGTCAAGGCCAGGTGCAGCGAAGCGGTTCCGGAGGTGGCGGCCAGCGCATACCGAACGCCCATGAATTGGGCCAGCTCCTGCTCAAACGCCGACGCCTTCTTGGGGGTTTGTGGCCCGTACCAGCGGTAGAGGCTGCGCGATTCGAGGGCCTCCAGCAGCTCTTGTTGTTCCTGCTGGTCATAGAGCTGGGCGCCGGGATAGGAGGCCCCCGTAAGGGGCGTGGACCGAACCGGATCGCCGCCGTTGATGGCCAGCTTTTCGGATGCTGCGGGAGCCGCCAATGCTCCGGCCCAGCCCGGCGTTGCGGCAAGCAGTGTTCGTCGGGTCATGTTGTCAGTTGTCGGTTGTCAGGGGGATCACTGATAACTGATAACTGACAACTGATAACTGACAACTGATAAGGGCCGGCCCAGGCGGGCCGGCCCTGGCTTGCGTCTGTCCTACAGGACCGTGACGTCGTCGGCCTGCAGGCCCTTGGGACCCTTCTTCACCGCGAACTCCACGCGGGCTCCTTCGTCCAGGCTGCGGTAGCCGTTAGCCTGAATGGCGGAGAAATGGACGAACACGTCCTCGCCGCTCTCACGCTGGATGAAACCGAAGCCCTTGGCGGCATTGAACCACTTGACTGTACCTTGTTCTTTCATGTGAAACACATTCCTTGTTTGTGAAGCTATTCGAACTCCTGAACACCCGCCAAGAAGACTACCAAACGGAGGACTCCCGGGGAGGGCAAGAGAATCAAACGCCTTTCCAGTATAGCACAAATCTGGCCCGCAGGCGACTTTTTTGAGCGCCGATCTGCTACAATCCCCCCTGAACGGGAGGCGACACTGGGAGGACTCGAAATGTTCCCTCTAACACGGCTTTCCACAGCCATGGCGATGCTGCTTTGTGGCTCGCTGATGGGCCAGGTCAACACCGCCACCATCCTCGGATCGGTGACCGACCCGACCGGCGCCGCGGTTCCTTCGGCCGAAATCAGCGTCTTGAACGTCGGCACACAAAACACCCAGGCGGCCACCACCGATGCCACCGGCTCCTACATCTTCGAGCGGCTCCCGGTCGGCCAGTATACGCTATCGGTGAGGTCCCAGGGATTCAAGCGCTTCGAGCGGCCCGAAATCCATCTCGACGCCACCCAGCGCGTCAAGATCGACGTCGTCATGGAGGTCGGGGTGGTGACCGAAAGCGTCACAGTCACCGGCGGAGCCCCGCTGGTCAGCACTCAAAACACCGAGTTGGGCGTGGTGATCGGGGAAGGCCAGGTGCGCAACCTTCCCTTGAACGGCCGTAACTTCGCGCAGTTGATCGCCCTGGAACCCGGCGCCGTGGTTTCGGGCGGGGCCGTCTACTTCAACGGCTTGACCCGGGATGGCGTCAACATCTCGGTGGACGGCACCGACGCCGCCAATCCCGACCGCCCGGCCACCTCCGATTTCGGCGGGCAGACGCAGCAGAACATCCTGAGCGTGGAGTTCATTGAGGAGTTCAAGACCACCAAGGGCGTCTTTTCGGCGGAGCTGGGGCGGGCCGTCTCGGGCGGCGTCAACGTCATCACCAAGTCCGGCACCAACGAGTTTCATGGCAGCGTCTACGAGTTCATGCGCAATAACGCGCTGGACGCCCGAAATTTCTTCGCCGCCAGAAAGGACCAGCTCCGGCTGAACCAGTTTGGCGCCACCGCCGCCGGGCCGGTGGTCCGCAATGGCGCCTTCTTCTTCCTGGGCTGGGAGGGAGTGCGGGAGGTGCGAGGGCGGCAGGTCACCGGCGAAGTACCGACCCTGTCGCTGCGCCAGCGGATGCTGGCGGCCGTGCCCGCCTACGCGCGGCTGCTGGACCTGGTGCCGCTTCCCACCGAAGACCGCGGCAACCCGGATCGGGCCTTTCACCGCCGCAGCGCCCCGAGGTCCAACCGGGAGGATTCGGCCATCGCGCGGCTGGACTTCCACGCCACCTCCAAGGACAGTCTCTTCGCGCGCTACACCATCCTGGACGCCTACACCGTTAACCCCGGCCTTTCCCCTATCAACGGTACCGAGTATCCCACCCAGGACCGCACCGGCACGTTTTCCTGGAGCCGCATCCTGACGCCGAAGGCCATCAACGAATTCCGCGCCGGAGTGAACAAACAGGATATCCCGCGCGCCTCGCAGGCCTTCGTTCACCAGCAGATCGGAAATTTGGGCGGCTTCCTCTCTACCCCAGGTCAGGAGGTGCTTCACGCCAACGGCGGCAGCTGGACCCTTCTCGACAACTTTGGCTACAACACCGGCAGGCATTCCATCCGGGCGGGTTTCGAGATGCGCCGTTTCCATTACGGCCGTGCCAACTACGAGAACCCCGCCTATACCATCGAATCCCTGGCCGACCTGCTGGCCGGCAGATTCACTTCGGCTCGAGTCACCCTGGGCAACGATCTGCGACGGCTGCGGGAGCGCCAGTGGGGATTCTACTTTCAGGACGATGTCCGCCTCCGCCCGCGCCTGACTCTGAACCTGGGGTTGCGCTACGAGTACTTCACTCCCGTCACGGAGCGCGAGGGACAACTTTTCAACATCGTCAGCGACCCCTTCGGGCCGTTTCGCCAGCGAGGAGAGCCGATTTGGGCCGCCGACCGCAACAACTTCGGCCCCCGGTTCGGCCTGGCCTGGGACCTGGGGGGCAACGGCAAGAACGTCGTCCGGGCCGGCGGCGGGGTCTTCTATTCACCCAACTCCTATCGCGAGGTGACGGCGCTCGTCAATCCCCCGGAGCAGCCCTATACGCTGCAAATCTCCAGCCGCGACTTCCCCGATCTGCGCTATCCGATCAACGTAGCCAGCCTGGATCTGAAAAGGTTCCCGGGCCTGGCCACTCGCAACCTCTTCGATCCCCTGCAACGCACCACCTACAGCGTGCAGTGGAGCCTCGATTACCAGCGCGAGCTGACCTCCGACCTGGTGGCCACCCTCGGCTACGTTGGCAATCGCGGCCTCAAGGTGCTGGCCCTGCATTGGCTGAACGAGGTCGACGCCGCCACCGGCCGGCGGCCGAATCCAACCACCGGGCGGGTGTCTTACCAGGAACACTCGGCCATGAGCAACTACCATGGCATGCAGCTTTCCTTGAAGAAGCGCTTCAGCCAGGGTTTCATGTTCAACCTGCACTACACCTTCGCGAAGGCCATCGAGCAGGGAGGCATCGATAACATGACCGCCTCCGGCGTCAGCAACGTGCAGGACCATCGCAACATCCGCGCCTCCCGCGGCCGCCACATCGCCGACATCCGCCACAACTTCTCGCTGGACCACAGCTGGGACATTCCGTTTGAGAGATGGCTCAACGCCAGCTCCCCGCTCAGCCGTCGAATTGCCGGCGGCTGGCAGCTCTTCGGCATTCTCGCCATCCGCAGCGGCGCGCCGTTCTTCGTGACTTCGGGCCGCGACAACTACGGGCTCGGCACCACGGCCGGCCAGCGCGCGGACCTGGTCTCGGGCGCGCCGGTGTACCTGGAGGGTTACCCGGATTCGAATACCCACGCCTACCTCAACCGGGCCGCCTTCGCCGATCCCTGTGACGCGCGCGGGTTACGGCGTCCTTGCAGCGTTTTCGGGAACCTGGGCAGCTTCAACTTCGATAACCCGGGCTCGGTCTATTACGATCTCTCGGTGTTCAAGAACATCAAGCTGGCCGAGCGGACCAACTTGCAGGTGCGCACTGAGTTCTTCAACATTTTCAACCACGCCAACTTCGGGGGCCCCAGCTCCTCTCTGACCAGCGCGACCTTCGGCCAGATCACCAGCGCCGGCCGCTCCCGGGAGTTGCAGTTCGCTTTGAAACTCTTGTGGTGACATCCATGATCGACCGCCGGGATTTTCTTCGATACGCCAGCGTCGCGGCCGCCGGTTCTTTGCCGGCCCCGGGGGCGATTCGCGGCCCCATCCGAACGGGCCTGCTCGGAACCCAGCACAGCCACGTGCGCGGCAAGCTGCAAGCCATGAAGCAGTCGGCCGACTACCAGGTGGTCAGCGTCTGCGAACACGACCCCGCCGTTCGGAGCCCCAGCCAGAAGGACCCGTTGTATCAGGACCTGCGATGGGTCAGCGAGGAGGAGTTGCTGGGGGACCCCTCCCTGGCTCTCATCGTCGTCGAGTGCCGCGCCTGGGAAGCCGTTCCGTGGGCCAAGAAAGTGATCGCCGCCGGCAAACACCTGCATCTCGAGAAACCCCCCGGCAATGAATGGGCGCCGTTCCAAGAGCTGGTGGAGGAAGCCCGGCGAAAGAACCTGCTGCTGCAAACCGGCTACATGTGGCGCTGGCACGAGGGCATGAATGCCGCCATCGAAGCTGCCCGAAAGGGGTGGCTGGGCGAAGTCTACCTGGTGCGCGGCGCCATCAACTCCGATCGAAACCCCCAGGGCCGGGCCATCGAGGCCAGGTACCGCGGCGGCAGCTTCTTTGAGCTGGGAGGCCACCTGATCGACCGCGTCGTAGAGCTGCTGGGACGGCCGAAAAAAGTCACCCCCTGGCTCCGGCACGACACCAGCTTCGCCGACCAGCTGGCCGATAATACGGTGGCGATGCTGGAATACGACCGCGCCCTGGCGGTGATCTCTTCGGCGGCGCGCATGTACGGCTCCGACCAGCACCGCGGCCTGGAGGTGATCGGGACGGACGGCACCATGATCGTGCAGCCGGCCGAGTCGGCGCGTCCGAAACTGCGAGTCGGAATGCGCCAGGCGCAGGGGCCGTACAAAGCCGGATGGCAGGAGATCCCTCTGCCCCCGCAACCGCGCTTCATCGGCGACTTCCGGGAGCTGGCCCGCGCGCTCAAGGCCGGCCAGCCGCTGAAGCTTTCCTACGATCACGAACTGCTGCTGCACGAAACCCTGCTGAGGGCATCGGGCGAGATGAGCTGAAACGGAGAGAACCTCATGAAAGAACCGGAATCCAAGTTATCCCGAAGAGAGCTTGTGAGGGCAGCGGCGGTGGTCCCCCTGGCGGCCGTGCGGGGCGCCGCCGCCAGCTCGGCCGTCACCGTCGGCCTGCTCGGGTCGGGCAGCCGCGGCACCTATGTGGCCGGCCTGATGGCCAAGAACACCTCCGCCCGCGTGGTGGCGCTGTGCGACCTGTTTGACGAGAAGATGGAGCGGGCCAAGAAGAGCATTGGTCTGGAAGCTCCGACGCTCTACAAGGACTTCCAGCGGATGCTGGCCAGCGACGTCGACGCCATCATCATCGCCACGCCGGTCTTCCTGCATCCGGAACACTTCGAGGCCGCCGTCAAAGCCGGCAAGCACATCTACATCGAGAAGCCGGCGGCGGTGGACGTGGAAGGCTGCAAGCGGATCATGCGGCTGGCCGACTCGGCCGACCGCAAGCTCAACATCACCTTCGGTTTCCAGCGGCGCTACGGGCAAGTGTATCGGAAGGCGAAGCAGCTGGTGGATTCGGGCGCCACCGGCCCGATCCGGCTGGGGCACGCGCACTTCCTCAAGAGCGGGGGCGCCTGGGCCGGGGTGCAGCAGTTGCCGCCTCCCAAGACCGACCTGGAGAAGATCACGGCCTGGCACGGCTGGAAAGACCTGTCCGGCGACCTGATCGTGGAAAACAACGTCCACTCCATCGACGTGTTGAACTGGTTTCTTGGCGGCCATCCCTTGAGCGCCATCGGCTCCGGCGGCGCCACACTGCCCAAGAGGGGCGACATGCGGGATCATAACTTCGTGGCCTACCAGTACGCCAACGGCGTGGAGGGGCAGTTATCGGGATCCACGCTGGCCCCCGCCGGCTACCGCCACGTGGTCGAGCAGTTCTTCGGGGAGTCCGGAATGGTCGAGACCTCCGAGACCCATTGGAGACACTTCCGCAACCCCCAGCAGGACTCGACCGAAAAGTCGCCGCGCAACATCACCATCGACGCGGTGTCGGAGTTCGTCGAGCGCATCGCCCAAGGGCGGCCGGAGAACACCGGCGCCCGCGGCGCCGAGAGCACCCTGACGGCCATCCTGGGCCGCCTGGCCATGGACGCCGGCCGATCGGTCAGCTGGGAAGAGATGATGAAGTCGTAGCCAGCCACCTAGTCAAGGGCTTCGCCCTTGATTAGCTGCGAAGTCGGTCCATTTGCTTCTCATCCCTCACCACATGGTCGTAACTCTCCTCTTGCCAGAAGAAATGGGGTGCGCCGATCGTCGAGGCGCCAGAGGAAGAGCGTCGGGACGACTTTCGTCCGGAAGTACATGAAGGAGGCAGAGGCCGACTACGTGGCCGTCAACTCACCTTGGCGAGAACATCCTCAACCGCTTCGGGATGCTTGTCAATGACCGCCAGGAGCACACGGGTCGGCGCGTCCGGACGGGCCCGGCCTTGCTCCCAATTGCGCAGGGTGGCCGGCGGGAAGCCGAACTTCGTTGCGAACTGCGCCTGGCTCAGTCCCATCCTCTGCCGCACGTCTCGTACATCTACATCCGGCACTTGGACCAGCGTCACGCGAACGCGATCATTCTGGCCGCGTGTCCACGCCTCCGCCTGCTCCAATCCCTCGATGATCCGCTCACCGACAGTTGGGCGCATTCTGGCGACGCGGCCCTTTGGCGCCTTCTTCGCCTTCGTCTGCGTTTTCATTGCTGCCTCCTATTCCTGCCGCGGGTACCCTTCGACCAGAATTGGGACCAGCTTTTTCATCGCGTTTCTCTCGGCCTTGCTCAAGGTAGCTTTCTCATTCTTCGAATAAGCGGCCAGCAAAAAGACCGGCAGGCGCTCACTGTGGTAGTAGTAGATCACCCGCGCCCCGCCCCGTTTGCCTCTGCCGGGGAGGCTCCAGCGCAGCTTCCTGACGCCCCCCGTTTCCGGAATCACATTAGGGTGTGGCTACTTTAGGACGACGCACCCCGGAGATCCGGTGCACTTGCCGACGGTTCCCCAGCACCGGACAAAAGGTTTCTCTGCGTCTCCGCGTCTCGGCGGTTCCATGTAGCGCTGCAATGAACCGGTAGAGACGCCGAGACGCAGAGGATGTCCTGCAGGGTGAGTGGTGAGAAGGCCGGTGGGGCCATCGATCGACGAAAGTTGTCACTTATGCGTCGTCCTAAAGTAGCCACACCCATCACATTACCTGCCTCTGGGTTCGCTGCCACATGCGACCAGTTCCAGGCGCTCCGATTCCGGCATCAAGGGCTGTGCGTCCTTCAGGAATCGTTCGGTTTCCACGACCGTCATCGGAGCGCGTTCACTTCTTGAAACTTCTTGAATATACGCAAATTGCGTATAGCGGTCAAGGACGGCAAGGCGTGAGCAAACGCGGGGTCCAACTGGGGTCCGGGCTGTCGATAGAATCGGGGTCCGGACGGGGTCCTGTCCGCGCTAGAATACCGTTGTTTGGAAACCCCCGACCCGTCCGCGTGGCGCAGGATCTTCCTGGACTCGGCGCCCCCTCCAACCGAGGAGCGCTTCTTCCCTCTCCGCTCCCGAAAGGGATTGACCTCGGGAGAACATTTCGCCCGTTATCTGTTCGCAGCCCGGTACTGCCAGGGCAAGCGGGTTCTCGACATCGCCTGCGGCCCCGGCTACGGCGCCTACATCCTGAAGATCCTGGGGGCCGGGGAAGTGGTCGGGGTGGACCGCGACCGAGAAACCGTCGATTTCGCCAGCCGAACCTACGGGAGCGCGGGGCTCGATTTCCACGCCTGCGATGCGGCCGCCCTGGACCTGGAACTGGCGCCCTTCGATGTCATCGTCTCGTTCGAGACCATCGAGCACCTCGAGAATGTAGACCCCTGGCTGGAGACCCTGAAGCGACGCCTGGGGCCGGAAGGGCTGTTGATCATCTCGTGCCCGCACGACGCCCGCAGCCCCTGGGTCAGCCCGTTTCACGTGCGGCACTATACCTACCCGGAGTTCCGGCAGGTCGTGGCGCGCCACTTCCCGGACCCGGTGGCTGTCTCGCAGCTTCACGGCGCCGCTTCCCTCATTCTGCCGGCGGCGGCCGCCCAGGCCGACGACCTCAGCCGCGTGCCGCTGCCGGAGACCTATCTGGACTTCCGCAAGACCGTCGAAGACAGCGACATCTTCCTGCTGCTCGGCGGAACCGTCCCCGACAATCCGCAGCCCCTGGCCGTGATCACCAAGAACCTCTCGGAGTTCCTGCGCGAGATTTATGCCGGCGTGGAGTACATGCGGGAGCGCTTTCCCCGCCTGGAGGCGGAACTGACCGGGGCGCTCGAGACCGCCGGCCGCCAGGGGCGGGAAATCCTCTCGCTCCACCGGGCGCTCGACGAGCAGAAGGCCCGCGCCCGGGGACTGGAGCACGACCTCCAGGCCATGTACTACTCTCGCACCTGGCAGCTGATGCTCGCTTGCCGGGAAGCGATCCGGTCGCCTCTGGAGCTGCTGCGGCTGCCCCTCCGACTGGCGCGGATCTTCCTGAAGCAGCCGGGGCCCTGAGACGCCTCCCCCCGCTTGTGCTGCTGCTCGGCGAGCTTATGCCCCTGTGCCCCCGCAGTACTCAACAACGGCCCCGCGATGCTCCTGAGCTTTTGGGCTGGTCCCCGCGTGATCCGGATAACCCCCGGCAGGCCGGAGTTGTTCGTCGTCGTTGATGAATGGCGCGAAAAACTGATTGCAGGGGCTGGCGTCACCGTCTTGCTGTTCCTTGCCAGCGCCGTGGGATTCCGAAGGTGGAAGCGTTCTCGTCGTGCCCCTGCAATGTAGGCGCGATTTTATCACCGTGATCCGTCTAACGAAGGGAACTGGAAAGAAGTCAGCCCATCAGACTTACCGCGAGTAGGGAGGTTCGCGAGGGATGTTGTTCATGGTCATCGAGCACTTCCGCCCGGGGCGAGCGCCCGAGGTGTACCGTCGTTTCCGTGATCGGGGACGTATGATGCCGGAGGGGTTGCGCTACGTTTCGAGCTGGATTGATCTGAGGTTTCAGCGCTGCTTTCAGGTGATGGAAGCAGAGAGCGAGGCGGTCTTCAAAGAATGGACAGTTAACTGGGAGGACCTGATCGACTTCGAGATCATCCCGGTACGAACGTCTGCGGAGGCGGCAGCAGCAATAGCGTCTGAACTGTGATGCCCCTACGCTTGCAGGAGACGGTCTTGTTCTAATATAAACTGCATGCAGCGGTGGCTCATCCCGCTTCCACTCTGCGTCACGATTCTGGCCTTCGCGACGCAGAATCTGGAGCCGCTTCCAGGTTCACGGCCGCGTAGTTGCCGGCGGTGTCAGTCTGGACCTTCCGCGCCTCACCGGTGCCGTTGTTGGTCACCGTCACCGCCGCCCCGCTGATTACCGCGCCGCTGGAGTCGGTGATGGTGCCGCGGATCTCACCGTACACAGACTGCGCCTGCAAAGCTCCGACCGCCGGCAGCAATGCCACCAGACAAACTACCCAAGCAGATCGAATCATAGGATCCGACCCCCCTTGATCAGAATGCTCACCAATCTTGTCTATTCTCCCACGGAGTTCTGTGCCCCGCAAGCCGGACTCACGGATCCGGATCCGAGTTCCAGGATGGCGGAGGGAATTGGGTTCGGTCGTGCAAATTCCCTCTTGCGGAGGCGGTTGAGCCGGTGGAAGGCCTCGTAGAAGAGGCGCTCGGGGCGGGAGCGGTAGCGGGCGAAGGTGTAGCCTTTGCGGAGGAGGATTGCGGGGTCGTCGACGTGGGGGGCCAGGGCCTCGATTTCGGCCTGGTCGAGCAGGCGCATCTGGAAAAAGGCGGTGCCGATTTGCAGGCAGCAGAGGTCCTCGGCGGCGTTTTGGGGGCGGAGGTCCGGGCGGAGGGCGCGGGGGAGGCCGGCGAGCTCGGGGTGATCGGCGGGGGACGGGCTCCAGGGTTCAGCGGAGCGAAAGCCGTGTTTGCGGCCGTTTTGGCAGGAATGGGCTTTACCTTCCCGGGTGCGGGGGCCGGTCGAGAGCAGGGCGTTGGCGCGGTTGGCTCGGACTTGAGCTGCAGTTGGCAGAGCGAAACCCTTCTATCTCTTATGATAACAGGTCGGGCCAGGAGGGAAGGGGGGCGGAGGAGGGTAAGGGGCTGAGGGGGAAGGAGATAGAATTTGGAAATAGTCGAACTGGGGGTGGCGGCGGGGGACGGAGCCGGAGGCTCACGGGGACCAGGCGGAACGAGTAGTTGGGGCGACCGGGCAGTCTGCGCGATTTTTCCGGGTCTTTCTTGATTCGTAGGTCGTTCGGTGGTCCAATAAGGGCCGTATTCCGGCGAGGACGTCAAAACGACGATGGCGTACACGCACGTGGTGAACCACGGCGGGCTGGGAAGCCGCGGTCGGTCGAGAGCAGGGGTCTTAGACTGACCGACCGGTCGGCCTCGGATTGCGGAAGGAGCTGGTCGAATGGAGTGGAAGTCGCTAGAAAGTAAGGAGTTGCGATCACGGCTGCCGCTCCCGGGGAGCGTCGTCTTAGACTGTCCGGCAGGGGTTTTAGGCTGGTCTAGCGAAACATGCGTTAGGCGCCCAAGGACGGTGGCCGCAACAATCGGGAACGCAGCAGAGCTGAGAGCATGGGTCTCATGAAGCCGAGACGAATCAACGCCGACAAGCCGCACCTCTGGAAGGCGGATGTCGCCGCCTCGGTTGACCAGTTCAACCAGTGGTTCATGGAGTTCGCTCCCGAAGCGTTTCGGTCGACGCGAATCAAGACGACGGAGCACGTCAAGACGGCACTCCTTGCCACAAACGACCTCCGCAACCTCGACGCGGCAACCCTGCGAGGTAACCCCGGAGCCTTGCCGACGCTCCGCATGTGCACGGCTCCACCCTTGGCGGTAGACCGTTTGATCGGGCTTGCCAAAGCGAGCAGGAATCTGGTCCGCCGAATGGAGGAAGGAAAGCTCCCCGCACGAATGCTAGCCGCAGATCTCGACATCGAGTTAAAAGCCCTGTGCCACATCTTGGCGAAACTGTTGGATCGCGACATCTTCCCGTGGCTCGGCGGGAGTCAGAATCCCAACGACCACGAACGTGACCGAGCATCCACCATCGTTGCCGATCGCCTATGCAGCGCAGTCGCCAACCCGATCGTTCGCAACGCCCAAGAACAGCGGCAGCTCGCACTGAT
>Ga0247727_10005149_pt1 | contig 26880 bp, 11 predicted proteins | sample WisWelCaveWW1625_FD_202498 | JGI IMG/M metagenome (GOLD analysis project Ga0247727, IMG submission 202498) | Biofilm microbial communities from Wishing Well Cave, Virginia, United States - WW16-25 | ecosystem: Environmental > Aquatic > Deep subsurface > Groundwater > Cave microbial mat | place...
ACGGCCACCGACCTCGGCGGCACCAACACCATCACCATCGTCAGCACGGTGACCAACACCGCCGGCCATTGCGGCAACACCTTCGACGCCACCCGCACCTGGCGGGCCACCGACACCTGCGGCAACGCCAGCCAGTGTTCGCAAACCGTGACGGTCGTGGACTCCACCGCCCCCACTCTCACCTGCGGCCCCAACAAGACCGTCGAATGCACCGGCGCCTGGGCCTTTGACAATCCCACGGCCACCGACGCCGGCGGCACCAACAGCATCACCATTGTCTCCACCACCACCAATCTGGGTTGCGGCAACACCCTCTCCGCCACCCGCACCTGGCGGGCCACCGACGCCTGCGGCAACGCGGCGCAATGCAGTCAGACCGTCACCGTCGCGGACACCACGGCCCCGACCATCGCCTGCGTTAGCAACAAAGTGGTGGAGCTTGGAACAGCCTGGGCTTTCGACGCGCCCAACGCCTCTGACACGTGCGGGAGCAGCACAGTTACAATTGCTTCGACCGTGACCAACGGTGCGTGTGACGGCACTTTCACCGCGACGCGGACCTGGCGCGCCACCGATGCCTGCGGCAACGCCAGCCAATGCAGCCAGTCTGTGACGGTCATGGACTCTACACGGCCGATGATCAGTTGCGCCCCAAACAAGACGGTGGAATGTGGTGCGGCTTGGGCATTTGACACCCCGACCGCAAGCGACGTGAGCGGGACCAATACGCTTGCCATCGTGAGTACTGTCACCAATGCCGGATGCGGGAATACCTTCTCGGCCACGCGCACCTGGACGGCGACAGACCAGTGTGGCAATACGGCCCAATGTTCTCAGACGGTGACGGTCGTGGATACCACTGCGCCTGTCATCACCTGCACGGTCAACAAAACCGTTGAGGCTGGCTCGACCTGGACGTTCGATCCCCCCACCGCCTCCGACACCTGCGGCACCAACACCATCTCGGTTGTTTCCACCACCACGAATCTCGGCTGCGGCAACACCCTCTCCGCCACCCGCACCTGGCGCGCGACCGACGCCTGCGGCAACTTTGCCGAGTGCTCGCAGACCGTCACCGTCCTGGACACCGCAACGCCCGTGGTCACCATCGTCAGCCCCACCAACGGCGCGGTGTTCATCGCCCCGGCGAATTTCACTTTGTTGGCGGAAGCGGCCGATGCGAACGGGGTCGCGAAGGTCGAGTTCTTCAACGGCACGAACAAGATCGGCGAAGCCGCGTCGGGAGCGCCCTATTTCATCATGTTGACGAACGTTCCGCCGGGTACCTACACGCTGGCGGTGCGGGCCACGGACCTTTGCGGGCTGTTCAGCGCCGCCATGACCACGATCACGGTCAATGTGCTGGACCAGCCGCCGATCCAAATCATCAGCCCGATGAGGCTGAATCCGCGCACCAGCTTGTACGAGCATAAGGTGCGAGTGTTCAATCCGACCTATTCGCCATTCCCCGGGATCAGAGTTTATATCACCGAACTCCAACCGGAAGTGCGGGTGTACAACCTGTCGGGCGTCACCAACGGCGTGCCCTTCGTCCAATCCAGCAGCGAGGTGCCGGCCGGCGGTTGGGTGGATTTCGTGATCGAGTATTATGCGACTGGAGGCGTCGTCCCGAACCCGACGCTTTACGTCGAAGTCATGGCGTCGGGTCAGAGCGGTGGTGCGACGCTGCTCGGGACAGCGCAACACATCAACCGGGCGTTCATGCTGGTCAACTCAACCTTCCAGCTTGAATTCTCCACGCTGATGGACCGGCTCTACGCGGTGCAGTACACCAGCGACCTGTTGAACTGGAAGTCCGCGCAGCCGGTCGTGACAGGGAACGGCTCGACCTACGTGTGGATTGACAACGGCCAACCGAAGACAGAGAGTGCGCCCAGCTTAAGTCGGATGCGCTTCTATCGCGTCATCCTGCTGCCTTAACCCGGAGAGGACCAGATCATGAAACGGATTTCCAAGACCAGCGCCGCCCTTGTGGCAGGCACCGTGTTGATCAACTTCGCCCCAGCTCAAACGCCACCCGCCGGGCAAGCCGCGTCACGTGACGTGAATCGCTTCGGGGTGGCGTACCGCATGATGTTCAACGTGTCGGTGGACTTCAAAGACCTCGGCGGTTATCCGCTGCCGGCCGGCGTGAATCCGGGGCCACCGACCGGATTCCAGGCGGACCGCGTTTACGAAGACGGCTACAACCGGCTTGATGACAATCTGAACAGTTACGGCGATTTACACGCCACGCGCTACTGGGGATACGATCGCGACAGCGGCCCGAACAGCCAGGTCATTGACACGGCAGGAAGCCGTTTCGTGGAAATGCACGCGACGTCGTCAGAGGGCGGTGAATCGAGCAAGGGCATCGCCGAAGACCCCCAGCACGGGTTTGAGATCACCTACAACCGGGAGTTGCAAGACCGCGAAGCCTGGCGCTGGGGGCTGGAAGCCGCCATGGGTTACACGCCATTCGGCGTGGATGACAATCGGCCGCGCGCCGGCGACGTGACGCGTTTGAGCGACCGGTTCGAAGTGCCGCTGGACGAGGAAACCGGCACGCGCTACGTCCCGCCGGCTCCGTACCGCGGCGCGCAAAGCGAAGGCCCACTGCTGGGCAGCGAACCCATGCGGACCATCAGCACGATTGTCGGCGGCGCCGCAGTGACAGGCAAGCGCGACTTCTCGGCGGACATTTTCGGTTTCCGGCTGGGGCCGTACCTGGAATTTCCCCTGGGCAAACAGGGCGCGATCACCTTGAGCGGCGGCCTGGCGCTGGTGTTTGTGTCGAGCGACTTCTCTTACACGGAAACCGTGGCCATTGCCGGATTGAATCCGCTGACCCGGTCCGGCAGCGGTTCGGACAGTGATTTGCAATTGGGCGGTTTTGTGGCGGGGAATTTCTCCTGCAAACTCGGGGAAAACTGGGGCGCGTTTGCCGGGGCGCAATTTCAAAGCGCCGAGGATTACGCACACAAGGAATCCGGAAAGAAGACAATCCTCCGGCTGGGGCAAACAGTGTTTGTCTCGGTGGGAGTCAACTATTCCTTCTAGCCGAAAAGAAAACACAGAGCGGTTTGAACGATCTTTCGCGGGAGTCGTTCAGTCGTACGGGAGTCGTATTGCGAAATGAAAAATCGAATCAAGCTGTTGGTCGTGGATGATCATCCGGTCGTCCGCAAAGGAATCAGCCTGTGTCTGACCCGCCAGGAAAACCTTGAAATCATCGGCGAGGCCAGCGACGGCCGCGAAGCGGTGCGCAAGGCGCGCGAGCTGCAACCCGACATCCTGCTCATGGACATCAACATGCCGCAGATGAACGGCCTGGCCGTGACCGAACTGCTCCACCGCGAACTGCCCCGGGTCAAAGTGTTGATCCTCTCGATGCACAGCAACACCGACTACGTGCTGCGGATCATTCAATCCGGCGCGCGCGGTTACGTGCTCAAGGACGCCGCGCCCGACGAACTCGTGCGTGCCATCGAGGCCGTGCAATCAGGGGAAACCTACTTCAGTCCGCAGGTGGCGCGGCTGGCACTCAATCAGTTCGTGCGCGGCTCCAACGGCTCGGGCGAACCGCATCTGACGAACCGCGAACGCGAGGTGCTCGTGCAGATTGCCGAAGGATTGAGCAACAAGGAAATCGCCTGCCTGCTTGGCGTCGGTGTGCGCACCGTCGAAACCCATCGCGAGCGCATCATGCGCAAACTCGACATCCACACCGTGGCCGGCCTGACCAAGTTTGCCATCGCGAAAGGCCTGGTGTCGGTCGGGGATGGGCTGTATCCGAAATTGCCCGCCATCAGACCCGCGGCTTGAAACGGTACTTCTCATAGCTTTGGGCGAAGCGCAGAAAGCATTTCGCCAGCCTCACCCTCGCTGAAGCCGGTTTTACCCGGGTTCATGCGGTCCATTCCCCGTCGCGGGCGGATCATCCGGTCCCCTGCCGGCGCCAGATCGGATGTGAAGCAAGGATTCAAAACCACCTCATCCATCCGAGCCGGCCGCGGGAATGCAGCGAGGGTTCAGCGAATCAGATCCCGCCCTGTTAATAAAATTGGGGATAATTTGGGATGGCTATTTGCCGGGCTTTGACTTACGAAGTGCGGACGCGATCATGTTCACGCCCCCTGATGCTTGCTCCCACACTTCCCCAGGCTGGGACGTGACGATCCACGGTGACCGAAACCACCGTTGGCCGCGAGTTTTTCAGCCCGCCAGCGGCGCCAGTTTCCCGTGGGAGGCATCTCGTCCCAGCCGAGGCTCACGCGGACCAGCGGCGGCTTTCACGCCCCAGCGCAATCGAGAATTTCATGATTGATTCGGTTTCCGATAGCGCGGGAGCGGCGCCGGACTTGAAGAAGTCGAAGCGCCGGCACCCCGCGCCAGCATCCGCGGCGAAAGCCGACCGCCTGCCGCCGCATTCGCCGGAGGCGGAGCAAGGTGTGCTCGGCTGCGTGATGCTCTCCCCCAATGACTGCCTCGGCCAGTGCATCGAGAAGCTCAAGGAGGGTTGGCAGGTTTTTTACGACCTCCGCCACCAGACCCTTTACAAGTCGCTGGTGGAGATGTTCGACCGGCGCGAGGCGATTGACACGATCACGGTGCAACAGCGGCTCAAGGACCAGGGCTTCCTCGACCAGATCGGCGGCATCCCGTACTTGAACTCCTTGCAGGACGCGGTCCCGTCCGCGGCGAATCTGGCGTACTATCTGGACATCGTTCTCGAAAAGTATCTCCTGCGACGAATGATCCAGACCTGTACCGAGGTTGTGGGCCGGGTGTATGACTACGAAGGCGACGTGGACGCGCTGCTGGACGAGGTGGAGCGCGACATTCTGCGGATCAACGAATCCCGCGTCCAGAGCCGGACCTCGACCATCAGGGACCTGGTCAACCAGGCGATCAACACCGTCGAGGATTATCACGCGCGCCAGGGAACACTCACCGGCATCGGCACCGGATTCCCAGATTTCGACAAGATGACGACCGGCCTTCACGGCGGCGAGATGATCGTCATTGCGGCGCGGCCCAGCGTCGGGAAAACATCGCTGGCGATGAATATCGTCGAGCACGTGGTGCTGCACGACAAGCTGCCTGTGGGCGTCTTCAGTCTGGAAATGACGGCGGAATCGCTCGTGCTGCGGATGCTGTGCTCGGACGCGCGAGTCAACCTGCGCAACGTCCGGGAGGGATTTCTGGTGGAGCGGGATTTTCCCAAGCTCACCAGTTCCGCGGGCCGGTTGTCCGGCGCGCCGTTGTTCATTGACGACACGCCCGGGCTTTCGATTTTGCAATTGCGCGCGCGGGCGCGGCGCTTGTGGCAGCAGCACAGTGTCAAGCTGTTGGTCATTGACTACCTGCAACTCCTCAACTCCACTGGCCGCCGGTCCCAGGACAACCGGCAGCAGGAAATCGCCGACATCTCCAGCGGCATCAAGGCGCTGGCCAAAGAACTGGACGTACCGGTGATCGTGCTCAGCCAGTTGAACCGCGAGGTCGAGCGGGAAAAAGGCCGCAAGCCGCGCCTGTCGGACTTGCGCGAATCCGGCGCGATTGAACAAGACGCCGACCTCGTGGGTCTGCTATACAAGCCAACCGCCGCGGACGATGAGGACGGCGGGCCGGCCGAAGAACCGGATGGGCTGCCGGTGAATCTGCTGATCGCCAAACAACGTAATGGACCGACGGGTGACGTGAGCCTGACCTTTTTGAAATCCTTCACCCGCTTTGAAAGCGCAGCCAAAGTCAGTGACGAAGACGTGCCGATGGGTTGAGGGATGATGAAATCTTTGATTCGCCTTTGCGGACTTTGCGCGCTGCTCGCCGTGATTCCCTTGTCCTGGGGGCAGACGATGCCCAAGGTGGTTCGCATTGATATCAAACACGTTGGCCCAGCCGCCGTCAGCGACGAACTCATCCGCGCCAACATTCGCATCAAACCGGGGGACACCTACCAGTTGACCTCCGTGGACGAGGATGTCCGCGGCCTTTATGCCACGGGGCTGTTCTACAACATCCGCGTCACCCAGGAGCGCGCAGGCGACGACGGCCTTGCGCTCGTCTATGTGGTGCAGGGCAAACCGCGGCTCACGGACATCAAGTTCCAGGGCAACAAGAAACTCAGTGATGCGAAAATCAAAAAGAAGGTCACTTCGAAAGTCGGCGAACCCCTCGACGAACGGAAGCTTTTCACCGACACCATGGCCATCGCGGAATTGTATCAGAAGTCAGGCTACCCCGGAACCGTGGCCACCAACGTGATCAGGATCGACGAACTCACCGGGCGCGGCACGGCGATATTCGAGATCACCGAAAGCCCCAAGATCAAGATCACCCGCGTCGAGTTCGTCGGCGCCCAAGCCTTCAGCCAGGGCAAGCTGCGCAAACAGATCAAGACCCGCCGACGCTGGATGTTTTCGTGGCTCACCGGCAGCGGCGTGTTCAAGGACGACCAGTTCCAGGAGGACCGCGAACGGTTGGCGGCCTTCTATCGCGAGAAGGGCTACATTGATTTCGAGATCCGCGACGTGCAATTCGAGCATCCCGCGCCGAACCGGATGATCGTGCGCCTCCAGGTTTACGAAGGCCGGCCCTACAAGGTCGGTGCAGTCACGTTCAAGGGCACGACCCTCTTCCCGACCAACGCCGTGGACCGGCTCTTCAAGCTCAAGCCCGGTGCGGTCTTCACGCCCAAGGACATGAGCAAGGACATCGAGAAGGTGGAAGACTTCTACGGAGCGCGCGGACACATTGACGTCAACACCGGCCCGCCGGGAAATCTCCGCGTGAGCCGCGTTGCCAACACCGAGGCCGGCACGATTGACCTCCAGTACGAAGTCGAGGAAGGCCAGAAATCCTACGTCGAAAAAATCGAAATCCGCGGCAACATCAAGACCAAGGACAAAGTCATCCGGCGCGAACTCGCAGTGTCACCCGGCGAGGTCTTCGATATGGTGCGCGTCAAGGTCAGCAAGCGCCGGCTCGAAGGACTGCAATACTTTGAGAAGGTGGACACCCGCCCCGAGCCGACCGACGTGCCCAATCGCAAGAACCTCATCATCGGCGTCGAGGAAAAGACCACGGGCAACCTGACGCTTGGCGCCGGGTTTAGTTCCGTGGATGCCGTGGTGGGGTTTGTCGAGGTGAGCCAGGGAAACTTTGATCTGTTCCATCCGCCCACCTTCACCGGGGGCGGACAAAAGGCCCGGCTGCGCCTCCAGTTGGGCACGGAACGCCAGGATTACGTGCTTTCCTTCATCGAACCGTGGTTCCTGGGCCGCAAACTGGCTCTCGGTGTGGACCTCTATCATCGCGAACTCAATTTCCAAAGCGTCGAGGATCTCTACGATGAAGTCCGCACTGGCGGGCGTATCAGTCTTACCAGGGCGCTGTGGAGCGACTTCCTGATTGGACGCGTCAGCTACACACTCGAGAACATCGGGATCATCCTGGACCCGGACATTCATGGACCGTTGGTCATTGACGAAGACGTGCCCGGGCCCGGACCGGGACACTTTCCGCGCGTGATTCCCGCCAATGCACCGCAGGCGATCCGGGACGAAGAAGGTTACTCACTGATCACAAAGATCGAAGCGTCGGTCGCCTACGACACGCGCAACAGCACGTTTTTGCCGGACGCGGGACAACGCACGGAGCTTTCTGTCGAACTCGCCTCCACGGCGCTGGGCGGCGAGCGGGATTTTTACAAGGCGGAACTCCGCACCGCCTGGTACTTCCGCGGGTTGTTCAAGGGCCACGTGCTGGAGGTCATCGGCCGCACCGGGGTGGCCGATGGGTTGTCCGGGGATTCCGTGCCCTTCTACGAACGCTACTATCTGGGCGGCCTTTACTCGTTGCGCGGCTTTCAGTATCGCGGCATCAGCCCGCGGGAGCCAGGCTTCGACGAGCCGGTCGGCGGCAACACCTACTGGTTCGGCTCGCTGGAGTACAGCCTGCCGATCATCCAGAAAGAGAGGGTCGGCGGGGTCCGCTTCGCGCTGTTTTACGACATCGGCAGCGTGACGGTGGACGCGTACGATTGGAACGTGGGCCAATACAACGACAACTGGGGGCTGGGCCTCCGCCTGAACCTGCCCATTGGTCCGCTGCGCCTCGATTACGGCATCCCCATCCGCCACGACGAATTCAACGGCGGCTCAGGCCGGTTCCAGTTTGGCGTCGGGTACACCCGCGAGTTTTGACATGAGCGACGCATTCCATCTCCTCCGTCGAGCACGCGCCAGGCGACGACGCGAACGCGGCGTGCTGGCGCTGGCCGCCAGCGTCCTCATCGCCCAAGTCGCGCCGGTTGGCTTCGCCGCTGCTTCGGCGGCGCCGCAAGACACCGTCGTGTCCGGCCTGCCGCTTTACTTCGAGCCAGAGCGTGGCCAGTCCGGCGCCGCGGTGCAATTCCTGGCGCGCGGCCGGGGTTGCTCACTCCTGATTGAGCCGGCACAAGCCACGCTGGTGATGAGCCACGCCGGGTTTGCCAGCACCCCGCAAAGCTCCCCGCGCACCGTTGCGGGTCGCGCCGGAGGCGATGAAACGCGCGTCCTGCGGCTTGAGTTCGTTGGCGCGAACGCCAACGCGCGCGTGCGGGGTGAAGGCGGGCTGCCGGGCCGCGTCAATTATCTGCTGGGCAACGACCCGGCTGGCTGGCGGACTGGAATCCCGATTTACTCCCGGGTGACCGTCGAAGACCTGCTGCCGGGCGTCAACCTGGTTTACCACGGCAACCGCCGCTGGCTCGAATATGATTTCGTCGTCGCACAGCACGCGGATGCCGGCGCGATCGCGATCCGGATTCACGGCGCCGATAGGTTGCGCGTGGACGCAGATGGCGATCTGGTGTTGACCTTGGGCCGGCAGGAACTGCGCCAGCCAAAACCGGAGATGTATCAACGCGTCGGCGGCGCGAAAAAGCCGGTCGCCGGCGGCTATCGTTTGCACGACGCACAAACGGTGACGTTCGCGTTGGGGGATTACGATCGCGACCTGCCGCTGGTGATTGATCCGGTGCTCAGTTACTCGACGTTTCTCGGCGCAGGGGGCAACGACCTCGGATGGGGCATCGCCCTGGACGCGGCGGGCGCTGTCTATGTCGCGGGCGAAACGCTCTCGGCGCAACTCCCCACCACGCCCGGCGCCTGGCAGACCAACTACGCCGGCGGCACGCGCGTGGGAGGCGACGCCTTCATCGCCAAGTTTGACAATGGCCGGTCGAACCTGATCTACCTCACCTACCTTGGCGGCAAAGGCAACGATGCCGCGCTGGCGCTGGCGGTAACGCCAGCGGGCGAAGCGTTCGTGACGGGCTTTACTGACTCGACGAATTTCCCGACGGTTTCCGCCTGGCGCACGAACATCGCCGGCGCCATCGCGCCTGCGACGGATGCCTTCCCGGTGGATGCCTTCGTGGCCCGCCTCAACACGAATGGCTCGGCGCTGCTCTATTCCACCTACCTCGGCGGCGGCGGCGTGGATGAAGGCATCGGCCTGGCCGTGGATACGGCGGGTTGCGCGTATGTCGCGGGCTACACCGAGTCCACCAATTTCCCGACGATGAGCGCCCTGCGGACGAACTACCAGGGCGGCTTCAGCGATGGCTTCGTATCCAAACTCAGTTCCAACGGCGCGGCACTCGCCTATTCGACGTACCTTGGCGGTGAGCGCCAGGACGGCTGCAACGCCGTGGCCGTGGACACGGCCTTCTGCGCCTACGTCACGGGCTTCACCAGCTCGACCAATTTCCCCATCGGCCCGGCCAACCCGGCGCAAACGAACCTGAACCACCCGGCGATCAATTCGATTTCGGTGGACGCCTTTGTCACGAAGCTCGCGCCCGCCGGCAACGCCCTGGCGTATTCCACCTTCCTTGGCGGGTCGCGCGATGACTACGGATCCCGGCTTGCCCTCGATGCCTCCAACAATGTTTTCGTCACGGGCACAACTTTCTCCCACGATTTTCCGAAACAGCCGACCAACAACCCTGCGTTCACGTCGGCGTTGTCGGCCACCAACCTCACCTCCGAAGTGTTTGTCACGAAGTTGAACGCTGCCGGCAACGCGTGGGATTATTCCGTGGTGTTCGGGGGCAACGGCGCCGACGAAGGCTGGGACATTGCGGTGGACGGCGCCGGCCAGGCGCACGTAGTCGGCGCGACTTCCTCGACGAATTTCCCGGCCGCGAACACGTCGGGCTACTTGAGTGAGAGCAACCACGGCGCGAGCGACGCGCTGGTGGCGGTCGTGGGAGCGGATGGCGCGACGCTGGTTTATGCCGCGTTGCTCGGCGGCGGCGGCAATGACTTTGGCCACGCCATCGCCGTGGACCCCTCCGGCTACGACTACATCGTGGGCCGGACGGCTTCCACCAACTTCCCGACGCTTGGCGCGTTCCAATCCGCGTTCGGCGGAACGAATGACGCGTTCGTTGCCAAAATCGTCACCGGGCCGTTGCTGCTGGTCGAGCGGACCGGCAGCCAGGTCGTCCTCTCGTGGCGGGCATTCGCGCCAGAATTCGTCCTTCAATCCCGGCCCGGCCTGGATGCCGCGACGCAATGGACGAACGTCGCTGCGACGCCGGTTCTTTTGAACGGCTATCACCGCGTGACCTTGGAAGCCGCCGACGCGGGACAATTCTTCCGGCTGGCAATTCCTTGACCGGCCATGCGCGGCGGGTGGCCTCAACCCGAAAATGGCCTGGGCTCGCGACGCCAGCTTCTTCCGCCGGACTCGTGCAACGGAAGTTCTTTTGCTGAACGGTTTCCCCGGCGCGGGGTCTTAGCACAGTCGGCGGCCTTGCCGCTGACGTGAAACCATGTGGCGCAGGCATCCTGCCTGTTTTCGTCTTGCGGGCGTCCCGCCGGCAAGGCCCGGACGGCAACCGGGACGGTCGCCGCACTGCGCCGGCGCTTTTGCCGCCTCCAAGATTGCTGTTGGCGGCGGGGCGTGATTCTGTTTTGCTGTGCCTATGAAAACTGTTCTTGGACGGCTGTGCCCGGCTTTGCTGGTGCTCTGGATCGCGGTCGGCAACGCGGGGGCGCAATCCCGTATTGCCGCGGTGGACCTGCGGAAACTCTTCGACGGCTATTGGAAGACCAAACAGGCGGACGGTGCCCTCAAGGAGCGCGCCGCCGATCTGGACAAGGAATTCAAGACGATGCGCGAGAATTACCAGAAGACCAAGGAGGAGTACCAGAAGCTGCTCGCCAGCGCCAACGACCAGGCCGTCTCCGCGGAGGAGCGCGAAAAGCGCAAGAAATCCGCCGAGGCCAAACTCAAGGAGATCAAGGGCAACGAAGACGAGATGATGCAGTTCGAGCGCCAGGCCCGCACCACGCTCGACGAGCAGAAGCGCCGCATGCGCGACAAAATCCTCGATGAAATCCGCGCCGCCGTCGCTGCCAAGGCCAAGTCCGCCGGGTACGGCCTGGTCGTGGACACCGCGGCGGAGACGCCGAACAACACGCCGATCGTGGTCTATAGCGGCTTCACCAGCGACGACAACGAATTGACGGATACAGTTCTCAAACTGCTCAACGCCGGCGCGCCGGTCGAGACGCCCAAGCCGGCGGAAAAGAAGGACGAGAAGAAGGAAGAAAAACCCAAGTAGGTCCCAGGCTCCCGGCGCCGCGTGTTCCGCCAGCCGGCCGGCCCGCGGAGGCCCCGAGATTTCCCGCTCTACGAGGGAGCGGTTTGGTTGCAGCACTGCAATCGAACCCGCCGCGAAGTCCGCTGCTTTTCAACCGCGACACGCGCTGGTCGGAGACGCCTGTTTCCCTCTTTCGTGCCATGCCCAATGCGACGCACGCTTCGCGACAACTCCGTTCCCATCGGCGCTCCACGAGTCCCCATCCAAAACGAAGAACCGCGGCGCGCGTGTCGCGGCCGCGGTCCTGCAAAATCAGGGTCGCGCTACGGCACCGGTACGATGGCCCGGTAGAAGCGTGGGGCATTGGTCGCGCTGGCCGGATCCGCCACGCGCGCCGTGCCGTCGGTGGCGACGTCGGTGGAGAGGCTCTGCCAGTTGATCAGGTCGCTCGAAACCTGGGTGACGTAGGTCTGCCCGACCTGCCCGGTGAGATTGATGTAGTAGCTGCCATCGCTCTGGCGCGCGAGGCTCAGGTGCGCGGGTGTCGAGCCGTCCACGGCCACCGCGAACGGCAGGATCACGTTGTCAATGAACCCGGCGTCCAGACCGGCGCTGCCGCTGGCGTCCTTGAGGTAGCGCCATTCGAGCGTGTGCGTGCCGGCGGCCAGCGGCAGTGCGTAGTTGGCCCAGCCGAGTTCCCCGGTCCATTGCTGTTGCAGCACGCCGTCCACGTAGAACCAGAGCGCGTCGAAGACCGGCTCGCAACTGACCTTGAAGTCAAACGAGGCCGTGTCGTTGCGGAAATTGCCGGTAAGGATCAGGGAACTGGTCTGGTTGTGAGTGATGGCACCCGAGCGGGCCGCGAACTGGCCGATGGAGGCCACGTTCGTCTGCACGATCCATGGTTGTTCGCCGGCCGTGTTCCAACCGAGATGCAGTAGATCGCCGGATTCGAAACCATCGGAGTAGGTGACCGGCGTGAATTGGGCGGTCAGCGTAAGATCGCTGCGGACCACGAGCGTCAGCGGATTTGCCAGCGATACGATGGAGCCGCCCCAGATGTCGAACAGGTAGTTTGCGTCCGGGACCGCAGTGACCACGAGCGTCGCGTTGCTGGCCACGTCGGCGGAGGCCGGGGTGGCCGTGCCGCCGGCGGACCCGCCCGCGGTCACGTGGTAAACCGTCGCCGCCGCAAAGGAACTCGTCAGGAACATCGCGCCGCCCGCGCCTTCGTAACCGTCCACTGCGATGCGATAGGTCTGGCCCGCACGCACGGCCTGGCTCAAGGCACTGAACCCGCCGGACGCGCCGGAATAAGCCTCGTCGTTGCTGCCCACCGGCGTGAGATTGGTGACACTCGTCCCCGTGTAAACTGCCAGCACGGTATCGAACGTCGAGTTCGAGGTGCTCAGGGTCAGCACGCCGTCCTGCGACGGAGTGAAACTCCACCACACGGACCGGCCTCCCGCGTTGCCGGCGTGATCCGGCTCGCCCACTTCCTTGGTGGCGTTGAGCGTGTTTACAGAGCTGACTCCATTGGAACCGGGCAGGGCAAACGCCCTGACCAGGAAGTCGTTGAGTGGATCCGGCGAGCGATAAGTGGCCTGGACGACCACGGGCGTGGACAGGTTGCCCGCGAAGTCCTCAGCGACCACTCTGATGGAATTGTCGCCCGGCAGCAAGCCAACGATGGCGGACCAGTTGGTACTGAGCGGTCCGACCGCGTTCTCCACCGGTGAGACGAAGGTGGTGGTGGTTGGCCCGGCCACGGTGACCGGCGTGACGCTGATGATGATGTGCCGGATTCCGGCCGCGTTGGGTGTTGGCTCGACTGCGGTGCCCGACATCGTCAGGCGGTTGGTGGTGACGATGATGCCGCTGATCGGATTGGTGACCGTGACCGCGGGTCCGTTGGTGTCCGGGACGCCCCCGGGCGTCACGAGCAGCCGGAGGGTGCCGAAAGTCTGGTCGTCGAATCCTGCCACGGCGACGTGGTAGGTGGTGCCGGCGGTCGTGTTGAAGCGCACGAACGGCCCGAATCGTTCCACTCCCCCGGCGGCGGACGCGACAGGCTGCAGCGTGGCCAGGGTGGTGTTGGTATAAACCGCGACGATCGCCCGAAAATCACTCCCACCCGAATCCACGAGCACGTTTGTGCTGCTGGTCGCCGTGTATTTCCACCACAGAGAATGATCCGCACTGGGAACACTGTCGTGGTCCGGTTCGAGCATCTCGGTGGTCGCGCGCCGGTTGTTGGCCAGGTAATAATCGCCGGTCACAGGCACTTTGAGCGAGTTGGTGAAATGGTCGTTCGACGGTGTCGGCACGATGAGGTAGGTGACCGAATTGGTGCTGGGGTCCTTGCCGGGCGCGGTAATCACCATGTTGATCGTCACCGAATCACCCGTGGTCGGCACCCGCAAGGAGGCCGAATAGACCTGGTCATTGGTGAGCAAGTCCGGCGGGACGCCATTGTTCCGGAAGATCAGGTTGGTCCCGGTCGTCGTGCTCGCGACGATGGTCGCGTTGGTGACGCCGGGGCCGTCGGTGATGCGGAGGAAGATCGAATTCGTGTCACCCGCATAAAGCGCGGTCAACGCCGTCGGCGTCACCCGCACCCGCATCAGGCCGATGGGAACTTCGACGCCGACAAACACGTCCGGAGGAACGTCGAACGCCTCCACGACGCCGACGGTCGTGAAATTGGGCGGACTAATCGCGCTGGCCCCCATGCCCCGCTTGGCAAACGCGATCCAGATTTCGTCGTAGTTCGCGCCTCCCGTGTACGCCAGGTCGGCGTTAATGATGGCGTCGCGCGATTCCAGAAAAGTGGGATTGGCCGGTCCGAGTTTCATCCCGTCGGTGACCAATTGCAGAGTCACCTCGTTGCCGAGTGACCAGCCTGATTTCGCCACCAGGCTCGCCCAGATTTCGCGCAACGTCACACACCACACCTCTCCCTGATTATGCACCAGGGCGGCGTAACTCCCGCCGGAGAGCGGGTTGACTGGGACGCCAACATGCGGGTCGGCCTGGGTGGGGTCAATGTCCTTGAATGTCAGCGGACTTCTCGTCATCTCCGTGCTGTACGGATACCGGCGGATGCCGAAATAATAATTCTGCTCGAAGTTGTAACCGCCTTCGCGATAAGTGGCGTAGCCGGCCATGGCGTAATTCCCGGTGAGGTCGTCAGAACTCTGACTTAAGAGGCAGAGCGCATAGAAGTCCGACCATCCCTCCCCCAGGCCCCGGCTCTGAAGTTGCGAAATGCCGATGCCGCCGCCCACCAGCCGACCGCTCAATCCGTGCGTCAGCTCGTGAATGACGATCTCCTGGTCGAGGGAACCATCCCGATCCGGATTCGGGCCGGCCCAGACAAACATGCTCACCACACCCGCGTAGCCATCCGGGGATCCCATGAAGATGGCATTGTCCGACGCGCCGACATCCGCCCCCGCCTGGACCAGGCAGATGACGGCATCCCTGCCAAATCCGCCCCGCGCGAAGTTGTTGCTCTGATAGTTCCCGGCCGCCTCCGTGAACCCCAAGCGATAAAGCCGGTCGTGATACCAATTGGCGCGATAAAACAACTGGACCGTCGAGGCATCGGCGTACGCGGCCGGCTGGGAGGTCAGGTTGAGTGGAAAGTCGAAGACCCGGTTCGTCCCGGTGGCCTGCGGCTGCGGAACGTCCGCCACGAGATCATAATCCCGGTCCAGGTAGGCCGTGGCGTTGTTCCCCACCGTGCGGGTCTGGCCGTCGTTGATCCAGCCCAGCGGCGACGCGTTGGTGTCCAGCGCGCTCAACGTCACCATCGTGCGGTTGGTCACCGGTGGCTGGAACGTCGTAGGGGTCGCCGAACCCGGGCTGAATGGGGATGGGCTGTCGCTTGGGAATATGTTGTACGTGGCGGGGCTGATGTTCACGGTCACATTCCGCCGCAGAATGACCTCGCCGGTCCTGGCGTCCATCAACATCTGATAGCGCTCCATCTTCGGGAGACGCGCCGTGACAAAGACCTGCCAGCACAAGCGCGTGGTGTCCGCATCCATCGGCACCCAATACTGCTGCGCCCACGCGGGACCCGCCAGCGGTCCCGCATACAAAGTCTGCTTCTGTTCCGCGCCCACCGGTCCTTCATCCATCGTGATTCCCTCTTCGTCCAGCGTCACTCCAAGGTCCGCCGCCGCCAGCACCAAGGCTTTCACAGCAGAGATGCCCGGACGGCCCGGGGCAGCGTTTCGGTTAAGCGCACCCGCTTGAACTGCCTTCGCCGGGTCCAGAATGAAATGGCTGGAGAGGTTCACCAATTCACCGGCCCAGGTGATGTGACCTTTCAACAATGCTTCAAAAACCGGGATGCCGTCGAGCGTCTGCTCCCAGATCAGCGTCCGGAGTCCGTTGTGCTGAGTCACGTCATCCTGGCGCACACGGGCGGAATCCAATGCTGACGCGTCGTGCCCGAAAACCGCCGAATGCTCATTGAGGAACGCCTTGATCACCCGCGCGTGGTCACTGGCGGGAAAGGCTTCGAGGGAGGACTTGGAAACCGCGCCGCCATGGCCGCCCGGCCCCGTCAAAAATCCCCGCCCGGCGGTAATGTGCCGCGGCGAGCCGGTGATCCGGTCGCGGCTGACCCGTGCGCCGGAAAGGCGGTTGCGGAGGACCTCCTCGGCAGCCCGTTGGGCGAGACCGCGCGCCGAGGCGGATTTTGCGCGGGCGTTTTCGAGGGCCTCAGCACGCCGATCCAGATCGGGCCGCGAGGGATCCGAAGGCAGGACCCCGCGAGCCATTGGGGCGCCCAAGCCCATGGCCGCCGCGAGCACCAAATTCACTGACCAAGTTTTCATGAGTTTCTTCTTACATCTGCCACCGGGTGACATCCCTGCCCGTTCAATCGTGTCGCTTCGCCCCAGGCTCGATCCGCCACGTCATCGTCCGAGATCAAGGCGTCAACAGGACGCTGCCGCTTTCATCCGTGTCGAGGAAATAGCCCCGGCCGACTGGCTGGTTCTGCAACAGCACGCCGTTGATCTTCACTTTCTTCAAGGTCACGGGATCCGTCACGCTCCCGGAGAACGAACCCTGGCCGGTGTTGAGCTTCAGCGACAGCTTGCCGCCGGTGATATTCGACACCCTGTTATTGTCAATCGCGATGCGGTTCAGGACGTTGCCGGAGAAATTCCCGCCCATCAGCCGCACTTCGCCGCGGGTGAAATCCGTGACTGGGTTCAACTTGGGATTGTAAGCGGCGCCCGCCGTATCGAGCACGATGTCGAATCCGCCGGAGTAATAGAGCGCCGTGGCGCCGGGTTGCTTGATCCAACTTACCGCGCCACCCAGATCGCTGTCGTCGAACCCGCTGAAAGTCAGCCAGCCCAGCACCTGGCCCCTGCCGCTGTAGAGCGAGGCGTAGAAAGGCCACTGCTTCTCGTTCGAGACGGTGGCGCTCTGGGAAAGCTTCGTGCCGTCCGCGAGCGAGCCGCTGGATTTCACCTTGCCCGACGCGTCCACGCTCGCCGTCGCGTAACCGTCGCCCGCCGGACTCGAGGCATTGGCGGGATTCCCGGTGCCCGGGAGGATGAGCGTGTACTTGCCAGCCATCGGCGCCGGGTTGGACTTGGAGTTGAAACCGTTTCGCTCGACTACCAGGGACGCGGTCCAGGTGCCGTCACCGACCGTGCCAGTGATGCGTTGCTCACCCACCTGAATGTGTAGTGTCAGAGCCGGCATCCCATTCCGCGGAATGACCTTCGTGGAGGCTCCGTTCGCGTCCAACTGACCGCTGAACGAATAGCGTTTGCTGCCGATTTGCAGCGAGCCGCTGTACCCGCCCGCCGTCGTGGTCTTGGCCGCGAACGATCCTGATTTGAGCAACGCCACGCCACTCTCCTCATAGAACAGACCGGAGAACGAGGCGGCCACCGGCGTGAACGTGAAATTCGCCGCAAACGTCAGATTGCTCGTCATGACAAAGTCGAGGCGGCGCGAACTCGAGGAGAGGCTGCCGCTCCAGCCGTTGAAGTTCGCCCCGTCGGCGGGATCGGCGACCATCGTGTAGGTCTGACCCAGCAGCAGCGACTGGCCGTTATAGTTGGGCGACACCCTCCCGTTGCCATTGACCTGCACGGTGACCGGCGCGGCCGCGAACGTACCGTCAAGATCATAGAAGTTGGGGACTCCGTCGCCGTCCGAGTCAATCAGTCTGCTGTTCGCCAGGGCGCGGTTCACGATGAAGGTCCTGCCGTTGACGATCACCGATTGCGAACTGTTGGGCCCGGCGAAGGTCTTCACCCAGCGCAAGCGTCCGCCGAACTGGCCGTCGAGGAATTCCTCGGGCGAGGTGTTGAGCGGAAGCGCCACGCCGGGGTTGAGCCTCGCGGCGGCGTAGTAGATCACCAGATTCGGCGCGATGCGGAGGCGGCTCGCGTAGTTAGTGAGCCGGACCATGTCGAGCAGGTCCACGTACAAACCGTTTTGTGTCCCGACACCCGCGAAGGTGAACGTGGGATTGGGGCTGCGCGACTGGAAGACCAGTTTGCCCAGCGCCACGTTGTCCGAATAACCGGCCGCCGTGGCCCCGCGGTCCTCGCCGGCCCACGAATGGCCGATGACCACGCTGGGCGTTTCCGGCGCGATCGTGTTGACCGTCGTGCCCAGCAGGTCGCCGGATTTGGGTTTGACCCGCAGATGGAATCCGTCGCTCAACCGGAAGATGTTCCCCGAGGTCCCGCCGGCGTCCGCCAGCGACTCGGTGACATTCAAATCCAGCGGCCCGGTGGCGGCCAACTGGTAACGGTTGAACTTGACCCGGTCGGCCTGGAAATGGGTCACGTTGCCGGAAATGCTGTTGCCATTCTCCAGCTTGCCCGTGACGCCGCGGATGAAGATCGGACCCACGGCCGCGAACGTGCCGCTGTTCTCGAAATAGGCGCTGTTGAGCGAGACGCTCACCGCATTGATGGTGCCGGAGTTGATGAACGTGGAATAGGGCACCGCGCGGTCATCCCCGAAGTGGCCTTCGCTGTAAATGTTCAGGACCCCGTTGTTCGTGAAGTGCTTCAGACTGGGAGCGTTGGCGGCGGTCCAACTCTCCAGCACCGGATCGGGCGGGACGAACCCCGTGACCGGGTCGGGCGGATAGAAGCCGGGGAAGGTCAACTCGCCGTTCAACGTGAAGCTCAGACCCTCGACGAGGAACTCGCGGATGACCGAGGCCGTGTCGTTGATCACCACGTCCTTGCCGTAGGTTTTCAACTCGAAAACATTCACCGGTTGCACCGCCGAAACCAGGTTCGCGTTCACGATGGTGACGGTCAGTCCGAGCGCGATCGTGTTGGTCACGTTCTCCGGAATCGCGAGGACGTTGGTGATGAACATGCCGCTTCCCGGCGGTACTTCCTGCACGTCGTTGGTGAAGGTGTAATTGTTCGTGAAAATCACCTCGGCCGAATTGGCCCAAACCGCGCTCCACATCAAAATGGGCCCGCGGAGGCGTTGCACCTCCTCCGGAATAATGTTCTGGACGGTCAAGGGTCCGTTAGAGGAACCGAGACTCAGGCTGAAATTCTCGCAATCCAGCACCGCACTGCTGCTGCTGACGAGGTGGCGGGTTTTGATCACCACTTCCCCTTCGGCGCGCATCTTCGTGTGGCTCAGGTCGAGCACGTCGGCATCAATCCGGATCCGGCCAGGCAGGTTCGTTTCATTTCCACCACTCACACCCTGTGGGCGGGAGAGCACGCTGTCCGCCATCGTGCCGTACGCGGCGAACTCACCAGTGGTATGCGTCGTATTGGTGACCTGGTCCGACACAATGTTGGTGCCGAAGTCGAAAACATTCGTGTTGTAATAGCTCGAGGCGACAAAGAAATCCGGGTCTGGGTAGCCGTAGTTGCCACCATTGCCGGGGGAAGCGAAAATCCGGTCAACATTATATGTTTTGGGGCGGAAGGTTGTCGCGGCACAACCCAGCACGTTGGCCGACACTCCCCGGAAACGCGTGTCCGACGCCAGCGAGTCGAACACACGGATGGCTGCCACTTCGTCCTCCGTCGTCACCGCGTTGGTCGGCTGAAGCGAGAACAACACGCCGGCCGTCTGGAAGAAGTTCGTGGGCTGAGGACTGGCGGTAAATCCTATCTGAATCGTGAACCCTTCGGGCGCCTGCGCGAACACAGCGCCTTTGAAGATATTGGTGAAGATCGTGAACCGGATGAGGTTCGTGCCGGTCGGATTGAGTGGCCCGCCCACGATATTGGTCAGCGTCACGAGCAAACGTGAATTGGGATCTCCTCGGATGTAGGCGTCAGCCTCCGGAAACAACAATTGAAACCGCGGCGCCGAAAACGGCTCAGAGGGTGGCGCGGGAACGCCCGGCGCGGTAGCCGCGATGCCGCTCCACAAGCTGCGACTGTTCAGGCCGTAGGCGGCGCTGAAATTCGTCTGCACCCAATAAAGATCAAACATCCCGACATCGGGTTGAAAAAACGACCCATCCGCCGTGAGAAACCCCGACCCACCGGCCTGGTTGTACAGTGGCGTCACCAAAAGTCCACTGTTGGCCAGGTTGACTGTGCTGCCCAGCAGGCGCATGTCGCCGTTGGCGCCGACGATCAGGGATGCGCCCAACGCCGGGGTTCCGGAGCCGATGCTGATGTTGGTCGCGGCAACGTAGAGGTAGCTCGGATCGTAAAGCGTCGGGAAGCAAGGCAGCTCGCCCAACCGGTCGGGCGGGAAAAAGTCCAGCGCGGCGACCACGCCCGGATTGTGCAGGACGAAATTCGCGGCCATGCTTCGGCCCCCCAGCGACGGGGGAGTGTGTTCGAACCGCCATCCAGGTGTGGCGACCATGATTCCAAAATTGGTGTAATTGAGGGTCGAGAACGTCTCAAACGGACGCAGCGTCGCGATGTTGAACTGTCCGAAATTGACAAAGTTCGTCGCGTCAATCACCGGCGGCGTCGTAACGATGCCGTACACGGGATTGATATACGCGGGGGCCGCCGCCCTTGCCGCGACCGGGAGCAGCGCCGCGCCCAGCAGGCCCGTTATCAGAATTCGCTTCATAATGCCTTGCGAGACACGCAATCTCATTTACGGGTTCAACACCAGCCGCTCCAAGTCCTCGAGCGATGTGCCTTGGGGATAAAGTACGGGTGCGTTGGTCGAGCCGTCGAAGGAACCCCAGACGAAAGACGGGAAGGCGCCGGACTCCGTGAATTGGACTGAGTTGTTGAAATTGACATTCCAGGGCCCGACCTTGTTGAAGGTGATCGCCGCCTGCGGCGTGATGACTCCGGGCCCGGCCAAAACTATCTGTCCGTTCAACGCATCGTAGTTCGCCCAGCCCACGGGGCCGGTTCGCGCCAGGATGGCAAAATCCAAATCGGCGGCGGTAAACACAATGTCCGGTTGAACGAGGATGCGCGAGGTCCGTTGGGTCATCAGCGTGGAATTCGTGACATAGCTATCGGTGGAGTTGTTCGTGAGGGTGATGAAGGCGCCAAGCGTAGAATCGTATTTTGCCTCCACGAACGTGATCTTATCCACACCGGGCCGCAGCGCCACGTTGACGACGTTGGATCCGACGCCTCCCGCCACCGTGAAAGGAGAACTCCCCGAAGCCGTGGTGTTGCTGACCAAAGCTTCAATGTTGTAGTTCCCGGGGCGATAGAGGTAGCGCAGGCCGCCTACATCGTCGCGCGTCAGGCCGCTGAAGAATTCCCCGGGAAGCAAAACCCCGCCAAACCACCCGTTTCCCGCCGACGCGACCGAAGTGTAGGTTTCGGCCAGAGGATCAACCGGGAACTCGATGGCGTCACAAAAAGTAACCGTGCCGGTGAATTCGTACACGTTGTACGTGTAGAGCACGCCATTGACATAGCTGGAAGGAGCCCAGGTGACGGGATCGAAATTGCGCCGAATCACGGCGTAGCGAACGACGTTGTTCGGAAACTCGTCGCGCCGCCTGACGCACCATGCATACCGCTCCGGGCTGGTGAGACCCATCTGTTCCATGAGTGTCGCAAGCGCCTCGGATTTCAAATCGGCTATGAAGAGGGCCGCGGCCCGGTGATTGATGCGCTTGGTATTCAGAGGGAATTCCGAAAGATCATAACTCATTTTTGAAAATGGCGGCAGACTGTTGAGGATCGCGACGGCCTTGCGGACTTCCTCAACGCCACGCGCCCCGAAATAGTTTTTGAACGACTCGTCGAACCCAAAAGTGATAGTCCTGATGTTCCAGCGGTATTCCTCGCCCAGATTCATTGGTCCTCCAATATCAACATTGAACGGGAGGTTGTACCCAATCCGCTCCACCTGCCACGTATCGAACGGCCCATAGAGGGTAAAAGCAGAGGCCAGGCGTGTCGCGAAAAAAGCAACTGCGCCGACCAGAGCCGCGCTCAAGACCCAACGCAGCCCTCTTCGCTTGAAGAAATGTAGTTTCAGAGAATTCTGTTTCATCGTCTCGTCACTCTATGGGCTGCAAAGTCACGCGCCCGCTTTCGCTGGTCCCCAGGAAAAAGCCGCTGCCCACGCCGGTTTTCTGGACCAACACGCCTTGCACCGTCACGCTGCGTCCGCTGGCGGAGTTGAGCATGGTGCCCTTGAACAATCCCGTCGAGGCCGTCAGTTTCAGACTGAGCTGTCCGGCGGTTGCGGCGGCCACCTTGTTGTTCACGTCAATGCTGAGCGCGCCGGTGAGCGGGGCCGCCAGGTTGCCGCCGGTCAACGTCAGGCTGCCGTTGCTCCAGTTCAGGATGCGCTGCCCGGACGCCGGCGCGGTGTAGCGCGATCCAGTGGCCGTCGCCTCGCTGGTAAAACCGGAGGGAGAAATCTTCGCCACCGCATCGGCGGGCTTGATCCAGACCAGCGGCCCGGTGAGATCGGATTCCGGCAAGCCGTTGAATTGTATCCACGCCACGACGGCGCCTGCGCCCTTGGACACCGCGACGTAGAGCGGCCAATAGCCCTCCCGGGTCAGCGCGCCTTTTTGCGTCACCTTCGTCCCGTCGGCCAGAGTGCCGGCGAAGGTAATGGAGCCCGCGGCGTGCACGCTCACCGTGCCGAAGCCGTCGCCCGCCGGCGCACCGTCCGCGCGGCCCGGGATGACGAGCGTGTATTTGCCGGCTCGCGCCGTGGGATTCAGCGACTTGTTGAACACGGCCCGGTCGGCCAGCAACTCCGCCCACCAATCGCCGTCGGTCACGCCGCCCTGAATCCGCTCGCCGCCGGCCAAGTCCAGTTGCAGATAAACGGTCAGCGGCGGCAATCCCACCCGCGCGATGACGCTGGCGGCCCAGCCCGTTTCATCGAGCGTTCCGCGGATCGAGTAACTGCGCCCGGCCAGCAGCAACTTGCCGGTGTAGGCGCCCTTGGAGGTCAGCTTGGCGGAAAGGGAACCGGAGGTCGTGGCCCGCATGCCGTCTTTTTCACAGAACAAACCGTTGAACGTTCCGGCCGCCGTGGCGAACGCGTCCGGCAGCGAAGGTTCGTCGGCAACGGCGACCGTCGGAAAGGCCAGCTTGGCCCCGCTGTGGCCGGCCGAGCCGCCACCTTGTTGCGGCACGCCGTTGGCCAGCAACTCGAGCGGAATCACGTCCTCGGTGGTGAAGCGCTGCGCGAACAGGTCGAAGCTGTTCGCGCCGCCCCCAAAACTCGTCCAGACCGCCAGCACCTGTGAATGGTCGTCTGACGCCAGCGCCGGGTGCATCTGCCGGCTGACAGTGGTGGTGTTCACGCGGAATTCATCCTCCACCGGCGAGCCATCGGCGTCCAGAAACCTACCGAACACACCCTCCCGCGAACCGTCCAGGCCCAAGGCCGTCCAGACCGCGACATACTCGGTGCCGAAACCTTTGATTCGTGGTGCGTATTGGTCCCCGTAGGTCGTGGTGTTCAATGGCAGCAGGCCGGTCACCGCTGTGCCGGTGGCCCCAAAGAGCCGCGCGAACACGTCCCAACTGTTCGATGATCTCGTCGACGCGGGCACCTGGTCGGCGGCGACGGCGGCGACGGTGTTGTCATTCTGGCTCCAAGCGACGGCAAAACCGCCGCCGAGCCGGGAGGCGGCGATGGAGGGATTCGCGCACAGGTTCGAGACGCTTAGGTTCACCGGGAACTCGCCGGTCACCGCCGCGCCGCTCGCGCTGAAAATCCGCGCGAACACGTCCACACTCGAAGAACTCCGCTGCAACTCGCTCACCCAGGCGACGACGTAGTTACCATTGGTCAGCGCGGCGATGGCCGGGGTGCGCTGGTTGTTGGGAGTGTACTGATTGACCTGAAACTCGCCGCCGAGCTTGGCGCCCAACGCCGTGAACCGCTGCGCGTAAATCCCCTGCAAGCTCCCGTCCTGGCCGGAACTGGCCCACACCACCACGACGCTCCCATCCGCCAGCGTCGCGACGGCGGGATCCACCTGGAAGCCGTTCGTGTAGGTGTTCGCCCGCACGTCGCCGGTGACGAACAGGCCGCTCGAAGACAAAAACCGCGCAAAGATTTTCTGGAAGCCGGCGCGCCCACCCTGCCACACGAACACCGCGCCGCCATCGTTGAGGAGCGACACCTGCGGCTTTTGCTGGTCGCCTTGAATCTGGACGTTGACGCGGAAGGCCGGTCCCGACTTGGCGCCACTCGCATCGAGCGCCTGCGCCCGGACGCCGAGGCCGTAGCGGTCGGCGGCGTTGTCCTGCCAGACAAGGTAGCCACCGGTGTGGCTGATCGCCGCCTGCGGCATGGTCTGGTCGGCACGCAACTGGCCGGCAGCGATCCGTTCAGCGCCCGCGGGCGAGAAATGACTTCGCGCAACGGCCAGCGACGGCAACAATACGAGGCAGGCCAACAACGTCAGACTTTTTCCGCCAGGCACCAACATTGACATAAAATTCTCAACAGCATGTAACACGCGGCCAACACGTTGTCCAATGGGCCAGCCCGGGGCGCCAGCCGCAAACCGCGCGGCAACGCGGCCGCCGCTCCGCGCGCCGCCCTTCGATCCCGGATTGAAAAACATGTTTCGCATCCAATCGTTCCCAGTTTCAGGCCAGCGCCAGTTCCGCGCCGGCCGCCGGCTGCCGTCCCCGCGCCGACTCGACCGCCGCCAGCATCAAGCGAAAGCCCCAGCGCCCGAACAGCTCCGCCAGCTTGTCCAAATCCGCAGGCCGCCCGGCCAGGTCATCGAGTTCCAACCCGCACGGCAGATCGTCTTTGAGCCGCACCAGTTCCTGGTTGCGCCGCACGTCGGCCGCCGCCGCCGCCAGCGCGCCGCGCACCCGCTCCGACTTCACGTCGTCCAGCCGCCGGTACAGCCCGGCCACCGACCCGAATTCCGCCAGCAACGCCGCCGCCGTCTTCGTCCCCACGCCCGCGACGCCGGGGATGTTGTCCACGCTGTCGCCGACCAGGCTCAACCAGTCCACGATCTGTTCCGGCGCGACGCCCGACTTTTCCCGCACCCGCTCGGCCGCCCAGACGCTTTCCGATTTGTCGTTCGGATTCAGCAGCCCGATCTCCGGCGACACCAACTGCATAAAATCCTTGTCCGAGCTGGCGATCACCACGCTCGCGCCCGCCCGTGCCGCCCGCCGTGCCAGAGTCGCGATCAAATCATCCGCCTCGACTCCGTCCTGGCACACCGACGCCAGCCCCTCAGCCTTTAGCCATTCGCCGATTTCCCCGATCTGCGACGACAAGTCCGCCGGCATCTCGGGCCGCTGCGCCTTGTAACCCGGCAAGGCCGCCATCCGCTCGGCGCTCAGGCCGCCATCCCAAACCACGACGGTCACAAGCGCCGCATCCCCGGCGCCAACCCGCGCCGCCAAGGCCGCCCGCAACTTCGCCAGCGCCTTGATAAACCCAAAGATCGCGTTCGTCGCCCGGCCGGACGGCGACCGCAATTCGCGGATCGCGTAAAACGCGCGATACGCGTAAGCGTGGCCATCAACGATCAACAGACACCGCATACACTCAATTCAAACGTCGGCCCGCCGTGTTCTGCGGCCTCCCCGCCTTCCCCCGCCGCGAAAGCGCGCGCGGGCGGTGCAGCAACAGCGGAGGGGCCATGGGCGAATCCCATCTCACGGCTGCCCGGCCACCGGCTTCTGAGCCGGAATACTGGTCTGCGCAAACGGCATCTCGTCCTCCGAGTGGAGGCGGTTGCCCGCCGGGTCAATGATCGTGGGCGTGACAAAGATCAGCAGGTTCTTCTTCTTCGTGTCGGACGACTCGCTGCGGAAGAAGCGACCGAGCAACGGCAAATCTCCGAGCACCGGCACCTTGTCCTTCACACGCGTCACGTTTTCGGAAAGCAGTCCGCCCAGCACGATCGTCTGGCCGTCCCAGACCACCGCGCTGGTGGTCACCTGCCGCACCCGGTAATTCGGCAGCGGGAGGATCGATTCCACCGATTGCCCGGTGCTCAAGATCGTTTGCGGCACGAAGAGCTGCGCCGTCTGGAGATCGTAACCCAAAAACTCCGTGATCACGGGAATGATGGTCATCTCAATCGTGTAACCATCCGCCGAGATATACGGCACCACGTCCAAGGCCGGGCCGAACGGGAGAGGGACGGTGGTAGGCGTCTGAAACACTGCCAATGGCTGTTGAACCGTGGTCCCCGTGCCGCCGCCCGTCTGTGCCGCTTGCCCGCCACCCTGGCTCGAGTTCTGGTTGACTCCCACCACCACGTTGATGATGTCCACCACCTGAATTTGCGCCTGGCGGCCACTGACGGTTGTCACCTCCGGGGCGGAAAGCAGATCCACGCCCTGTCGCTGTTCCAGCGCTTTGACGACGACGCGGAACTGCGGATCGGTGAGAATGCCCGTGAACGTGGCGAGGGCCGGAGCGGACAAGGAATCGCGCAAACCGCTTGTGAGCAGGCTGTCCGTGCCGGAAATCGGGATCCGCGTTTCAGTCGGGGGCAGGCCGCCATCGCCCGGCGCAAACTGGCCCGGGAAGGAGCCGGACGGGTTGGCCGACGACGGCGCGCCGCCGTAGCTGGGCGCCGTGCCGCCCGTGCCGACGATCTTGCCGTTGCCCATGAGAAAATTCCCCAGATACCAATCGAAGCCCACTGCCCGGGAATCGTTCTGGGTGATCTCCGCGAACTTGGCCTTGATGTTGACCTGGTGCGGCACCTGGTTCAGTGCCTGGATCGCCGCCTCGATCGTGTCCAGGTCCTGAAGCGTTGCCCGGACCAGCAACATGCCGCTCCGGTCGTTCCAAAACAGGCTCTTGCCGGTGCCGGGGTTGAGGTCCACGCCCAGCAC
>Ga0247727_10005150_pt1 | contig 26879 bp, 24 predicted proteins | sample WisWelCaveWW1625_FD_202498 | JGI IMG/M metagenome (GOLD analysis project Ga0247727, IMG submission 202498) | Biofilm microbial communities from Wishing Well Cave, Virginia, United States - WW16-25 | ecosystem: Environmental > Aquatic > Deep subsurface > Groundwater > Cave microbial mat | place...
CAAGGTCAGCGACGCCGAGATGAAGACACTGAACATTATCGGCGATGACTTCCATCCCGAATGGAACTATACCATCAAGTCACGGCGACGCAGGAAAACGTAGCGCTTATTGTGCGAAATGTCCTTACCCAAAGGCCGTCGCTTTCGAGCGGCGGCCTTTTGCTTTCGGCAATCGCCTGGCCTACTTCCGCGACGGCGCGATCCGCTCCTCGCGCACGTCGGTGGCGGTGAGCGCGGCGTCCCGCGCCTGCGGCGCGCCGAGGCCGCCGCCGCCCGGGGTCATGACCAGCAGGCGCTCGCCCGGCTGCACCACCTGCGTGCCCTTGCCCTGCATGGTGCGACCACCCTTGATGGCGACCGCGCCGGGCGCGCCGGGCTTGCCGTCGCCCCGTCCGCGTGCGGGAAAGTCGATGCGATCGAATGCGGCCAGCAGCTCGAAGGGCTCGCCGATGCCGCTCTCGATCTCGATGACCTGGCCGAGCCCGCCGCGGGTGCGCCCGGGTCCGCCAGAGTCAGGGCGCAGCTCCTTGCGCCAGAAGATCAGCGGCGTGATGGCCTCCGCGATCTCCACCGGCGTGCCCTTGACGCCCGAGGGATAGGCCGTGGCGGACAGCCCGTCGGCGTGCGGCCGCGCGCCGGTGCCGCCGTTGGACGTCACCGCCATCGTGAACCCGTAGTTGCCGCCGGCGCCGCCCTTGATCGCGCCGCGCACGTTCAAGTTCCAGAGACAGGACGTGCCCTCGGCCGGCACGCGGTCGGGGATCGCCTGGTAGAGGCAGCCGAACACCACGTCGGGCAGCATCTGGCCGATGACGTGGCGGATGCAGACGGCCGCCGGCTTCCGGGCGTTCAGGATCGAGCCCTCGGGTGCGGACACCGTGAGGGGGGCGAGCGAGCCGGCGTTGTTGGGAATGCGGGCAGCCACGATGCAGCCGAGCCCGAACACGGTGTAGGCCGTGGTGTAGGCCAGCGGCACGTTGATGCCCTTGCGGGCCTGCGGATCGGTGCCGGCATAATCGACGTGGATGCCCTCGGCGCTGATGGTGGTGGTCGCCCTGAGCGTGATGGGGGCGTCGAAGCCGTCGGTGGTCATGCTGTTGGACCAAGTGCCCTTCGGCAGCCTGGCGATCTCGGCCAGCACGGCCGCGCGGCTCTTGGAGCAGATGTGCGCGCTCAGTGCGTCGAGGTCGTCGAGGTGGAACTCGTGCATCATCTCGACCAGGCGCCGGCAGCCGACGTCGTTGCAGGCGGCGAGCGAGTAGACGTCGCCGACGGTGTCGATCGGCAGGCGCGTGTTGGCGCGGATGATCGCCATCAGCGTCTCGTTGACCTTGCCCTCCTCCAGGATCTTCAGGAACGGGATGTAGAGCCCCTCCATGAACACGTCGGTGCCGTCCGGGCCGAAGCCGATGCCGCCGATATCCATCAGGTGCGAGGTGCACGAGAACAGGCCGACCAGCTTGCCCTTGTGGAAGCACGGCGTGGTGATGACGAAATCATTGAGGTGGCCGGTGCCCATCCACGGGTCGTTGGTGATGTAGGCGTCGCCCGGCTGCATGGTGTCGAGGCTGAAGTGGGCGATGAAGTGCTTGACCGATTCCGCCATCGAGTTGACGTGGCCGGGCGTGCCGGTGACGGCTTGCGCCAGCATGCGGCCCTGGCGATCGAAGACGCCGGCCGAGAGATCGCCCGCCTCGCGCACGATCGCCGAGAAGGCGGTGCGCAGCAGCGTCTGCGCCTGCTCCTCGACCACGGCGATCAGCCGGTTCCACATGATCTGCATGTCGATGTCGCTGATGGTCGTGCGCATGGGGGGTGGCTCCTAGGGCGGGCGAGGCTCGCACACGCTCTGTGGCACCGCCACTGCAAACTCGCCAGGAGCTGCTACTCGTGCTCGCAGAGAAATTGGCTCGGGCCTGGCAGACGATGCAAAGTCCGCATCAGGCTTATTGCGGCAGATAGCCCTGATTGCGACAGGTCGATTTTGACCCAATTCCGGCCCTGGGCTGTGTGCACGCGTTGCGACGCAACATCCCCTTTTCTTGCTCGATGCGAGTCCACGATAGAGGCTTGCGCCTGATATGAAGCGACTTTCGTCTTGTTGAGGATGAGAGGCGAAGATTTCGACGGTTGGTATGAACGATGGGTGACTGGAAATTCCGTCGGCTGCGAGGGGTCACGCGAGCCCGAGCCTGATCAGGCTCTCCGCCATGGCAGGCGCGGATTCCGACATCGGTATGAAATCCATGCCCAACGCCTTGCGCGTGCGGCTGTTGTCGATCCGCACGTCGCGGCCGAGCTCTGGCACGGCGGCGCGGGCGGCCCCATCGACAAGGGCGACGAGCCGCACCATGAGGTCGGGCAGCTCCAAGCGCGGGACGAGCCACGCCCTCGCCCCAAGCCGGCCGCGAATCGTACGGGCGAAGTCGATCATCCATGCCGACTCAGACGCGGCCAGATAGCGCCCTCCCGAAGGCTCGCCGGTCTGCAGCACTAGCCGGTGCGCCGCAGCGACGTCGCGCACGTCGACCACGGGCATGCGCAGGCGCGGAGCTCCGGGATACTTGCCCCTGAGGAAGGCGCGGATCAGCCCGGCCGAGGCGCCGACATCGGCGTCCAGCGCCGGCCCCAGAACGAAGCCTGGATTGACCGTGGCGTAGTGAAAGGGCGGTCTCGCCGCGGCGACGAAATCACGCGCCGCCCGTTCGGCGAGCGTCTTCGAGCGCGCATAGGAGCCGACGCCTGGCGCATCCGGGTTGGTCCAGTCCTCCTCGGTGAACGGCGCCGTGCGCGCGTGCGGGTGACCGTAGACGATGGCGACCGTCGAGGAAGTCTGCACGAAGCGCGGAACGCCGCCGGCGGCGGCGGCCTTCATCACCCTCAGCGTGCCCTCGACGGCGGGGCGGATGTGGTCGTCAGGACGGCGCGGCTCCTCGAGGGTAAAAGGCGAAGCCAAGTGCAGGACGCCCGCCACGCCTTGCATCGCCTCGCGCCATCCTGCGTCGGAAAGAAGATCAGTCGCGCAGAATTCCAGTTTGCCGGCGTCCGCATGCCGTCCAATCGTCTCTCTCACTTGGCCGGCCTTGTCGAGGCTGCGCACCGTTCCGCGTACGCGGTAGCCCGCATTGATCAGGTCAACCGCGCAATGCTTGGCGATGAAGCCGGACACGCCGGTGACGAGAACCACGGGATCGGGCATGGTCGGCCTCGGCGATGCCAAAGAAGCAAGCGTAGCTGCGCAGGTCCGCCCAGTCCACCCGATGGCCCGGGTTGGGGCGGGCCGCGCGGAGGGTGGATCGGCTTCGGGTCCTGGCACGACCCTCAAATCTTCGGAGCTGCAGCGCTTCCGTCAGCTATCAGAGGTGGCGATCCGAGCCGGTTCTGCCGCGGCGGCTGTTTCGGGGCTCGATGCGAGCGCAAGAGCAAAGGTACCGCCGGCGGCAACAAACTGACGGTGCGTTGTGAGAGTAACCAGGGAGTCCTCCACCTGCTGTGCCAGGTGATCGTCCGCCCGCCGCGGTCGATCCGCGGCGGGATTGTGTTGGCGCGACACCAACTTGGTTCGTCTCCAAGCCAAAAGGAACCCAACCGCCGGCCAGACGTCCTCACTTGCTGAGGGGTTCCATGCCTTTCGCCTTGATCACCGCAGCGGCCGCTGGCGTGGTGAGATGCTTGATCAGGGCCTTGGCCGCGTCCGGTTGCTTGGCGGCGGCGCTGACGCCTGCCGTGTTCACGAACCAGTTCTGCAACTCGGCCGGGAACAAACCTGCAAGCTCCACGCCGGGGACGGACAGGAGGATGCTGGTGAGCGCGAATCCGAGTTCGGCTTCTCCGGCGGCGACCGCCTTGGCGATGTTCACGGGAACCGTCTGCGGCTTGGTTTTGGCTTTCATCTGCTCGGTGATACCGAGTTGTTCCATAACCTTCGCAAGCTGGATGCCGGTTGCCCCTTCGGGCACATAGGTGACCGACTTCGCGTTGAGCAGTGCGCGCTTGAACGCTTCCACCGAGCTGACGTCGGGCTTGGGCCCGCCTGCGCGTACGCCCACGCCCATGCCGACCCGGGCGAGTGGGGTCCGCGAATCAGCGGCGATCTTGCCCTGCTTGATCAAGTCATCCAACAGAGGCGGGCCGACGATGGCGAGGTCGAATGCCTCACCCCCTTCGATCAGCCGCTTCATCTCGCCGGTCACCCCGTACTTGATGATCACGAGCTTGTGGCCGGTCGCGCGCTCGAACTGGGGGCCGAGTTCCTCGAACACTGGCGCCATCACGGCGCCCGCAATGATCTTGATCTCAGCAGCCTGTGCGGCGATGCTTTGCGCCAACAAGATAGCGAGAGCCATTCCCGCCGCTGCCGCGATTGATAAACCCATTCTCTTCATCTGGCGTCCTCCCTTCATCGCAAATAGATGCCCCAGCTGCACCCCAGCACAATGCTCGAACTTGCACGGGGCGGACTACGATTGCAATCGGCTGAAAACTTCGGCAGCGCAACAACTTCGGCAGCTGTCCGGGGGTACATCTGCCACGCGTTCGACGCTGCCGGACCAGCAAACCGTTTGAAGGATCGCAACTGCTGGTTCAGATCCCGCGTCCCCAGTAGCCACACCAGCGGTGGACGTTCCAGGCGAGATTCTGCTCGTAGTTCAGCAACGTCGAATACTGGGGCAACTTGAGTTCCGTGTCGGCGGGACTGAAACACTTGCCCGCGTCGGAGGCTTTCTTCACCTCGGCGGAAAGGTCGGTCATGAAAGCAAGCTGCTGCTCCATGTCCTTCTTGGTACCGAGGCGCCCGCCGGGTCCGGGATGGCCCGGGATCATGCGGTCCCAGTTCAGCGCCAGCGTCCGCTTCAGCGAGGCCTCCCATTCGACCGGATAAGAGTCGTTGACCGCGAGGCGCGACGGCACGGCGCCTAGGGCGTTGAAGTCCACAGCGAAGATGATCTTCTCCTTGGGCAGCAGCATCAGCAGGGAGGAGTCGGAGTGGTTGCGGCCCACAAAGTGCAGCTCGAGCGTGGTGCCGCCGAGCTTGATCGTGCGCTTGCCGTCCACCGCCTCATCGGGAACGACCACGTCGAGGCCCTTCAGCGCCGCGAGCCGCTCCTTGGCGCGGCGGTGCGCGATCACGACGGCGCCGGCATCCTTGAACGGCTTGCCGCCGGCGATGTGATCATAGTGATGGTGGCTGTAGATCAGGTACTTGATCGGTGCCTTGGTGATCTTGCGGATTTCTTCAAGATAGGCCGTCGCCGCTTGTGGCCGTCCATAACTGATCGGATCGGTGGCAATCACGCCCGCAGGCGTGACAACAAACATCGACTGATGATTCTGGTAGCGGAAGATATAGACGTTCTCGGTGCCTTCGACCTTGGTCGTGGCGAAGGTCGGCGCCTGCTGCTGCGCAGCGACGAAAGACGTTGTCATAAGCAGCATCGCAGCAGCTGCGACAATGCGTGTCATTACACTCCTCCCCGTGAACGAGCCGATCCCGCCAAGTGGCACCTTACCGGAGGGCGCTATCTCGGCCTAGTGGCTCCTTCTGCAACGCCAAGTTTGTGCGATCCGCGTGACAGATGATGCCCAAAGAAGTGGTCCGACTTGGGTCGGAAAAGAACGCGCCGCGGTATCGCCAGGACCAAATCTTCCAAGGAAAGCGAGTACGGCCGCTCGGACTTATTGTTTGGCAAGCCGGAACGTTACAGCCCCGCGCGGGAGCCTACCGCGTGGCCAGGTCAACAATCAGTCGCGAGGTTTTGCTGCACATGCTCACTGCCGCTTGTGGCACTTTCCGGCCCATCGGCCTCCGGCAGCTTTCGGACCGTCGCGACCGCTGACACGGGAATTGGCGCGGCGGGCAAACCTCCTAGCTCGCATCCGGACGGGCCGTCAGCACCAGCGCGCCGCCGGCATCGACGCTCAGATCGAAGCTGGGGGACACGTAGGTCGACGTGCCCTCCTCGAGGACGAGCGCCGGTCCCTCGAGCGCCGCGCCGGGCGCGAGGCGGGTGCGCTCGAACATCGGCACGGCGATGCGGCGGCCGAGCCGCGCGTCGAAGATGGAGCGCTCGCCGAGCGGCTTGGGGGCGGTCTTCGGCGGCGCCGCGGCGAGCCGCCTGGTGGGCTCGGAGCCCGTCGTCGCCAGCACCACCCAGCTCATGATCTCGATCTCGGCATTGGGGATGTGGCGGGCGAACAGCCGCGTGTACTCGCGCTCGAAGTCCGCGCGGAAAGTCGCAGCATCGTGCGCTGTCAGCGTCCGGCCGGGCAGGGCGACAGTGATCTCGTGGCCCTGGCCCGCATAGCGCATGAAGGCGGAGCGCTGCACGGAGACGGGCCGGCTTCCGGCGGCAGCGCGGGAATGGGCGAGGGCTTCCTGCTCCATGGCTGCGATCAGCGCGTTGGCGGCCTCGGCGTCGAAGCTGCTCAGGCGCATGTAGCGCGAGCGGATCATCTCGTAGGCGGCCGGCGCCGCCAGAAAGCCGACCGCCGAGCCGACGCCCGCGTCGGGCGGCACGACGATGCGCTGGATGCCGAGCTTCTCCGCCAGCCGGCTGGCGTGCAGCGGTGCCGCCCCGCCGAACGCGACCAGCGTGCGCTCGGCGATGGCGACGCCGCGCTCGACCGCGTGCACGCGCGCGGCGTTGGCCATGTTCTCGTCCACGATCTCGGCGATGCCGACGGCGGCCTGCTCCGCCGTCATGCCGGCAAAAGCCGCCGTCAGCGCGGCCGCGGCCATGCCGGGGTCGACCGCGATCTTGCCGCCGGCGAAGCGCTCGGCCTCGATCTTGCCGATGGTGAGGTCGGCGTCGGTCACCGTCGGATCGCGGCCGCCGCGGCCGTAGCAGGCGGGACCGGGCTCGGCGCCGGCGCTGTCGGGGCCGACCTGGATGCGTTGCAGGGCATCGATGCGGGCAATCGAGCCGCCGCCGGCGCCGATCTCCACCATCTCGATCACGGGGATGCGCACGGGGATGCCGCTGCCCTTCTTGAAGCGCGATTGGCGGTCGACCTCGAAGGCACGCCCCTTGAGCGGCTGGCCGTCGTCGATCAGGCAGATCTTGGCGGTGGTGCCGCCCATGTCGAAGGAGAGGATGCGGGCTTCGCCGCGCTCCAGGGCGATGTGACCGGCGAGGATGGCGCCGCCGGCCGGCCCCGATTCGACTAGCCGCACGGGAAATCGGGCAGCCGTGTCGAGGCTGGCGAGGCTGCCGCCGGAGGTCATCAGGTGAACGGGCCGGGTGCAGCCGAGCTCGGCGAACGCGGTCTCGAGGCGCCGCAGATAGCCCGACATCAAGGGCTGCACGTAGGCGTTGGCGATGGCGGTGGAGGTGCGCTCGTACTCGCGCGCCTCCGGGCTCACCGCCGAGGACAGGCTGACGCTGATGCCGGGGGACAGCTCGGCCAGGATGGCGCCGATGCGCTGCTCGTGAGCCGGGTTGGCATACGCGTGGATCAGCGCCACGGCGATCGCCTCGACGCCGAGCCCCGCGATGCGCTCGGCGACGCGGCGCACGGCGGCTTCGTCGAGCGCGCGGCGCACCGCCCCGTGCACGTCCACGCGCTCGGGCACGGTGAAGCGCAGCTCGCGCGGCACCAGCGGCGCCGGCTTGACGATGTTGATGTCGTACTGGTCGAAGCGGCCTTCGTCGGCGATCTCGATAACGTCGCGGAAACCGTCGGTGGCGATCAGCGCGGTCCTGGCGCCCTTGCGCTCGATGACGGCGTTGGTGGCGAGCGTGGTGCCGTGCACGAACATGGCGATGTCGCTGAACGCGAGGCCGGCGGCCATCAGCGCGTCGCGCGTGCCCTCGATCACGGCCACCTCGGGCGCGCGCGGCGTCGTCAGGACCTTGCTGACGAAGCGGCGCTCGCTGTCGAGGAGAACGATGTCGGTGAAGGTGCCGCCGATGTCGACAGCCAGCCGCGCGGTGCCGCCCCTGGCGCTCATGATCTCATCCTTTTGGTCGGCCAGCATCTGAGCGCAAGGCTACGTGGTCCGCAAGAGACTCCCCTGTCGCGTCGGCACCGTGGCGCCACCGCGATCGTGCGACGTCATGCGACGGTATCAGACCCGGAGGGCCTGATACCCGATGCGCCAACACCGTCGCTCCGGGAGCATGACGGCCGACGAGGCCTGCGATAGGATGGCCGGCGCGAACAGATTGCCGGGAGGAGATGCATGGCAGCGGCCAATCAATACGACCGGACGATCGAGGATATCGGCAATGTGGTGACCTTGGAGCACGTCAACACGCGCATCCCCGACCAGCAGCTGGCGACGCTGTTTTACGCCACCGGCCTCGGCCTGACGCGCGACCCCTACCTGATGACCGGCGTGACCAATATGTGGATCAATGTCGGCCGCAGCCAGTTTCATCTGCCGACCGGCAAGCCGCAGGTGGTGCGCGGGCACACCGCGCTTGTGATGCCGAACCGCGACGCGCTGGTGCGGCGGCTGAGCGCGGTGCGAAAGCCGCTCGAGGGCACGCGCTTTGCCTTCGGCGAGCACAACGACTTCGTCGCTGCGACCTGCCCGTGGGGCAACCGCATGCGCTGCTACGAGCCTGGTGCCCGCTTCGGCGGCATGATGCTCGGCATGCCCTATGTCGAGCTGGAGGTGCCACCGGGGACGGCCGAGGGCATCGCCCGGTTCTATCGCGAAGTGCTCCACACCATGGCGACGGCCGGTGATGACGCGCAGGGGCGACATGCGCGCGCCTCGGTGGGGGCGGGGCAGCATCTGGTCTTCCGCGAGACGGATGCGCCGGCGCCGGCGTTCGACGGCCACCACGTCGCCGTCTACCTCGCCGATTTTTCCGGTCCCTATCGTCGGCTGCTGGAGCGCGGGCTCATCACCGAGGAGAGCGATCAGCACCAGTATCGCTTCCAGGACATCGTCGACCCTGGCAATGGCCGCGTGCTGTTCACGATCGAGCACGAGGTGCGCAGCATGCGCCACCCGCTCTATGCCCGTCCGCTCGTCAATCGCAACCCGCACCAGACCAACCGCAGCTATGTGCCGGGCTACGAAGAGCAGAGTTGGGCCTTGCCGGTGCAGGGCGCCTGAGCGCGCCCAGTCCTAGCTAGTGCTTGTCGCCCGCGGCGGCGGGCCGGCGGAAAAGACTGCGCACCCTCTCGCTGACCCCAGGAATGGACCAGACGATCGAGACAATGGTGAGGGCCGCCAGCACGGCGCACACCGGGCGCGTGAAGAACGGCAGCAGGCTGCCGTCCGACAGCACCAGTCCGCGGGTCAGATTCTTCTCGAGGAGATCGCCCAGCACGAGACCCAAGATGAGCGGTGCCATGTTGAATTTCAGCTCGCGCATGACGAAGCCGATCAGCCCGAACACCAGCATGACGTAGATGTCGAACACGCGCGAGGTGATGGCAAATGAGCCGACCACGCACAGCACGAACACGACCGGCATCAGGCGCTCGCGAGGCACCAGCAGGATCTTGATCAGCGGGCGCACCAGGATGAAGCCGAAGATCAGCTTGCTCATGTCGGCGATCACCAACATGGCGATGATCTGGTAGAAGAACTGCGGCGACTCGAGCATCAGGTTCGGCCCGGGATTGAGGCCGTGGATCATCATGGCGGCCATCAGCACCGCGGCCGGGGCCGAGCCCGGCAAAGCCAAAGTGAGCACCGGGATGATCGCGCCGGGAACCGAAGCGGCTTCGCCCGTCTCGGCCGCCATCAGGCCTTCGATCGAGCCCTTGCCGAACTGGTCTTTCTCCTTGCTGGCGCGGCGGGCTGCGGCGTAGGACGACCAGGCGGCCGCATCCTCGCCGAGGCCCGGCAGGATGCCGATCCACACGCCGATGGCGCCGGAGCGGAAAATGGTGCGCCAGTATTTCAGCACGTCTTCGATGCGCGGCACGATGGAATCGATCTTGTTGACGACGGCCTTGACGGCTGGGCCGCGCATGGCCTGCAGCACCTCGGCGACGCCGTAGGCGCCCACCAGCGCCGGCAACAGGCCGATGCCGCCGGCGAGGTCGGTGAAGCCGAATGCATAGCGCTGGTAGTTGTAGTAGGGCTCCTGGCCGATGGTGGCGATCCAGAGCCCGAAAAAGCCGGCGAGGTAGCCCTTGAGGGGGTCGCCTCCCGCCAGCGTGCCGGCGACGACGACGCCGAACACCGCGATCCAGAAGAACTCGAAGCTCTGGAACCTGAGCGCGAACTCGCTCAGCACAGGCGTGAGCAGGGCGAGGCATAGAATGCCGAACAGAGTTCCGAGCCACGAGCCGGAGGTGGAGATGCCCATGGCGCGGCCGGCCATGCCCTTGCGCGCCAGCGGATAGCCGTCGAGGGTCGAGGCGGCCGAGGCCGGCGTGCCCGGGATATTCAGCAGGATGGCGCTGCGGCTGCCGCCATAAATGGCGCCGACGTAGATGCAGATCAGGACCATGATGGCTTCGTTGTGCGGCATGGAGAACGTGAGCGTGGTCAGCAGCGCCACGCCCATGGTCGCCGTCAGGCCGGGCAGCGCACCGATGACGATGCCGAGGAACGTCGCCCAGATCACGTTGAAGAGCGTGTGCGGATTCATGAACCCGGCGAAGGCTGAACCGAGCTGGCCCAGGCTATCGAGCATGGCTATCGAACATCGGCGTTTCGACCTTTAGGGCAACCGCACATAGAAGACTTTCTCGAACACGAGCATCACGCAGACGCCGGTCGTGAGGCCGAGCAGCATCGCCTCCCCGATCCGGCGCGCACGCAGCGGCCAGGGCTGACCCGACTGCCACTCGAAGGTGCTCGTGAAGGCTGCGACGAAGATCGCCGACGACAGCCAGAACGGCATGCGCCCGAGCAAGCCGACAATGAAGAGAAGGCCCAGGCCGGCCGCGATGGCCAGCTTGAGATCGACCGAGTCATGGGGCTTGGTCGCGCTCGGCCCCTCGGCTCGTGCGTGCAGAGCGCCCTGCCGGATGGCGCGGACCCCCAGCCAGATGCTGAGCAGCACGATCACGATGCCGTAGAATCCGGGAACCAGCCCCGGCGCCGTGTAAATCTCGCCCTTCTGGTCGGCGTATCTCGGCATCGCCAACGCCAGCCACGCGGCGGTGGCGCCGAATATGAAGAAGACCGATGCGATCCACAGATCCGTGCGCGGCGGCGCCGGCTGCTCGTGCGGGAGGAGCTCTTCGGTGTTGTCCATTGACCCGGCCCAAACGAGAAGGCGGCCGGGATGGCCCCGGCCGCCCAGCGTTTCAGGTGGCTGCTCTCAGAGCCTTGGAATGCCCAGCGTGTCGGGCGAAACCTTGGCCTTGCCGCCGTCGAAGTAGAGCCACGCCGTGTAGCGCACCATCTTGTAGGACTCGGTCTCGGCCTCGGCGCTGTGGATCGGCGTGAACAGCGCGCTGCGACCCGCGGCGTATTTCTTCAACGCCTCCGAGTTCTTGATCTTCTTGTCCCAAGCCATCTGCATGGTTTTGACGACGGTGTCGGGTGTTCCCTTCGCGCACCAGATGCCGAAGTAGTTCATGGGCGCCGGCATGGTGGGAAGCCACTTCGTGATCGGCGCCAGCTCGCCGAAGCCTTCGAGCATGACCGGCTTGTCGGAGAGGATTGCCAGCGGCACCAGGCGTTTGCCCTTGATGAACTCGCTCATCTCGACGAGCAGCTGGGAGACGACTTGCGTCTCGCCAGCCACCGTGGAGAGGACGGCTGGGTTGCCGCCGTCATAGGTCACATGCTTGTACTCGATCTTGGCAGCGGCCTTGACCGACTCCATGAAGTTGTGCCCGGCAGACGACAGGCCCGCGGTCGCGACCGGCACGTTGGCGCCGCCCTTCTTGAGGGCATCGAGCAGTTGGCCGAAATCCTTGAACGGCGCGTTGGGGTTGGCGGCGATGGCGGTGAGGTTGGCGACGGCAAAGAACATGTGCCAGTCCTTGAGGCCGCTATCGAGCAGGCCCAGCACGCGATAGGTGCCGACGTCGGTGGCGGCGCCGGCGGCCCATGTGTAGCCGTCCTTCGGGGCCTCGACCGCATTCTTGGTGCCGATCGACCCGGAGGCGCCGGGCTGGTTGACGACGATGAATTTCTGCTTGAGCTCGGCCTCCAGCTCGCTGGCGACGATGCGCGCCATCTGGTCGGTCGAGCCGCCGGCGGCCCACGGCACGATGATGGTGACCGGGCGATCGGGCTTCCAGGCGTAGTCTTGCGCGACGGCAGTCGTGGCCAGCAGGCCCGCCGCACAACCGATCAGCGACGACAGAATGCGTTTCATCTCGTTCCTCCCTGGGGGCAGCCTTGCGAAACAGGCGCCAGCTTACTAAGAGACTGTGGGAGCGGGCGTCGCCTCGTCAAGCGTTTACGCGCAGGCTATGCACCTGGCGCGGTGCAACAAGCGCAATTTGTGGACCTCGGTCATGAGCGAAATGCCTAGGCTCAAACTCGAATCGGTCGCGTGTTTCGAGCGCGATTTCAAGCTGCGCCTGCCGTTCCGGTTCGGGGTCATCACCCTGACCGAGGGGACGCAGGCGGTGATCCGCGCCACCATTGCGCTGGAGGACGGCCGCACCAGCGTCGGCGTCGCCGCCGAGAGCCTCGGCGCCAAATGGTTCGACAAGAGCCCGGCCTTCAGCGACGCGCAGAACCTCGACCAGCTGCGCCAGGCCCTGGGCGTGGCGATCACTCTCTATCGCGGCAGGGGCTGGAGCACGCCGTTCGGGCTCTATGCCGGGACCTATGGCGACCAGCTGGCGCGTGGCGCCGATCTGGGGCTGGTGCCGCTGGTGGCATCGTACGGGCCGGCGCTGCTCGACCGGGCCATCCTGGACGCGCTGGGGCGCGCGACCGGGCAATCCTTCGCCCAGATGATCTGCCGCAACGTCGCGGGGATCGAGGTGCGCGGGGAGCTGACGCCCGATCTCGCCGGGTTCGATCTGCCGGGCTTCCTGGGCGGGCTGCGGCCGGGGCGCGACATTGCCGTGCGGCACACCGTCGGTCTGGTCGACCCGATCACGGCAGCTGACCAGAAGCCGGGCGAGCGGGTCAACGACGGCTTGCCGGAAACGCTGGAGGAGGTCGTCCGCTACTATGGGACGCGCTACTACAAGCTGAAGGTCGGCGGCGACGTGGCGGCCGACCTCAATCGGCTGACCCGCATCGCCGCCGTGCTCGATCGCGACGCCGGCGACTACCTGGCGACGCTCGACGGCAACGAGCAATACGACAGCGTGGAGGGTATCGCCGAGCTGTGGCGGCGCATGCGCGAGACGCCGGCGCTGGCGAAGCTGGTCGCGGCGACGCTGTTCATCGAGCAGCCGATCAAGCGGGCAAAGGCGCTGGCCACCTCGGTCGAGCCGCTGGCGCGCCTGAAGCCCCTGATCATCGACGAGTCGGACGGCGAGCTGGCCTCGTTCCCGGCGGCGCGGCGGCTCGGCTACAGCGGCGTCTCCAGCAAGACCTGCAAGGGGCTTTACAAGTCGATCCTGAACGCGGCGCGCGTGGCCAGGCTGAACGGCGAGGCCGATGCGCAGAAATACTTCATGTCGGCGGAGGACCTGACCACGCTGGCGGGCGTCAGCGTGCAGCAGGACCTGGCCTTGGTGTCGCTGCTCGGCCTGACGCACGTGGAGCGCAACGGCCACCATTTCATCGACGGCATGTCGTTTGCGCCCGACGGCGAGCAGACGGCATTCGCGCGCGCGCATCCCGATCTCTACAGGCGGGCCGGAGGCCCTGCCCGCCTGCGCATCGACAGCGGCCGGCTGCCGCTCGGCTCACTCGCGTGTCCGGGGTTCGCCGTCGCGGCCGATATGGATTTTGCGGCCATGCGGCCGATGCCGGCGGCGCCGGGTGGACGCATTGCACCCGCTTACCCCGAGAAGGCTGCATGAGCGCTGAGAATTTGCCCGAGCGGTTCGAGAGCGTCGCTGCGCTCGAGGACTTCATGACCGAGCCGACGCCGGCGTTGGTCGCCGATCTCGCGCGCGTGCCGGGCGACATCTTGATCCTCGGCGCCGCCGGCAAGATGGGGCCGACGCTGGCGCGCATGGCCAAACGGGCGGCGCCGGGTAAGCGCGTGGTCGGCGTGGCGCGCTTCTCCGATCCCGCGGCGCGGGGGCCGCTGGAGGCAGCTGGCGTGGAGACCATCACCTGCGACCTGCTCGATCGCGCGGCCGTGGCGGGCCTGCCGAAACTCGACAACATCGTCTACATGGCGGCCATGAAGTTCGGGGCGACGGGAAATCCGGCGCTGACCTGGGCCATGAACGTGCACGTGCCGGCGATCGTGGCTGAGACCTTTCCGGCGGCGCGCATCGTCGCCTTCTCGACGGGTTGCGTCTATCCGTTCGTGCCGGTCGCCGGCGGCGGTGCGAGCGAGGACATCCCCGCGGTGCCGCCGCCCGGCGACTACGCCAACTCGTGCGTCGGCCGCGAACGCATGTTCGAGCATTTCTCGGCGCGGCTCGGCACGCCCGGGCGCATCGTGCGCCTCAACTACGCGATCGACATGCGCTACGGCGTGCTGCACGACGTCGCCACCAAGGTGCGTGACGGCGTGCCGATCGATGTCGCCATGGGCCACGTCAACGTCATCTGGCAGGGCGATGCCAACGCCGTGGCGCTGCGCTGCCTCACCCGCACCACCACGCCGACCACGCCGATCAACGTCACCGGGCCGGAGACGATTTCAGTGCGCTGGCTGGCCGAAGAGTTCGGCCGCCGCCTGGGGCGTACGCCGAAGATCACCGGGATGGAGGCGGAGACGGGGTGGGTCAGCAACGCCGCGCGCATGGTGGCCGAGCTCGGGTCGCCGCGCGTGCCGCTCGAGCGGATGATCGATTGGACCGCCGACTGGCTCATGCGCGGCGGGGCGAGCCACGGCAAGCCGACGCACTACGAGGTGCGCGATGGCCGCTTCTGAGCCGGCCGTCGGTCCGCCAGCCCAGGCGATCCAGCGGCTGCAGCCGGGCGACGCCGAGGCGGTGTGGCCGCTGTCGATCGAGGCCGGCTGGAACCAGATCGCAGCGGACTGGCGGCTGATGATCGGCTCGGGGTCCGCGTTCGGCATCAAGGACGCGGCGGGCACATGGATCGCCAGCGCCCTGGCGTTTCCGCTCGGGCCGGCGGTCTCCTGGATCAGCATGGTGCTGGTGACGAAGCGCGAGCGCGGCCAGGGGCACGGCACGCGGCTGCTGCTGCGCTGCATGGCCGAGGTCGAGCAGAGCGGCGCGGCGATGGGCCTCGATGCCACCGAGTTCGGCCGGCCGATCTATCTGCCGCTCGGCTTCCGCGACGTGTATCCGCTGTCGCGCTGGAGCGCCGGCAAGGGGATACGGGGTGCCGTCGATTCCCCGCCGGGAATTGTGATCAGGGTCGCGCGTGTCGGGGATCTGCCCCGGATCATCGACTACGATCGCAGCCGCAGCGGGTTTCAACGGGGCGCCGTGCTGGACAACCTGCTGTCGCGTGCCCCTGGAATTGCGCACGTCGCGGAACGGGCCGGCGGCGACCTGGTCGGGTACGGGCTCGGGCGCGATGGCCACCGCGCAACGCACATCGGGCCGGTGATGGCGGAGGGCGAGGCGATCGGACTGGCCCTGATCAGCCATGCGCTCGCCCGTGCCGACCGGGCGGTGATCCTGGACGTGCCGGACCGGCATGGCGCCGTCGGGCAGTGGCTCGAGGCGCAGGGGGCCTCGGCGCCGCGCCGCTTCATGCGTATGCTGCGTGGGGTAGCACCCGCCGTTGAGGACGGCAGCCGCATCTTCGCGCTGGCCGGCCCGGAGCTGGCGTGACGCGTTTGAAAAGGATTTGAGCCATGCGTGGCGCACACTGGAGCGAGCTGCCGGCCGACGTCCTGGCCATCCTGCGCCGCGGCGCGGTGCTGCCGGCGCACCCGCTCGCATTGGATGACAAGCGCCAGTTCGACCGCGTCTCGCAGCGGGCGCTGTCGCGCTACTACATCGACGCGGGCTCGGGCGGGCTGGCGGTCGGCGTGCATGCCACCCAGTTCCAGATCCGCGACGTCGGGCTGTATCGGCCGGTGCTGGAGCTGGCCGCGGAGACGGCAGCGAGCTGGACCAGGCGGCCGCTGGTGATGATCGCCGGCGCGATCGGCAAAAGCGCGCAGGCCGTGGAGGAGGCGCGCACGGCACGCGCGCTGGGCTACCACGCGGTGCTGCTGGGCCTCGGCGCCATGCAGGGCGCCAGCGAGGACGAGCTGATTGCGCATTGCGGCGCCGTGGCGCGCGAGATGCCGCTGATCGGCTTCTATCTGCAGACGGCAGTCGGCGGCATTGCGCTATCGCGCGCGTTCTGGACCAGGTTTGCCGGCATCGAGAACGTGATCGCCATCAAGGTCGCGCCGTTCAACCGCTACAAGACGCTGGACGTGGCGTTCGGCGTGGCGGCGGCCGGCGCGGAGGAGCGCATCACGCTCTACACCGGCAACGACGATCACATCGTCGCCGACCTGGTGACGCCGCTGCGCATCCGCACCGGCAAGCGCGAGGTGGTGCTGCGCTTCAGGGGCGGCCTGCTCGGGCACTGGAGCGTGTGGACGAAATCAGCCGTGCAACTGCTGGAGAAGGTGCACGCCTGCGCCGGCAGCGGTGCCGTGCCGGACGATATGCTGGCGCTCGACGGCATGGTGACGGACTGCAACGGCGTCATTTTCGATGTCGCGCACGACTTTGCCGGCTGCATCCCCGGCTGCCACGAGATCCTGCGCCGGCAGGGGCTGCTGCGCTCGGTGCATTGCCTGGACCCCAAGGAAGTACTGAGCCCGGGACAGGCCGCGGACATCGACCGGCTGTATGCGAGCTATCCGGAACTTACGGACGATGCGTTCGTGCGGCAGAGCCTCGAGCGCTGGCGCGCGTAGTTTCCGTAGCAATGCGCGAGCCGTGCAGCGCGCTCGATTTGATTTCCTCCCGTCGCCGGCTCGGGCGCGGACCCTGGGGGAATGAGCCGGTCCTATCGTGTGGGTGTCTCAAGCCCCACCAATTCAGTTGCATTCGTGGGCGCGGCTGGCAAAATGCATCTGCAATCGGAGTATGCGTTGGGGGCTCTACGATGCGTTCGGACCTTGTTGAAATCACTGCGACACTGCGGCAGGATCGCCCATTGTCTGTGGCCATCTGGATGGGCGAACTCGACGACGATGGCGGCCAAGTCTGGATCTTCCTCCCCAAAAGCCTGATCAGATACGCCATCCGCGGAGCCCACGTGGAGATCACGCTACCCTATTGGCTCGCTGCCAGAGAGAATTTGCTGCCTAGCGACGCGCGTCGCCTCGATCGCACGGAAGCTCGCCTTTCGCGGATTGAGAAGCACCTCGGCCTGGACCAGACGCAGCACTAGACGGACGCCGCGGGAGAGCGCAATGCCCGATCCCATCTTCATGCTCGCTTCCGTGGCCGGCTCCATCGTCGGCTCGCTGTACGATCCCTTCACCTGGTTCTTCCTCGCCGCCACGACCGGCATGATCGTCTGCTATCCACGCTGGTGGGTCCCACCCATCCTCGCCATCGCGTTCACTGCCGCCCACACCGCAATCGCCTTCTCCTGGTGGATGCAGATCGGCGGACTGGCGCAGGTGCAGCGCTCCATCCAGAGCGTGCTCGTCTCGAAAACCATCCTTGCGTTCGCTGCCTATGGCTTGATCGCGCTCGTCGTCCTGCCGCTCCGCGCGCGCCTCACGAGCCGCTAACCCGCCCCGTCCTCGCCCGTCATGATGCCGCCCTTGCCGTAGGGGGCGATGAGCGAGATCAGCGTACGGGCCTGCACGCCGCGTGTTGGGTGAGAAGGCGCGGACGAGGCTTGTTACCCCCACCCCCGACCCCTCCCCGCAAGGGGGAGGGGAGCGCGCGCAAGCATGATCACGGTCGCGGGCCGCCTCGGTGGCGGAAGGCTGCAAAGCGCATGCCGAGGTATGAGAAGCCCATGGCCACGGCCGACGAGGCGACGAGCGCGGCCAGCGGCGCAACCTCGGGCAAAGTCAGAACGATCAGAACGAAAACGCCGTAGTTGATGGCGGCGGCCGTCCAGGCCACCCCCGCATAGCGCAGGTACTCGGCGAAGCTCGGCGGCGTGGGGACGGCGAAGGTGAAGGTGCGGTGCATCAGCCAGCCGGCCACCATCGCCAGCGAGATGGCAAACAGCCGCGCCAGGATGGGATGCAGGCCGAGCAGGACCGTCAGCAGCGTCAGCACCGTCGCATCGACGGCAAACGCGGTGCCGCCTGAGATCAGGAACGCCAGACCGTGCCGTACCGGGTGCTGGCCGCCGGGGACTGGGTTGCCGTTCTGGCTGGTCACGCCCATCAATCCCGCAGCTGCGGCCAGGTCAGAGCCGGTCCGTTGGTGCCGCGCGAGGGCCGCCAGATCGACTCGACGAGGGCAGGCTCGCGCATCAGCGTATCGTACTCCATGCGCCGCCGCGCAACGACAGGATCGGCCTTTGCCAGCTCGGCATCCAGGTGGCCGGGATGGCACATGACGATGTGCCGCTGGCCGGCCAGCAGGAACGTGCTGCGCAGCTCCTCGGCATAGGGTTGGTCGACGTCGAAATCGGAGAAGCCCGAAAAGCTGTCGTTGAGCGGCAGGCCGTGGCGGCGTGCCGCCTGCGCGAAGCCCAAAGCCAGGGCTGCGACGAGCGCGGCCTTGGGCGCGGCAACGCGCCGGGTGGTGATGGCGCGCCGGCGATCTGAGGGATTGCGGATGAGCGGCGGGTGTCCGGGGTAGCGCCGTGCGACCGTCTCCAGCAGGGCGCGCCGCACGCCGGGCAGAACCTGCACGTGCTGATGGCCGTCGATGTGGTCGGGCGCGTAGCCCAGGACGCGCTCGAAGCGATCGAGCTGGCGCTCGATCTCGGCGCGAAGCTCGCCGCCATCGAGGCGCCCGGCGAAGGCGCGCGCTATCAAGCCGCGCAGGCCCGGGAAGGCGCCGTGGGGGGCGAGGCGCGGCATCGGCCCGGCCGGCGGCCCCAGCGTCAGGTCGAGATGCAGCCCGACCGCCAGTTGCGTCCGGTGCGCGAGCAGCCGCGGCGCCATCGCCGGCCAGTGCGCGGAGGTCACGAGCGCGCTGGTGGCGGAGATGCGACGCGCCGCAGCGAGCTCACCGATGGCGCGCGAGACGCCTTCGGTCAGCGCGTAGTCATCGGCGCAGAGGATGATCATGCTCTCGACGTGGTCCGAACGCTTGGCCCGCGATTGCGACTGTGCCGGCAAGACGATCGCCGGCCGCTACCCCTTGCCCTGATCGCCAGGGTTGTCGCACCGCCCGCGCGGTGCCTCCTCGTCGATGCCGAGCCTCTCCGCCACCAGGAACAGCGGGCGGCCCTTCACCTCCTCGTACATGCGCCCGAGGTACTCGCCGATCACGCCGAGCGAGATGAGCTGGACGCCGGCGAAGAACATCACCGAGATGATCAGCGACGGGAACCCCGGTGCGTCCGTGCCGAATATCAAGGTTCTGACCAGGATGACGATGGCATAGCAGAAGGCGAGCAGGGAAATCAGCAACCCGAGGTACGACCACACACGCAGCGGAATGGTGGTGAAGGAGGCGATGCCGTCGATGCCGAACCGCAGCAGCTGGCGCGGACGCCAGCGCGAGCTGCCGCCGTCGACGCGGGGCGGCACCTCGAACCGCACGCCGACGGAGCGGAAGCCCATCCAGGCATAGAGGCCCTTGCTGAAGCGGACGCGCTCACCCATGCGGTTCAAGGCATCGACCGCCTTGCGGTCGAGCAGGCGGAAATCGCCGGCGCCTTCCGGCAGCGTGGTGCCGGACAGGGCGTGGAAGGCGGCGTAGAAGCTGCGCGCGGCCCAGCGATGCACGAGGCTGTCGGCCTTGCGGTCGATGCGCTGCGCGTAGACGACGTCGTAGCCGGCGCGCCAATGCTCGACGAATTGCGCGATCAGCTCGGGCGGGTGCTGCAGATCGGCGTCGATCAGCACGGCAGCATCGCTGGTGATGTGGTGCAGGCCCGCCGCCATGGCGACCTCCTTGCCGAAATTGCGGCTGAGCGAGATCGCCTTGATGCGATGGTCCTGGGCATGGAAGGCCTTGAGCTTGACGAGCGTGCGGTCGCTGGAGCCGTCGTCGACGAACACGATCTCCCAGTCGAGGCCCAGCCCCCCCAGCACCGGCCGCAGCCGCGCCAGCAGGGCATCGAGGCTGCGTTCCTCGTTGAGCACGGGCACGACCACCGACAGCGAGCGCCGGCGCACCTCCGCCGGGACCATGGAGCGGGCCGTGGCGTTCGGCTCTGGGCTAGGCAACGGTGACATCCTGAAGCATCGATGCGAGAGCAGGCCTCGGGAGCGGCACCGCCCCTGTGCCACACGCGCGCGGCGAGGGCAATGCGCGTTTCGGGCCTCACGAGTTGGCGCTAGAGCAGGATCGCTTCGGATTGAATCACCTTGCCTCGATCGGGACGTGGCGGCCGAAGCGTGAATCCTGCTCAAATCATAGATTCGAGAGCAAGATTCACGTTTCTGATCGAAGCGAAGAGCTTCGATCAGAAACGATCTTGCTCTCGCGCGTCAGCGCGCGGCCATGACGCCCGAGTCGATCAGGCGGCGATGGAAGGCCAGAATCTCGTCGCGTTTGGCGCAGCCGTAGTAGCGCCCCTTGCACAGCAGCATCAGGCGCTTGCGCTCGCGATGGGAGTCCGACAGCGGCAGCCCCGCCAGGTCGAGGATGACGGTGCCGAGATAGGCCACGTCCAGCGTCTCGAACTGGGGCGGAGACGGCGCGCGGTAGTTGATGCCGCGCGTCGCGTAGTACGTGATGAAGCCAGGTGAGTCGGGATGCAGCGCCACGTCCTCGGCCTCGGTGTCGGCGTTGAAGCCGAGCAGGGTGCGGGTCGCCATCGGGTGGTGATCGCCGTAGTGCACGATCAGGAAGCGCTCGCGCGGGAAGCGCCGGCGCAGGTCGCTGGTCAGGAAGTCGAGGTCCATCTTCGACATGGCGATGCGGCGCAGGTATTCGTTCATTTCGGGGCTGGTGCCGGGGTCGCCGCCGGGCACCTCGACCTCCGGCTCGAACGCGTAGTCGTAGGGCCAGTGCGCCGACATGGTCTGGATGAAGGTGAAGAGCGGCGCACGCGTGGCGCGGAAGTGCCGCTCCATCTCGTTCATGGCGTTGGTGAAGTAGAAGCGGTCGCGCTCCTGGGCGGACGGGGCGGCCTGCAACTTCATGTCGAAGATCTCTTTCAGCCCGATCGAATTGTAGAACCGGTCGTTGGACACGAAGTTCTTCATCATCGGGTAGAAGACGACATTGCGATAGCCGCAGCGCTCGAGCACCTGCGGCAGCGTGTCCTTCAGCTTGTTCTGCGTGAAGGTCTGCACGAACTGGCGCATGCCGCCGAACGAGTGCGTGGAGACGCCGGCCAGCAGCGAGAACTCCGTGAGCCAGGACGCGCCGCCGTAGGTCTCGACCCTGAGCTGATACAGGCGGTCGTCGGCGGAGCGGAAGAACGGATCGACGCCGTGATTGTAGCGCAAGGTCGGGAACAGCGAAGGCTGCACCACCGATTCCTGGTGGATCAGGATTATGTGCGGCGGCTTGGCCAGTGTGCTGCAGGATGTGGGCACCACGAATGCCGGGCCGACGGCGCGCGGCGCCGCCTCGAGGAGTGCACCACGCAGCAGGGTCTCGATGGTCTCGCCCCACGACGCATAGAAGGAGGAGACGTACAGATTCTGGTAGTAGAACTGCATGTGCCGCCGCTCGCCCTTGGCGTTGACGCCGTACCAGGCCATGCAGACCGACAGCAGCATGACGAGGGCCGACCAGCGGCGCGGCACGCGCGTGCTGTCGGCGCGGTAGGCGAGCCAGGCGACGACGCCGGCGACGAGCAGCGCGGCGGCGAACGCCAGCACATAGCGTCGCTGATCGCTCCAGAGGTAGGTCACGGTGGACCACGAGCTGAGATAGAAAAAAAAGTCGTAGGCGTGCACGACCATGTTCATGACCGCGCGCTTGACCGATGCGGCGCCGAGGATCAGTGCGACCATCGCTCCCGTCAGCACCGTGGCGAACAGCGCCCGGCGGGTGAGGAGGGCGATGAGTGCGATCAGCCCCAGGGTGACGGCCGCGGTGAACAGGATGTTGGGAAGCAGGCCCTCATCGAGCCAGAAGTGGCGCGCCAGCACGGCCGCGATCAGCGCGGCGATCGCCCAGGCCGTGGAAGGACGAAGCTCGATCCCCCGCGCATACCGTCCCGCAATGGCGCGCAGCTTGGCGAGACGCAGATTTTTTGGTGGAAGACCAAGTATTCGATCCGTCATCGAGGGGCCGTTCTGAGCGTCACAAAAGCTTCACACAGCAACACAAGTGTGATGAACCCGCAATGAAGAAACCGACGCAGGGAAAATGTCGGGGTCGGGCGGCGGGGAAGACGGCCTGCCCTTCGGATGCTCCCTCCGGCAGCGCACAAGTTTTGTGTAGTAAATTGAAATATAATGTGAAATGACGTTAAAGGCCGGTTGCCACTGAGCCGGGCCGAGCACGGAACCCCAAGCATACATGTTGCGTTCATGTTGGGGGCCGTATGTAGGGAAAGGATCCCGGCCGACATGTCCGCCCAACACGTCCGGATGGGCACAATCAGGTGCAACGGGGTTTCCTCTGCAACGCCCTCACGCCGGCGGCAGACGGGCCATCTCGCCTCCCGGCGGGACGGTGGAGTGTTGGCGCATCCCTGGGGAGGGAGGCCAGAATCTCTCTGCAACAACTTGTGACGCGGCGTCGCTGGCACGTCGCCTTTACAAGACCCAATTTGTCGGCACATATCCGCGCCGGCACGCCGTTTGGAGAGTTCGATGAAATCGAATGCAGTGAAATCCGTTGAGCTAGAGATCGATTGGACGGCGCAGACCATCCTGCCGATCGAGTTCGGGGGTCGTGAACTTCAAATCGAAGCGCGGGCGTACCAGGGCACCGACCCGGCGTTTCAGGCCTTGGTCCTGGTGCATCGCAATGAAGCGGCGCCAGGGAACGAAATACCGAACGAGATACCGGTGGTCCGGGTGCACAGCGGCTGCGTAACCGGTGACATCTTCCACTCGCTGCGCTGCGATTGCTACCCTCAGCTGCAAGCCGCAATGAAGCAGATCACGACCTGCTCCCCCGGTGTCCTGATCTATCTGCCGTATCAGGAAGGGCGGGGCATCGGCCTGGTCAACAAGATCCGCGCCTACGCGCTGCAAGACCAGGGCTACGACACCGTCGATGCCAACGTCGCCATCGGCGCCCCGATCGAGGCGCGCGACTACGACCTGGCGGCGCACATCCTGTTCGACCTCGGCTATCCCGAGATCAAGCTGCTCACCAACAACCCGGCGAAGGTCGAGGCGCTGCGCGAGGAAGGCGTGGATGTCATCGAGCAGCTGCCGCTGATCGTGAAGCCCTCGCACTACAACATGCGCTATCTGAACACCAAGAAGGAGCGCATGGCGCACAAGCTGTAGCCGCGGCGGCTCCGTCCGAGCGCGAAATTTCGAAAGGCAGCGGCCGGCCCGCTGCCTTTTCGCTTTTGCGAGGCGGCTGCCGGCGTGCGAGTGTTCTCGGCGAGGCCTCACAGCCCTGAGGAGCGCAGCCCATGTACAAGCCCTTCGATCTGACCGGCAAGGTGGCCCTGGTGACGGGCGGCAACAGCGGCATCGGCCTCGGCATGGCACGGGCAGTCGCCGAGGCCGGCGCCGACGTGGCGATCTGGGGCACCAACGCCGCCAAGAACGAAGCAGCCAAGGCGGTGCTCGCCAAGACCGGACGCCGGGTGCTGGCGCTGCAATGCGATGTATCGGACGAGGCGGCCGTGGATGCGGCGTTTGCCGAGACCGTGAAGGTGCTGGACCGGGTTGACGGCTGCTTTGCCAATGCCGGCGTCAGCGGGCGAGGCACGCCATCATTCCTCGACATGAAGAGCGAGGAGTGGCGGCGCGTGCTGAAGGTCAACCTGGACGGCGCCTTCTTCACCTTCCGCGCCGCGGCCCGCCACATGGTCGAGCGCGGGGGCGGCGGCGCGCTGGTCGGCACGGCCTCGCTGGCGGCGATCGAGGGCGCTCCGCGCAGCGAGCACTACGCGGCGACCAAGGGCGGGCTGATCTCGATGGTCCGCGGGCTGGCAGTGGAGTTCGCGCGGCACGGCGTGCGCGCCAACGCCATCCTGCCCGGCTGGATCGAGACCGACATGACGGCCAACGCCATCGGCAACGAGAAGTTCGCCAAGAGCGTGCTGCCGCGCATCCCCACGCGCCGCTGGGGCACCGGCGACGACTTCGGCGGCATCGCCGTCTACCTCATGAGCCCGGCGTCGGCCTATCACACCGGCGACACGTTCCTGATCGATGGCGGCTATGCGTTGTTCTGAGGGGCGCCGGCTAGGCTGAGCAGGTTCGCCCAGCCCGGCCAACGCTCGGGCGGAGTCTGCTGGGTCCGCTTTCGGACCCTTGCGGCTGAACGCCACGCGTTGCAGGGCGGTTTTTGACCCGAAGCCGAACTGACTGCCGTACTTCAACGGCGTGCTGCGGCGATGTTGGTCCAGCACCCGGTTACTTCGTGAACATGGCAATGAGCGGCAAGTAGCCACGCTTGGCCAACCGCTCTGATGCGGGCTTCACGTAGGCAGGGTCGAGCTCGATGCCGGCGCCTTCGACCAAGCGGTTCATGAAGTTGAACAGTGCCGTGACGGCAATCGTATGATAGAGAGCGGTCTCATCCCAGCCAGCAGTCAGCACAGCGTCCGCATCCGCTTTGGTGACGCTGGAGGGCTGCTGTGTCAGCTTGCGCGCGAAGCGCAGCACCGGCTGCATCTTCTCTGGCACGGCGTCGAGATTCCACCCGAGTTGTTGGATTGCTGAAGCTGAGACGCCCAACAGCTCGGCGGTCGCCGCATGTACGCCTTGGCAATACCGGCATTGGTTGAGGCTGGACACATAGGTCGCAATCAATTCGCGCTCGCCTTCCGAAAACGGCGACGCGCCGCGTAGTAACGCCTCGTGGAATTCGATCAGCGGCTTGCTGGTCTCCCGGAACAGGCGGAACAAATCGAGCAGTGTCGCTCCACTCTTCAACGAGGGCAGATTGGGCATTGGCTCTCCTCGGGTTGATCTGCGGGTTCACGATGAGTTGGCCAAGTGTGATTGGCACGCTTTGCGCCCGTCAAATACCATGTCCTCCATGAGCGCAAGCCGCTTCTTCGCTCGTTGGAACTTCGCGACGCTGTGCTTGCTCTTCGTTGCAGGGGCGAGCTACGCCGCATTGGCCGAACCTGCTCGATGGCAGCAGGAGGGTTGGACGAAGACCGATTTCAGCAAGTCCCGCATAAGCTGGCAGGAGATCGTGTCCGGGGGTCCGCCCAAAGACGGCATTCCCTCGATCGACAAGCCAATCTTCAAGACCGTGGCGGAGGACAAAGAACTAACTGCCAACGACCCGGTTATCGCGCTTGCGATCGGTGGCGACGCGCGGGCTTATCCGTTGCGCATCTTGATCTGGCACGAGATCGTCAACGACACCGTAGGGGGTGTGCCAGTCACCGTCACCTACTGTCCATTGTGCAACTCGGCTGTTGTATTCGATCGGCGCGTGCCGTCGCACATCCTCGACTTCGGCACGACGGGCAAGCTGCGCAACTCCGACCTTGTAATGTACGATCGCCAGACCGAAAGCTGGTGGCAGCAGTTCACCGGCGAGGCCATCGTCGGCGCGCTCACAGGCTCGGAGCTGAAGTTGGTTCCGGCGCGCCTGGAATCGTTTGCCGAGTTCAAGGCGCGCCATCCGGATGGCAAGGTGCTCATTCCCAACGATCCGAAGAAGCGCGACTACGGTCGCAACCCTTACGTCGGCTACGATATGAGCGCCGCGCCGTTCCTGTATCGTGGTGATCTTCCCAAAGACATCGAATCGATGGCGCGGGTCGTGGTCGTGCGGCCGAACCTAGGGAAGCCGAAGGCTGTCGCCTTGGAGCTCTTGCGCAAGAAGGGCCGGCTCGTGCTCGACGATGTCGAGCTGGCATGGCAGTCTGGGCAGGCCTCCGCCCTCGAGCACTGGGAGGTCGCCAAGGGCCGCGACGTCGGCACGGTCACCGCTTCCGTCAAGGACGCGGACGGCAGACGTCACGATGTCCCCTATGATGTCACATTCGCCTTCGTGGTCCACGCGTTCCACCCAGACCTATCCATTCTCAAGTGATTGATCCATTCGCTGCCAAGCGCGTTGGAGGTTCCAACGGGGCGTTGAGAAGAACGGGATCGGTGCAGGGAGGCAAAGCGTGTGCAGGATTATTCGGCTGGTGTTGTCTTCGATCTTCCTCCTCGCCATCGTGGTCTCGGTCGAGGCGCAAGGTCAGAATATCGAGAGGTCCGCACCTCCCGTCATGACCGCACGAGAAGCGCATGCCAAAGCGCTCGCGGGCGAACTCGTGCTCGTGGATATCCGCACCACCGACGAGTGGCGCAAGACGGGTGTTCCGGCGAGCGGCTACGCCATTACGATGCACCAGGATCAGGCGACGTTCATGCGGCAGCTTGCTGAGGCAACGAGTGGCTCGCCCCAGAAGCCGATCGCCCTGATCTGCGCTGTCGGCAATCGGTCTGCCTTCCTCCAGGGCAGGCTCAAGCAGGCGGGCTTCGAGAATGTCGTCGACGTCACGGAGGGGATGATCGGAGGCCGGCGCGGCACGGGCTGGATCAATTCGGGCCTGCCCCTTCGGCGCTGGACCCCAGGCCTCGATAGACCTCAAACGGGATCCAATTGACGGCGGGGGCCGCGTCCCGGGATGTGGTGTAGGAGGCGGGCGGCGGCGTTGCGCGGAAGGAGCCCCGTAGGGCGACTGGAGAGCAACGCCGCGTAATCCTTTTTCCCCAAGTCGTCCACAGCGGCGCCGGGGA
>Ga0247727_10005151_pt1 | contig 26877 bp, 14 predicted proteins | sample WisWelCaveWW1625_FD_202498 | JGI IMG/M metagenome (GOLD analysis project Ga0247727, IMG submission 202498) | Biofilm microbial communities from Wishing Well Cave, Virginia, United States - WW16-25 | ecosystem: Environmental > Aquatic > Deep subsurface > Groundwater > Cave microbial mat | place...
TTTTAATCGCTACGCTTCCATCGCCACGCGCTCGGCACCTGCGCCGCATCCGAACGATGCCAAGTTAGAACATCCGCTCCCCGTTTGTCAAGGGAGCGAGGAGGCCATTTGGCCTTATTTGATGAGCAGCATTCTCTTCTGTAAGATAAAATCGCCGGCTTCGAGGCGATAGAAATAAACGCCGGAGGACAAGCTCTTCGCGTCGAACGCAACGGAGTGAAGCCCTTCCGCCATTTTGCGGTTGTTGATGAGCGTCGCCACTTTTTGGCCCAACACATTATAGATCGCCAATTTCACTTCGGAAGTTTTGCCCAAAGTGAAGCTGATGTTCGTGGTCGGGTTGAAGGGGTTCGGATAATTTTGCAGCAGCGCGAAGCCTTGCGGCAATTCTTCGCGCCCGAGCACGGCAGTGGGCACGAAAGCAATCACCTGCAAATAATCGAGGCTGACTCCGCCGGCCGCCGAAGACACGGCAATCGTATGATTGCCCGAGCCCATCGTGAACTGGTCGGTGAAGACATCCGAGGTATCTGCGAAGGGAATGTTTGCAACGGCCACTGCGCCGTCAACCGCGAGCTGGCCTTGCGCCGAACCCGCGGCCGCATAAAACACGCGCAGCATATAGAGTCCGTTGTACGGAGCATTCACATTCAAAGAAACGCTTCCGCCGGCGCCGACCGTAACCGATTTGAAGCCGCTGGGAGCCCATGCGACCGGAGTTCCGACGGGATCTTCCGCGTGAGGAATCAAGCCTTCTGCTTCGGCCTCGGGCGAGGTGAGACTGATGGTCGTTCCTCCGACGATGACGTCGATGCTGCTGAAGTGCTGGTATCCCCACGAAGGCTCGATCCGGATGGTATTCTGGCCCGCCGGGAGATTCAGATAGTCCGCGCCCGCAATCAGGCCGGCTTGCGTGATGCGTGAATCAAACCACGCATTGGTCGGATCGCCGAGGCTGGCAGACCAGAAGTATTCGCCGTAATTCGAATTGTTGCGAATCGTAGGATTGCCGTTGATGATGATGCGCTGGCCTCTATCCGAGTTGCCGCGCAAATGGGTTTTAACCACCAGCTCCGCAACTCCGGCAGTCGGCACATTGAAAGTCCATCGAATGAAGCCGCCGCCGTCCATCTGGTAATAAGTGAAGCCTTGCACCGTTGTCACTGCCGCGCCGTTGCCGATTGTGAGATCCTCCGCCTCTTGCGTCGTCACGATTTGAAGCACCGGCGCCGAGGTCAAATCCTCGATCTGTCGAACGAACGCGTCTTTATTCGCTTCGAACGTGGCCTTGTCGGCCGGGTACCAATTGAGATCGCCGAGCGGCAAGCCGTCGGTCCCGGCTGTCTTGAGCTGGTTGTTGGAGTAGGAGAAATTCTCCGGCAACGGCCAATTGCTGTTCACGAAACTGGCTTCGTCGCGGCCCTCATCCCAGAAGTATCGCGCCGCCGGGATGACTTGCGGGTTCGCATAGAGATTCGCGATGTGCTGCGTCATGTTGTCGAAAATGGCGTCGGTGATGTACGTCGTCAGGCCCGGGTTGGCGTTCACGTTGTTTTGGGCGACCATGTTACCCCATCGGTCAAACCATCCTTGCGTGGTATCGTTGATGAAGGGTTGCGGCCGAATCGGGGGAACCTGGGCGGCATCAAATGCATCGAAACGCGAGTCGCGCCAATAGCTGTTGTTGGAGAGAAGAATCTGCCGGTCGAAATTGGTGCCGAACCGGGCCGGCAAATTGCCGATGCCGAAGAAGCCGGTGAAGGGATCAACCCGGTTCGGATCGCCATATTGGGCTTCGCTCTCGCCGTGCCAAAAAAAGTTCACAAACGCGTTGTTCACGATGTAGGCTTCTTTCCACAAAGCCCCGGCTTGGAAAGAGCGTCCGATGTTGACAAGCGTGTTGTGATTGAAGCGAAGATAGTTGACGGGATTGGCCTCAGACTGAAACGGGGTGAAGCCGATGTTGAAAAACGTGTTGTTCTCGATCACTACGGTGTCGGCGCCGACTTCGAACCGAACGCCGAGCCCTTCCCAAATTTGGGTGGGACCGAAGATGTTGCGGAACTTGCAATTGGTGATGTAGAAATCGTTGTTCGGGCCGTCCGGACCGAGATGGTGCCAATCATTGCGGTCGAAGACCACGTTGTCGAACGTGTAGTTCTTGTTGTCGCCGAGCAGCTTGATGGGTTCGTAGGTCGCGAGCACGCCTTGATCGGTTTGGCCCATGAGCCAAACATTCTTGACCGTGAGATCGTGCAAGCTTTCGAACATGGTGCCGTCCGGCGCGCTGCCATCTGCCCGCGCGACTCTCTGAATGATGGCCGGACCAAAATCCGTTTGCCCGGGAGCGGCTTGTGTTTCGCCTTGTATGCGCAGCGGGAAATCAGAGTTTTGGATACGATCGGTGATCCAGTAAAACCCGCCGCGTTTGAGGACGTATACTCGATCCGCCGGGCGGCCCGCGTCATTGGCGATGGCATCGCGCAAGGCGTTGACAACGGGCAGATCGGAACCGGGTGCGGTCTCCCACTCGACCACGAGCGGGGTTTGTGCGCTCGCCTGCGGAGCCAACCCCAAGACGGCTGCCGCTAAGAGAGCTGTTAGGGTGAATCCGTACCTCAACTTCATCATAAGCCTCCAATCGCGTGTTGGTGGTTCTGTTGATTAGTGAATGAAACGGGGATTATAATTTGAATCGGATACCGCCGTCCATCGTGAAGCCGTAATACTCGAGATAACTTGGGTTGAAAGTTGAAGCGCCGCGATAATTGCGGTCCGCCCGGTTGTTGAGGTTGTTGAAATTCGCAAAGACCTCGATGCCGTTCAGCACCTTTTGTTTGACGGAGATATCGAAGCGCGCGTAATCGCTGGAGAAGGAGTCGAAGAGCGGATTCGTGGCATCGATATAGGTGCTGACGTCGGTTTGATAAAGGAAGGAGAAGCGCGCGGAAAAGCCTTTAAAATCGTAGCCGAGCGTAATGTTGGCGATGTGCGAGGGTTGATCCGGCATGCGGCCCACGCGCACGGAATCCGTGCGCAACACTTTCCAATACGTGCGCGGCCGTTGCGTTCTGATGGAATCGCTATCCACCAAATAATAGCCTTGATATTTCGTCTCGGAATCGATGTACGTGTAGTTCGCGCTCAATACCATGCCTTTGAGAATCGAAGGCAGATACCAAAAATTCGTTTGCCAATCGACCTCGATGCCTTTATAAGTGGCTTCGAACGGATTGTTGATGTATGTACTGAGCGTCGGGCTGACGCCTTGGTACCACGTGTTCGGAACGTTGATGCCCTTGGGGAACTGACCCGTCAACAGCAGCGAGCTGACCGTGAAATTGGCCGGAATGATCAAGTCATCAATCGATTTGTAAAAACCTGCGAGCGTCAACAAGCCGATTTTATTCTCATAAACCGAAACTGCGGCGTCATAATTGGCCGCTTCGGCCGGTTTCAACAAGCCGTTGGCGGCGCGGATGTAGGATCGAAAACTGTCGATCGTCGTGATCGGGGTATATTGAATATAGTCCGGGCGGGTGAGCGTTTCGGTGCGGGCCAAACGGATTTTCATCCACTCCGTCGGTTTCAACTGCAGGTGCACCATCGGCAGCCAAAACGCATGTTCACGAATGTTCGTCAAGCGCTCGAAATCCGCGGGAGGCAAATCCCTCCAAGCCGTGATGATCTCGCGATAACGCTGGCCGTGATACTTGGAATAATCATCTTCATAGCGCACGCCGGGAATGAGGGTGATGCGCTTGCCCAAGTTGAATTCGGCCATGACGTAACCGGCTTTGTAACGCTCAATGCCGTCGTAATCGCGGCCGAGCGTGCCGATAGAGTTTACGCGATACTCCGAGACTTCGTCGCCATATATCCCCGCCGTGGCTTGCAAAGCCCTCGTCAATTCACGCATCTGATTTTGATTGGCCACAAAGCCGAGCTCGTATTCGCCGTCGAGAAAATCTCCGCGCTGATAATTCTGCAGCACCAATCCCATGGGCAGGAATCCCAAATCACCGATAATCTCTTCAAGGTTCCACCCCGAGAGCTGCGGGATCATCTGATCGAAAATATCATTCAAGTTGCCCGCGCCGCTGCCGTATTGCAAGCCGGCGCGACCTCTCTGAAATTCATCGTTGCGGCGATTGAGCCATTGCAGTTTTCCGCCGGCCTTGAGATAGCCGTTCATCCAGTTGCCGAGACGCAATGGCGCTTGAATGTTCAATTGTGTCGTGGTCACATTCTCTTCACGATCCGTGCTCTGCACCCAAATATGGTGCAACGCCGTAAGCGAATCGACCCGGATCAAATTGGGAATTTCGCTGGGGTGCGTGTCTTCAGTGATCGACGGAATGCCCGGCTTTAGGATATTTCCTTCCTGTCCGAAACGCCAAAGGAGGTCTTCCGGATTGTTCGAACGCGAGGCCGTGCGCGACGCGCCGAGATCGTAGCGGAACCAATCAAAATTTTGTTCCATGCCGAAAGCGCCGGTAAAAATGGAGGTCGTGCCCACGCGGCGCTCCAAATCATAATAATGCCGAATCGCGTTCACGTTGATGTTGTTGATGCGATACAGTCCGTCGGATTTCAATCGGTTATAAAAACCGTTCAAGGTGATTTTGCCGAGTGGAATGCGATAATCGAGCACCGCGCTGCCGCCGATACGTCCGCGTGTCACGGTTTCTTCACGCAAGCCGATCTCCGTCACTACTCGAACCGATTCTCCGCTTTGAGTGTCCACTGACTGCCGATAATTGCCGGAGAACTTGTCGGCGCTGCGATCATAGTCGTCAATGTTGAAGTTTGCAATTGCGCCGAAACGACCGTTAAAAAAACGGTTGCTGACGCTCGCGTTCAAATTGTAGTTGCCGTAATAATCTTGCAGACGATTATAACCGGCCTGCGTGTTGGCGTTGAAGGAAAGCTGGTCCGGCGCTTCGCGCAGCCGCAGGTCCACCGCGCCGCCGATGGCGTCGGCATCCATGTCAGGCGTAATGGATTTCTTCACTTCGATGCCGTCGAGCATGTTGGAGGAAATGAGCGAAAGATCCACGCTGCGGTCGTCTCCGCCCGTCGAAGGCACGCGCACGCCGTTGACGGTAACGGTGTTGTATTTGGGGGAAAGGCCGCGGATGGCGATTTTATTGGCTTCACCGCCGCTGCGCTGAATCGAAACGCCGGGCAAACGTCCGATGGATTCGGCGGCGTTCACGTCCGGGAGTTCCCGAATGCGGGATTGCGAGACAATGTTGGAGATGGTATTCGAGGCGAGCTGCTGGTTGATCGCCCCCAATTGCCCCTCGGCTTGAGCGGTCACTTCTATGATTTCCCCTTCGATGATTTGAAAATCCAATTTTATGACTTGCCTGAGTGTTTGGCCGTCTTCTACCGCGACGCCAACGGTCTTTTTGCGATACCCGATATAACTCACCGCCAACGTATAACTTCCCACCGGAACTTGGGGAATGACGAATTTGCCTTTTAAATCCGTCGCCGCGCCGAAACGCGTTCCCTGCACCAGAACATTGGCCCCCGGCAGAGGCTCGTTGGTCTTGCTGTCGAGGACGGAACCTTCGATTTTTCCTTTGCCCTGGGAATGAACCGGCGAAGCCGCAAGCAAAAAAAACATGAGTCCCAAAGAAAAGAATACTCTCAAACGGTTTTCACACATTTGTCGTCTCCTATCGCGAATGAACGGTTGAAGGGATATTCATGTGAAAAGAGAGCTCCTACTATACTCGTTACGGCTTGATTTATAACTTTTCCTCAGCTTGTCATTCTGCAAGAAACTTCCCTAGCGCTTGAACCAACGCCTTGTTTTTAGAGATGTGTCAAGCGCCGGTGAAGTTCCTTCCAGGATGACATTTCAAAAAGGAGCGTTACAGAATTACCCTCACGAAGTATATCTCGACCGCCACGATTACGCCTGCGATAACACCTCCTTGAAATTTTTGCTTTTTCGGGATAATCGGGTCGGATGCGCTTACAGGGCAATAAAAGCAAAATCAAGCTTGAAAGTCTAACACACGAATCTCAAAGACGGAGATATACGTTGCACTTCTAATGAGTTTTGACTTTCAAGTTCGGTAATGCCGTTTAAAGTTGAACTTATCCCCCCGGCCCGCTTCTCTTGAGAAGAGAAGGGGGAGAGCGGTTCGAAACTCTGAACGTCCCCTTCTCTTTTTAAGAGAAGGGATTGAGGGGATGAGTTCTGCGTTGCCGATTACCGAATTTGAAAATCAAATCTCATAAGACTCAGAGTTTTAAGTAGGGAAATATCAATGCCGCTATGCCGCTTATAAAGTGCGCGCACTGCTTGCAAAGTAAATTTTTTGTAAGCGGATTAAGCGGGGCCAGTAAGACAAAACGATTGCTGGCAAAACTATTTTTTATCTAATCGTTTTGTCTTTGTTTTTTTGTATTGCGGGAAGAAAAGAAGGCTGGAAATAGATTCACTCTCGAACCGGGCTTTGCCGGCGGTATTCTTTCGGTTGGAGGCCGAATTTGGAATGAAACAGCTTGGCAAAATGCGAGGGGTAGTTGAATCCGACTTCGAAGCAAATTTCCGTGATGTTCATCTGCGACTCGGACAACAATTGCGCGGCGCGTTTCAAACGAATGGTTTGGATGAACTCCGCCGGCGTTTCCGCAGTGAGCGCTTTGAGCTTGCGGAACAATTGTGCGCGGCTGAGTCCCATGTGACGGCTGAAAGCTTGCACGTCAAAGCTTTGATCCGAGAGATGCGCTTCGGCGATGCTGATCGCACGCTCCAAAAACTGCTCGTCCAAATTCGTAATGACGATGTCTTTGGGCATCACGCGCACTTCGCGGCTGAAGCGCTCTTTCAAGATCCGGCGCGATTCCAGCACGTTGTGAATACGCGTTTTCAAAATCTCGAGATTGAAGGGCTTGGGCAGGTAATCATCCGCGCCGGTTTCCAAGCCCTTCAGTTGGTGAGTTTCCGAACTGCGCGCCGTGAGCAGAATAATCGGGATATGGCAGGTGAGCGGATTCGTTTTGACGCGCTTGCACAATTCGAGGCCGTCCATCTCGAACATCATAATATCGCTGAGAATCAGATCCGGCAATGTTTCGAGCGCCAGCTTCAAAGCGCCCTGTCCGTTGGCCGCGGTCAAAACGCGATAACCGCCTTCCAATTCACCGCGCAGATAATCGCGCAAATCGCCATCGTCTTCCACGATCAAAATCAACGGCAGCACGGAATCGTGCGGATCGGAGTCCGCGCCGTTGCCGCCGACTTCCAAATCATTCTCCTCATCAAATTGCAGGGTTGCCGGTTCGTGGTGGTCATGGATGGGAATTTCGCCCAACGGCAGCCGCACGAGAAAGCGCGCGCCTTTGCCGTTTTCATTTTGGACGCTGATTGCGCCGCGGTGCAATTCCACCAGCTCTTTGCTCAAAGACAGGCCGATGCCCGCGCCCGGCCGCGCTTGCGAGGCCGGATGGTTCACGTGATAGAAGCGGTCGAAAATATGCTCGAGGTGCTCGCTGGGAACGCCGGCGCCGGAATCTTTCACGCAAATTTCGACGTGGGAATCCACAAGCTGTTTTACGGTGACGGAAATCTCGCCGTGCTCGGGCGTAAATTTGAACGCATTGGAGAGCAGGTTGAAGATCACCATATCGATTTTATCCGGATCGACCAACGCATAACAATTCATGCGGTTGCTGCCAAATTCGAGCGTGATGTGCTTGTCCGCCGCCATCGGCGTGAACGTCTCCACGATCTCCTTGGCGAACTTCACCACGTCGATTTCTTTTTTATCGAGCTGCAGCTTGCCGGATTCGATTTTGTTGAAATCGATGACTTGATTCACCAAGCGCAAAAGCCGCTCGGCGCTCCTTTTCATCAAGTGAAATTGCTCGAGCATCTGCGGCCAATTTTTATCCCGGCCCCGTTTGAGCAAATCAACCAGCGGAACCAATATCAAAGTGAGCGGCGTGCGGAACTCGTGCGAGATGTTGGTGAAGAAGCGCGATTTCAACGCTTCCAATTCATGAGCTTTTTCCATTTCAAAAGTTTGGGCTTGCAGGTCCATGCGCAAGCGCAGCAGCTTGAGCGAATAACGATGATAGCCGACAAACAAGAGAATGGCGCAAACGCCATAAGCCAGATAAGCCAAGGAGGTGCGCCACCACGGCGGCAAAATTTCCAAGCGCAGCGCAGCGCTTTTTTCGCTCCACATGCCCTCGCTGTTCGAGGCCGTCACGCGGAAAGTATATTGCCCCGGGTTCAGCTTCATGAAAGTCGCGGAGCGGTTCGGGCCGGCATCGATCCAGTTGTCTTGATAGCCTTCGAGCAAATAACGATAGTGAATTTTTTCCGGCGAGGAGTACTCCAGCGCCGAATAAGACAACGTGAAAATCTGCGCTTGCTTGTGCGTCAGGGTAAGCTCGGAGGCCGCGGCAATGACGCTTTGAAAAGGCGCGGGCGTATCGCCGCCCTCGGCCATCTGATCGAGTATTCTCAGCTTCGTCAACGTCACCACGGGATACTTCACGGTGGTGCGCACGCGCTCCGGCCGAAACATGCTGAAACCATTGGTGCCGCCGAAAAGTATCTCATCGGTGGACAATTTCGCGCACGCGCCGTGAAAGTATTCATCCCCCTGCAAACCGTCGTGTACGTTATAAACGACGACCGAAGAATCTTTCGGGTTGAACTTTGCCAGACCATTATTGGTGCTGATCCACAAATAGCTTTGCCGGTCTTCTACAATGCCGTTGATGATTTCACCGGGCAGTCCCTCTTGCGCGCCGAAGCTGCTGAAAGTTTGCGTTTCGTGCTCGAGCCGGTTCAGCCCTTTGGCCGTGCCGATCCACAACCGGCGCTGCGCGTCCTCACAAATGGTATAGATCCAGTTGTTGCTCAAACCGGAAGAGTCCGGGCCATCAGCGGAGTAATTGCGCCAAAGGTTGCGCTTGCGATCGAAGCGGCTCAAACCTTTGTATGTGCCGATCCAAAGTATGCCTTCGGAATCTTCGAAAACCACCAAGCTATAATTGCTGCGCAGCGCGTGCTCGATATCTTGCAAGTTGCTGACATATTGTTTGTAACGCGTAGGGTCGCCTTTGATAAATTGAAAAACGCCGTCGCCGTTGGTGGCCACCCAAATGTCGCCTGCGCGATCTTCATAAATATATCGCACGTCGTCGTTGTTGATCGGAATGGCGCCGTTTTTTGAATGCAGAACGTGAGTGAAGCTGCGCCGGCCTTTCTGCAAAACGCTCAATCCGGCAAGGAAGCCACCGGCCCACACGTTGCCCTTCGCATCTTCATAAACCGCAAGAATCGCATCCGAGCGCAGCGAATGAGAAGCACGGGGATTGAATCGGTGCGCCGAGAAGCGTGCGGACTTGCGGTCAAAGTAATTCAAGCCGCCGCCGTCGGTTGCAATCCAGAGATCGCCTTGCTTGGTCTCACAAAAAGCTGCGACCGCGTTATCGCTCAACGTGTGCGGCCGGCCCGGCTCGTGGCGGAACGTGTCAAACGTTTGGGATTCGTTCTGCGCAAAGTTGATCCCCTTCAAAGTGCCCACCCAAAGGTTCTTTTGCTCATCGACAAAAATGGATTGAATGGAATTATTATTCAAACCAAAAGCGTCTTGCGGATCATGAACAATGTGTTGAAAACCTTCCCGTCTGTGCGGCAGCAAATTCAAACCGCCCTGGCTGGTGCCGATCCAAATGTTGTCCTCCGGGTCGACAAAAATGCTGTAGCAGTTGTCATTCGAGAGCATCCGGCCTTTCTGCAAAATGTTTTTGGCCTCGGTAAAGCGTTCGGCTTTTTTATCAAACAAGAACAAGCCGTCTTTCGTGGCCACCCAGAAATCTCCGGCGCGGTCTTCGACGACGTCGATGATTCTGTCGGAAGTCAAACCGCGCTCGCTCTGCTGCGCCGCCGTATAATGTTTGATGCGCGCCGTGCGCGGATCGAACCTCACGAGCCCGTTGGCTTCCATGATGATCCAAAGCAAGCCTTCGCGATCCAACAGCAGCCGGCGCAAACCGGAGAATTGCCGCAGATAGGGCACGAGCTTTTCCGGCTTATAGAGCACGCACGTCGAATCGGACAAGCGCGCCGTGAAGATTTGATCCGTCGCCAAAAAAAGAATGTCACCGCCCGCAGTCTCTTCAATATCGACCACGGTCAGCGTGACGCCGCTGTGATCGCGAAAGTGCGTGAACGAATCGGTGTTACGGTCATAGAGATCGAGTCCGGTCTGCGTGCCGATCCACAAGCGTTCGCTGCGGTCTTCGAAAATGGAGAGCACGGCGTTGCTGGAAATGGAGCCGGTGTCGTTGCGCTTGTTCCTGTAAACTTGAAATTCGTAGCCGTCAAATTTATTCAGACCGTCATAGGTTCCGAACCACATGTAGCCGTGGCGGTCTTTTTTGATGCAGGTGGTTATACTGGCCGATAATCCGTGTTCGGTGGCAAAGTGCTTGAACCTGAAGGGGGGCTTCTGGGCAAAGCCGAGGTTGAGGAGCAGGAAGAAACAAAGCAGCGCAAGTTTCAATCGTTGCCGGAGCATATTGGGTAAATTCGTAAGTGTATTGCTCGAGGCTGGAAGAGGCCTCCACCACTCTCACACGCAACGAGTCGCGGTTGCTTGCAACCCGCAGGCCGAGCAAGAAAAGCATTTTTTTGCAAAACGCAAATCCGTTTTTGCGTGAAGCAAAACGCCGTTAAAATTTGGGTTGTATAATTGTCTTCGCCCTTTTACATTCTCTAAAACTCTAGTCACTCCAGGCTCGTCTTACAAAGGCGAAAATTTACCTTCAAAGAAACTCCGGGTTTTTTATGAACAACCGTAATTTTACATGAGGTGAAAATTCCATGAACACCATGCGAACATTTATTTTGCTGGCCGCGCTCACGGCCTTGCTGGTTTTTATCGGCGGAGCCATTGGCGGGCGAAGCGGCATGTACGTCGCCTTTGCCATCGCCCTCGTCATGAACTTCGGCAGTTATTGGTTCAGCGACAAGATCGTGCTGCGCATGTATAACGCCCAGGAGGCCAGCCCCTCCTCGGATTTATACAGCATGGTGCGCACGCTGGCCACGCGCGCCGGCTTGCCCATGCCCAAAGTCTATCTCATCCCGGAAGCACAGCCGAATGCTTTTGCCACCGGACGCAACCCCGAGCATGCCGCCGTGGCCGTGACGGAAGGCATCACGCGCCTGCTCAGCCGCGAAGAGCTTTCCGGCGTGATCGGCCATGAGTTGGCGCACGTCAAAAACCGCGACATTCTCATCGGCACGATTGCCGCGACCATCGCGGGCGCGATCAGCATGATCGCCAACATGGCGCAATGGTCCATGATTTTCGGCGGCGGCCGCAGCAGCGATGATGAAGAAGGCGGCGGCGGTTTGCTCGGCGGCCTGGTGATGATCATCGTCGCGCCCATCGCCGCCATGTTGATTCAAATGGCCGTGAGCCGCTCGCGCGAATACATTGCCGACGAAGACGGCGCGCGCATCGCCGGCAATCCGCGTTTTCTCTCCAACGCGTTGCGCCGCTTGCACGCCGGCGTCGAACAGCTTCCCATGAACGCGAACCCGGCAACGGCGCACATGTTCATCGTCAGCCCGTTGAGCGGCGGCGGCATCGTCAGCTTGTTCAGCACGCACCCGCCCATGGAAAAAAGAATCGCGCGTTTGGAAAGCATGCGACTAGTGTAAATGGATTGATGGAGTGGTGGATTGTTGGTCGTTATTCACGTGCTCGATGCCTCTTCCACCCTCGTAAATAATTTGAAGCCGACACTGAAAAAATTGTCAAGACGCAGTGCCGGCTTTTTTTGTTTTTTAGAATGGCATTCCATCGCAACGCGGACGAGCCGCAACCCAAAAGCTTTCTGTAAGCGGATTTCACTGTAAGCAGATAAAGCAAAGGCGGTATCCGCTTACAGTGAAATCCGCTTACGAGAAAATCTTTGCTTTTAAAGCCTTCGCCTGATGTTGAAGCATCAGTCTACGAGATGAAAGCCATCTAAAGATGGCTAAAATCCATGGGGTGGCAGCCAACTTCAGTTGGCTTGCATCTCTTAGCCTGATGATTCATCATCAGGCGGCGGTCGGCGATATCACCAGCGCAAAATTTAGGTTCTATCCGTTGGAATAACTTTGTGGTTTAAATCTGAACCCTCTCTGCAAACTGATAAAGGCCTTCATTGAACGATCATCCCACGCACTGTCGCTATCCCCTCCAACGCCTCGGCATCATCGGCGGCGGGCAATTGGGAAAAATGCTCGCGCAGAAGGCCAAGCAAATGGGCCTGCGCGTGACCATCCTCGATCCCACGCCCAACTCGCCGGCCGGGCAAGTGGCAGACGAGCAAATACTCGGGGGCTTTAATGACGCAGAAAAATTGCGCGCGCTCGTCACGCGCAGCGAAGTGACGACGTATGATCTCGAACACATTGATACTGTCTCCTTGAAAAAATTTTATGCAGAGGGTCATCGGCTTTATCCTGCGCCGGCCTTGCTCGAAATCATTCAAGACAAATTGCTCCAAAAAGAAACGCTCGCGCACCACGGCATTCCCGTTCCGGCTTATCAAAAAGTGGAAAAACCTTCTTTGGAAATTTTCAAACGCTTCGGTTTTCCGCTCGTGCAAAAAGCGCGGTTTGGTGGATACGATGGTCGAGGCGTGGCGGTGCTGCGCAATGCTGCGGATTTTTCGCAAGCAATGTCGGTCGAATCCACCATCGAAACCTGCATTGCTTTGGAAAAAGAGCTGGCCGTGATCGTGGCGCGTGATCAAGAGGGCAATACCAAATCTTATCCCGTCGTCGAAATGCTCTTCGATCCGCGCGGCAATCTGCTCGATTTGTCGCTCGCGCCCGCGCGGATTGCAGAGCCGCTCGCGCAAGAAGCGCAAAACCTCGCGAGTGCCGCAGTGCAGGCGCTGGAAGGCGTAGGCGTGTTCGGCGTTGAATTGTTTTTATCGCGTGAAGGAAAATTATACGTCAATGAGATCGCGCCGCGGCCGCACAACTCCGGACATTATACCATCGAAGCGTGCGTGACGAGCCAATACGAGCAACATCTGCGCGCGATTATGGGCTGGCCGTTGGGCGACGCGCAGTTGTTGCGTCCTGCAGCAATGCTCAACTTGTTGGGCGAACCCGGCTTTTCCGGCAAGCCTATCATACTCGGTCTGCACGAAGCGCTTGCGATTCCGGGTTTGTCTTTTCATCTTTATGGCAAAGCGGAAACCCGGCCGCTGCGCAAAATGGGTCATGTGACGATTCTAGGCGAGACCCTCGAAGAAGTTTTAAGCAAAGCGCAGCGCGCCAAAGCCGTGTTGCGAATCGAAGCGGAGGCGAGTGCATGACAAAGCCATTGGTCGGCATCATCATGGGCAGCGATTCCGATTTGCCCGTGATGAAAAATGCCGCGGAGGTGTTGCAAGAGTTCGGCGTCGCGTATGAAATGACCATCGTGTCCGCGCACCGCACGCCGGAGCGCATGTTCGAATACGCGCGCGCCGCGGAAGCGCGCGGCTTGGAAGTGATCATCGCGGGCGCGGGCGGCGCAGCGCACTTGCCGGGCATGGTAGCCGCGCTCACGCCGTTGCCCGTCATCGGCGTGCCGGTGAAAGCGTCTTCTTTGGAAGGATTGGATTCGTTGCTGTCGATCGTGCAAATGCCCGGCGGCGTGCCGGTCGCAACGGTCGCGATCAACAACGCGAAGAACGCCGGCATTCTCGCCGCGCAAATTCTCGGCGTGAAATTTCCGGAGGTGCGCGAGCGCATCAAAGCTTACAAAGCACAATTGCAAGAACTCGTGTTGATAAGAGCACGGCAGCTTGAAAACCCGGCGCAAAGTTGAGCGTGGCTCGCGAAAGATTTGATTCCGCAATACCATACATTTGCGCTATAATAAACTAATTCGCCTAACCACACTCAAACATTTTTTCAACAGTACGTGGAAAGTTGTAATCCCTTTTGAGACGCGGGTTCTCCTCTTTCTTTGGGTCGTGCTAGCTATGATCGTTATTCGGCTTGGGATTGTGACGAATTTCTACGGAGGGAGGGGCACATTGGAAAACATTCTCGTCGAGGCGCATGGTTCCCTGGTTGAACTTCTACTTGTCACTGTTGTTGCGTCATTCTTAATTGCGAGGCGCTCTCGACGGAAGTGGCAGCCCAGCCGCGATGTTCTACTAGCTCGCTTACTTACAGAGTTAAACCGATTGCTTGATTCACTACTTCCCGATTCTTTGCAATCAAATCGCAGTACTCACATATTCTATTTTGGGCACGCCGAATCGCATGCCAACAAAGACTACCAATCGATCAATGAAGAAGAGGCAGCCTTACAAGTCAGCTCTCAAGAGTTAAAAAACGAAAATGACGAACGTTATCTTATTGTTGGAAGTTCTCTAGGATACGCTGATCAACAAAGAATCGAGAGATTTAACCATTTAGAGCAGAGGGTATCTAAAAGTTATGATCGCCTTCAAACTCTTGCTGACTTAGCGCGCGCCTTAGCCGATCATTCTGTGCCCACTCATATTGTCTCACGTATTGCGCAAGTCGAGTATACCACCTTTGATCTGCTTGATACTCTCGAACTCTTTCGACGTTCTGGATTCAAGGCTGGATGGGCCTCGATTGGTCACGACAAAGGAAAGCTAACCAAAGCTGCTCTTGCTCTTTTCAAGGCAGTGGCGGATATTGCAGAGAGTTCAGAGTCCTTAGACAAACACATTGAATCATTAATCTCCAAGCCTGAAGAGTCCGCCCATCTTGACAACAACCAAGCCCGACAGCACTAACTCCGGATTTTCGAAGTTTGCCTGGCATGTAATTCCGCAGTGACAGGATGCTACTCACTCATACGGCAGTTACTCAGGCCACGAGCTTCCACTTGACTTTCTGAATTTTCCTGTTATCTACTCTCTAAACCATCTTAGGCATCGTATTCTTTCAACTACCAAGGAGAAACCATGAGCGCATATCTTTTTTTGGCCGGCAGAATTTTATACGCGCTGCCTCTCATCATTATGGGGTCGAGCCACTTCCTGCAATTGTCCGGAATGACGGCGTACGCGGCAGCCAAAGGTTTGCCGATGCCGCAAGTGAGCGTGATCCTCTCGGGGTTGGTCATCATGATCGGCGCGATTTTTATTTTGATGGGCTATCGCGGCCGCATCGGCGCGTGGCTGGTGACGGCGTTTTTGGTCGCGACCGCATTTCTCATGCACGGCTTTTGGGGCGTTGACGCCGCAAGCGTGCAAAGCGAGATGATCAACTTCTTCAAGGATATTATCATGGCCGGCGCCGCGCTCATGATGACCAAAACCGGCACCGGGCCTTACAGCATTGACAACCTGAGAAAAAAATAACTTCCCGAACAAAAAGTAGTCCCCGCCCCTTGTGGGCGGTTGGTGAGGCAACAAGCTTAAATGTTCCATCAATGCCCCACAGGGGGCAGGGCTACGACTAACTTAGGATTTCGCCGCCATTGTTATCCTCGCCAACACTCCAACACTCCAAAGGCTATTGCCCGATGGGCGCGCCGGGCGGCGCAGGCGGCGGCGAGGTGCGATCGTATGGGCGCTCAGGGCTATTGAGCACGCGTTGAATGTCGCGCAGCGCCATTTTGAAATGCGCTTCTTTCTGAATGGGCTGCGAGTATTGCAAGCTCGATTGAATGTGCGCCGCCAACTCTTCCAGCTTCAGCATCGTGAGGCCGCGCACCTCCGCGCCGGCTTCCTCATTCCGCGTGAGATCGATCATACGATCCAAAACCACGCGCTCCACTCCGCGTTTGATCGCCTCCTTCGTATCATTCCCTTCGTGCTCTTTCCAAGTTGCCGCAATCAACGCATCGAGGATTTCGTTCCAGCCGGGATATTTCGCATTCCGCGCGTGAAACTCCAACACACGCGCCGCGCGCTTCGGCTCCAACAGCAAACTCACCGTCATATCCGCCGCGGTTGCGGCCATGTTGATCAAATCAAAAACCGGAGCCGTGCGCTTTGCAAACAGCTCGCGGTGCGATTCATAACCGTGCGGCCGCGGCAAGAGCCGGCGTAATAAATCTTCCGGCAACGTGAGCGCCGAGGGCGAGAGCGTTTCCAGCACGGCTTTGAGCGCTTCCTCTTGTTGCTTTGGCTGAATGATTTCATATTGCGTTTGCGCTTCGCCGGTTACGGCATAGGTGTAATTCATGCCTCCGATCATTTTCGCCGTGGCTTCGAGCTGATAACGATGGTGCAAATACAGCGGCACGAGTGCTTCTTCCAGCAACGCGAGCGGCGTGCCTTGCGGCAGCGCGTTCTCACTAAAAGTTTTGAGGCCCAGCGCGCGCACTTTCATTTCATGGCGCAACTCCGCGATCATGTCGTTGCCATTGTCCCACAAGTTTGCGAGCGGGTGGGCAGCGCCGGCCGGTCGCGCATCGTGATCGGTGATGAAGAGCAGCCCCTGCGCTTGCGCTTCATTCACGAGCTTTTGCAATTCAACGTGCTCATCAACGCCGGGCGGGAAATCCGAATAGGCATATTTCACCATGAACGCATCGAACTCGCCGCAGCCTACGCGATATGCGTCGGAGAGATCGAGTTCATTGTTCGACGTGATCTTCACCAGCGGCGCGGGATAGTCCATCACCGAAGCGCGGCCATACGTGCTCGCGGCAAAATTGTGCGTGAAGCCGAGTGTGTGCCCGACCTCGTGCGCCGAGAGCTGGCGCAAGCGCGCGAGCGACATTGCAACCGGATCATCGGTCGTAGCCAACGCGTCGAGATAATCCATGGCCGGCAGCGCGGCCATTTCACATTGCATGCGGCGGTTTTGATCGTAGCGCGTCATGAGCCCGGCGGCGATCAAATAATCCTGCCGCACGCGCAACGAGCCGAGATTCACGTTGCCTTTGATGATCTCGCCCGTGCGTGGATCGGCCACGAAGCTGCCATACGACCAGCCGCGCGTAGCGCGATGCGTCCAATGAATCACGTTGTAGCGAACGTCCATCGGGTCCGCGCCCTCGGGCAATAGCTCCACGCGAAAAGCGTTTTGATAGCCTGCGGCCTCGAACGATTTATTCCACCACGCCGCGCCTTCGAGCAAAGCCGAGCGAATCGGTTCGGGCACGCCGGGGTCGAGATAATAAACGATCGGCTGCACCGCCTCGGAGAGCGTTGCGCTTGGATCTTTCTTTTGCAAGCGATGGCGAAAGATCCAACGCCGGTGCAATGGCGAAGCGATCGGTGTCGCGTAATCGCTGAACGTCATCTCGATGCAGCCGGAGCGCGGATCGAACGCACGCGGCTTGTAGTCCGGGCCGGGAAGCTTGACGAGCGAGTGATGCTGCCGCACGGTGAGTGCATGCGCCGTGGGAATGGTCGCGGTCACGAGATCGCCCGGCTCGTTCGAAGTGAAGGTGAGCGTGACTTCCACTTCCGTGTTATTCGGAAAAGATTTGGTGCGCGGAAGATACAAAGCGCTGCGCGACGCGTTCAAACTGAAGTTGCCTTGTCCGGTATTTTTAAGCTGCTCGACGACGCCGTGCGCATCGCTGAGAAAAAAATCCGTGGCCTCGACCAGCACTTTGCCGTTCTCTTCCGCGGAAATTTCGAAGCCCCACAAAATCGAGCCGGCAAAAGATTCCTGCACGGCGCGGCGCTCGGCCGCGTCCTCGGAGATTGCGCGGAATTTATAATTCGGCTGCACCAGCAAAACTTTCGGGCCGATGCGCTCGAAATAGACCACGCGCCCGGCGCCAAGCTGGCCGCGATCGAGGCCGATAGGATTCGAGCCGACGCCGCTGGCGAGCGAGACTTGATAAAGAAATTCTTCGTGAAATCTTTCGATCTCCAGCCATAGCTTGCCGGTTTTCTCTTCCCAATAAAGATTGAAGAAGCCCGGCAGCTTCGTCATCGCGCTCGTGTGTGAGGAAATCGTGGCTGGCGTATCGGCGTTGGTTGGCGCGCGTTGCGCGAAGCCGAGAGTCGCGAGGCCGATTAAAGCAAGCGCGAATACGCAACTCATAAAACGCAGAGCGCGCCGGAGCGTCATGAAATTCCCTCCTTGAGGGGGGTTCGGGGGATGTTGTTCATGGCGGCGATGAAACTCAGATGCAATCGGCTTCGCGTCCAGCCTTTTCAATCTTCCGTTCACGATATCGAGCGGCACCCCCCTCAAGGGGGGAATTTTCAAAAAATGCCGCAGGAGAATTTTCACACAAGCGCTCAGAGCTTTCATTCTCTTCCTCCAACTTTTAAAAACGCTTCGTTCAAAACAGCGCGACGCGCGGCGGCGCGAGGATTTGCAGCGGCCAAGAGCCGTGAAAAGTTTCCACCGCAACTTCGGTTTCACACGGCTTGCCGCTTTTGATTTTGGTTTTGTGTTTAGAAAGGAAAGCCGGCAAGGCTAGCAACGCCGCTTCGAAGGCTTGCACCATGGCAAAGGAGGGCGGGCGCATCGCCGGCTTGCGTTTGGGGGAGATTTTGAAGAGATGCGGATAAGCGCTTGGGCCCGCGACCTCCCAGCGGTTTTGCTCGATCGCGTCGAGGTCTTCGAACGCGACATAAGTCGGATCGGAAAACAACACGCTGGCCGTGCGCACGGGCGGATATTGCTCGCCTTCCGGAATGCCGATTGAGCACAACAAATCGATTTCTTTCAAACTCACGAAAAGCCCGAGGCCGAATTCCATGCCGGCGTTGCCCATCACGGCGAAGTAAAGCGGATTGCGAAAGAAGTGCGGGCATTCGATTTGAATTGGAGCGCGATCGTTGAGATATTGCCACGGCGCTTGGCGATAGAACTGCGCCGCAGTTCGGAAGAAATTCTCGGCGTATTCGTGCGTGACGCCGCTGATGCTCAACAATCCCGGAAACGGCTGCCGGCCTTCTTCTGCGTTCATGGTTTTCATCATCATCTCGATGACTTTGTCGATCGCGATGAAGCGGTCGATCACCTCGACGGTGATGCCGAGGCCGGCGAGCGGCGCGCGCACGTGCTCTGCAAGGCCGGGATCTTTCATGCAGAGGTGCGTGGGCCGGCGCGGCGAACCCATTTGCGGCTTGGCCATCGCGCGCAATAGCTGTTTTAGAAAACTCTCGGGGTCCGGTTGCTCGTGCCCGAGCTCGTGGCCGATGATCATGCCGCCTTGTAGGTCAAACCAGATTGCCAGAACCGGGCGAAAGGGCTGCTTCTTTTTATCCAACACCCATGAAGCCAACTTGACATAGCCGCCTTCCCAAACTTCACGCTCGGCTTGCGGCAATTTTTGGCAAGCTTTGAGAGTGCTCATGCTATCTCCTTCCTGCTATTTATAAACTCCCCACAGAGGCAAAACAATTGCTGACAAAACCATTAAAAGCCTCGATTCCTCTCGTGCCCAAACTCGGTTTGGGAACGCAATTGAACTCGCGCAACGGAGTTTCTTGAACAATGAGGTTCCCAAACACAGTTTGGGAACAAGGCGAAAGGCGAAGGCGAAAGGCGAAGGCGAAAGGTGAAGACGAAAGGTGAAGACGAAATTCTGTTTGGGAACAAGAACGACAAGAACAAGAAAACGCTTGGCTCTTTGGCTACTTTTCTTTTTTGGCACCTTGCTCTTATCTCACCACTCTTTTTTCAAAATCACGTCGAAGCCGGTTTCTTTATCTTCACGACCGCCTTTGACGGCTTGCAGAAAAAGAAATCTCGCAAGCTCCAATTCCAGCGCCACGCGCAGATCGCGCGCAGACCCGCTGAAATCTTGGGCCACGCTCACGAAGATATCATTGGTGAGATATTTTCCGACCATCACTGAAGCCAAATCCAATTGCTCACCGCTTTCCAATTCGATGACATCCACCTTCAGGCTTTTGCCCAACGTTCGCGAAAGCTGCTGCGAAACCAGTCCGGAGACGAGCCCGCGCGCGGTTTTGGTGAGATCCATTTTGTCACCCGGCTCGTCGCCGCCGCCCGTTATCCCCAAACGCTCGAAGGGAACGTTGAAGAACAACAACGCCAGCGCTTCCTTCTCTTCGAGCCTTGTGCCTTGCTCATTCAAAAACTCGATCTGCGGATTGTCGAGCGCGCCGGTGATTTTCACGAACATCGCTTGCTTATCGCCGTCCAGCCGATACACATAACGCGCTTCGAGCGAAATCGTGGGCGAGCTTTCGAGGTTCCCCTGGAAAATGATTTCACCTTGCTGCACTTCAAAACGCTTCCCGAACATATCATAATTGCCGCGCTTCACGCGAATCGGGCCGAACGCGGAGAACTCCTGGCCTTCTTGCACGAAGTCGAGCTCGCCTTCGATTTCAAGATTCACCTCCGGGCCGCGAATCCACGTGTTGCGCGGAATGCGAATCTTGAGCGCGCCGTGAATTTTTTCGAGCACATTGGCGATCGGGTCCGCCACTTGCCCGCTTGCCACGAACGTCGAATCCGCGATCGCGGCCTCTGCCGGAGGCGTGGTCTCGAGCGCGGTTTGCCGTTGCAAGCCTTCCAGAAAAAAACGCGAGCGCTTGATCGTCACTTCGCCCGTGTAGCGGAGTTCCTGCAAATCGCCGCGCGCGCGAACCAGGGCATCGAGGAGCAGCTCGACGTTGCGCGTGCGCGCAACCGGAAACTCTTTCGCGGTGAGTTGGCCCTCGGCGCTTTGAATTTTGTTCTTATGGTATTCCACTTTGGCGCTCGCGTTCAACTCGCCTTTCTCGCTCAAAACTTTGAGAGCAACGAGATTGAAAACGCCGGGGTCGATTTGCAGCCCGAGCCGGAAGTCCCGATACGAAGTGCCGTAATCCGGCACGCTGAAAGCGCCGTCGTAAATGCGCACAACACCGCGCGGTTGCGGGTCTTTTAAAGTATTCTCGATCTTTGCGTCAAACACCAAACTGCCTTTGAGACGTTTGAGTTTGGGTAAAAATGTTTGCAGAAAAGTGAGATCAAGATCGCCGGTTGCGGCTTGCACCCGGAACGGACGGTCCTCGCGCAACACCAGTCCGCTATCGCCGCCGGCCATGCGCACCGGCAAAAAGCCTTCGCCGGTCAGCGTGCGAGCGCGGTCTTGCGCGAGCGTGAAATCCCAACTGATTTTTTCATCGGCATAGCCGAAGTCGCCCGCCAAATGCTCGAACGCAAATTCGGAGAATTTGCCGCCGCGCAACAGCCAGTGACCCTCCACTTTCGGCTGCTCGAAAGTTCCACGGAAATGCACTTCCCCGGCCAACACACCGTGCAATTCTTCTTTGCGCTCCAGCCGCGCGGCAATCGAAGCGAGATCAAATTCATCCACGTTGAAGCGAAAATCTTGTTCGCCGAACAAATTGATGCGGCCTTGCGCGAACACTTGCGTGCGGCTCGCGCGCAACTTGAGATTGTGGCAATAGTATTCGTCTTCGCCCACGTCAACCCACATCGAATCCGGCGGTGTTTCCCAATGGCGGTCGAGCGCGTCAATCGCGGCTTCCTGCACGTGAAAGCGCCCAGTGTCGCCGTAAACATAACGCCCTTGCAAATTGCCGCGGTTCTCCAAGCCTTCCCAAAAATCGGCGGCGAGATCGGCGTGATCTAGATTGTAGTTGATCGTCGCGCGCATCGAATCGAGCGGCACGACCGCGGCCAGAATTTTTTGCGCGAGCGCGTGAATCACCCCGCCGCTGTTCGTGTCGCGGCGCGCGAAAGTGAAATCGCCGAACAGCGTGTCGATCTTCGTGCGATTGTATTTCACTTTGCTCAAATGGAAAGCCCCGGCGAGGCGCAATGAATCCGCCGGGCCGTTCGCGCGGCCGGAAATAAAGCCGTCTGCTTCCAATGTATCTGCTTCGAAAGCGCGGCGCGCTAGCTCAAGATTGCCTAAATCTGCGCGAAAGTGCAAGTCATTTTCATGCGTGAGACTCACGCGGCCCGCAGCCTCGAGATCGATGACATCGGTTTTTGCCAGCAACGTGTCGACCCGGAGATCGCCCGCATTGAAGTGAAACACGCCGAGCAACGTGTCCAATTTGATTTGTTGGAAGAACGAAGGCGACGCAACCAGCTTGCCCGCAAAGTGCAATTGCTGCGGATCGAAGCCTTGGCCTTCGCCTTCCAAATCAAAATTTATATTGGAGACGAACGCAGAGTCTTGCAATAAGGCCGCGCCATCCAAACCTTTTGCACTGAGTGAAAAACTGAATTGTTGTGTTTGCTGAAAATCGCGTACGCTGCCGAGGAGTGCAAGCTCGCCATTGGGAGAAAGAAAAAGCAGGTTGCCGAGAATTTGATTGTTGCCAATCGCGCCTTCGGCCACGAGATGTGAAATCGTCAAATAACTATAGCGCGAGGAGTCCATCGTCACGCTTGCGGTTGCGTTCAATTCGTGCAGCGCAACGCCCTCGCCGTTAATCGCGAGATCAAGATTGAGACGGGAAGAGTGCGCGCGTTCCGGCAAAAGTTGCGCGAGATCGAGGCCGCGAATTTCGGCGTTCAGCTCGTATGCCAAAAGTGAATCTTGCCGCACAGCAAAATCGGCCTGCACGTTTCCTGCGGCATGCACGAGCGCGAGCGTGCCCGTAGCGCTTCGAGCATCGCCCGAAATCTCTGCCGCGATTTGCAAAGGCCCGGTCGCTGTCAGTTGCGGCACGAAAGCATGCATGTCTTCCAATTGCAAGGGCGCAGCCAGCAAGCGCGCGCGAAATTGGGGTTGCGCCAGATTCGTGACCGACACCTCGCCGCTTAATTTGGAAGCGCCAATTTCCAGCGCTAGCTTTTCAATGCGCAACGAATCCGTGTCGTAAAGCAGATGGCCGCTTACCTTCTGCAATGCCAGCGGGAAGTTTGAAAACGCGAAGGAGAGATTATTCAAAGCCACGATAGTGCGATTGCGCTCTTTCTCGAGTTGGAATTGCAAGGAGATATTTTCGCAAGCGCGTTGATATAAAAAGCTCGCGGTGTCGAGCGGCGCGAAGCGCACAGAGCCGCGGCGAATTTCACAATTTGAAAACGACATGTCCCACGAGCTTGAACTCGTGGTGTCGGAGGGAATGGCCGTGAGCTTTTGAATATTCCACGTGCTGTCCGTGTATTGCCTCAAATTCAACGCAAGGCTGTCGATCAAAAACTTGTCGATCTGCACGCGCCCGTTCCATAGCGGGAACAAGCGGAACCCCACTTCCACGCGCGGAATCTGCGCGAGCGTCTCGTTCTCGTAGTCCAGCTGCAAATCGACCAGCTTGAAATTGCTGACGAGATTGCCTTCGATGCGGCCGAGCGAAAGCTTGCCGGCCAGCACCTCCTGCGCCTGCATGACCAGCTGGTCGCGCAGCCAAACTTTGAAGCGGTCGGTCTGCGTGAGCGCCGCGAGCACGAGCGCAAGCGCGATAAAGGCGATGAAGATGCCGAGAAAAATTTTGAAAAGGAGTTTCATTTGAGATTTAAGGAAATCAAATAGAAGCGTCATTCTGGAAGAACCTTCCCTCGCACTTGGCACACCTCTCGAAACAGGTTGTGTATCGAGCACTAGGAAAGGTTCTTACAGAATGACATCTGTAAGAATAGCACGTTCTTATCTAAAACGCCTGCCCGACGCTGAGATGAATCTCCAATCTCTTCACTTCACCGAATTGGCGATTGAGCTTCCACGCAAAATCCAAACGCGCCGGGCCGATGGGCGTTTCATAACGCAAGCCGCAGCCTGCGGCGTAGTGCAGATCGTCGAGCGGGAATGTCACGGACGTGCTCCACACGTTGCCCGCGTCTACAAAACTCACTGCGCCGAGCGCTTTCCAAAGCGGAATGCGCAGCTCGACGCTGCTTTCGAAAAGACTGTTGCCGCCGAAAGGAAGCTCGTCGGAGTCTTTTGGCCCGAGTTGTTGTCTGCGCCACCCGCGAACAGAGGAACTGCCGCCCGCGTAATAACGCTCCTCCGGCGGCGCTACGGGAGTAATACTGCCGAGCAAACGAATCGTTCCGAGCTTGGCGCGGCTTGCCAGCACGGCCTCCGGAAAAATTTCGGAGTAGCGCCGGATTTCAAACGTGCCTTTCAAATATTGAAAGTCCGCATCGAAGAGCAAGCCGCTCCAATCCGCTTCGAACGACGTGAACATGCCACGCCGCGGCGAGAACAGCGGGCTGCTGCTGTTGCGAAACAATCCCAAAGTGACGATCGATTTGCGGTACAAAACCGTTTGCCCGCTGGTATCGGCCTCGACGCGCTCGAAACGATAACGCGCGAAGCCGTTGCTGAATTTTCCCCAAACGCGCTGCGCGGAAATTTCCGCGCCCAAGCGCTGCGCTTGAAAATTGCTCTCCTTTTGCCGCAGCAAAAACGGGCTGAACTGCAACGCGGTTTTCGCCTCGGGAAATTGCGGCTGATAGAGCGTGAGCTGAAAACGCCCCGGCTCGAGCTTCGAGTATTTCGCTTCGGCCTGCAAGCGCCGCGCATCGCCGAGAAAATTGCGGCGGCGAAAAGTCACGCTGCCGCGCAGTCTCTCTTCCGTGCCGTAACCCACGCCGAGCTTGACGGTGTGGCGCGGCGCTTCCTTCACGCGAATCTCGATAGGAATCACGCCGTTTTGCTCGCGATCCGCCAGCGCGCGCATGCCCACGGCTTGAAACAGTTCCAGGCGATAGATGCGCTGTTGCGATTGCTGCAACTTGCTCTGGTCGAAACGCTGCCCCGGCTTGAAAGCCAGTTCTTTGCGAATGACGCGCTGCGGATATTTTTTCGTGTCGAGAATTTCCACTTCGCCGAACGCGCACCCTTTGCCCGGTGCGACCCGCAACGCGACTTCCGCGATGAGGTCTTGTTGATCGCGCTCGGTTTCGATTTCAACTTTTGAAAATGGGAAGCCGCGATTGGCGAGGTAGGCAATCAAAACGAAACGATTATCGTTCACAAGCGCTTCGTCCAAACGATCGCCGGCTTTGAGTGTGATACGCTGGCGCAATTCACGCCACAGCTTCGCTTCATAACTGGTCGAGTCTACTGGAAGCAATTCGAGTTTGGTGATGCGCGCCGGCTCGTTCTCGATGATTTGCAAACGCAAGCGCACTTCCTGTTTCTCGTCATCGGCGCGAATTTCCGCAGGGAGAATGCGTGTGCGAAAAAAGCCTTTGGCGCGATAGAACTTCAGAATGCGTTGTTGATCGAGCCGAAAATCATTGCTGCTGAAGAGCGGCGCTTTTTTCCAAAACAGAATGCCGTGCGTCCACGACGGGCCTTGCGTGGCCAAAGCTTCGCGCAGCTCGGGTTCGTTGACGGAGTTTATGCCTTCGAGCTTGAAGGCTTTGATTTGGTAATTGTCTTGGGCGTGCGCGTTGAATGGGGAAGAGGCCACGAGCCACGATACCACAAAAAAATGCCAGTGAGAAGATCGGCGAGTTTTATAGAGAGGAGAAAAGATCATCCGATGTAGAAAGGAAAGCCGCATCATCCTTGATTTATGATTGAAGTGTGAAGGTCGCCGTCAGCTCGATCGGTACGTTCAACGCGCAGAGTTCCGCGGCGCGATATCCGTCTTGTGTGGTAAGCTCTCGTCCCAACCGCCCGCGATAGACCGGCGCACCGTCACGAAACGGAAACTGTGCAGCAACATAGGCAATGCCGCCAAGTACGCGCACGGGATCGTATGCTTCGCCGGGTTTGGGAGGCTCCGGCAATGATAAGCCTTTTTCAGCGAGGCGGGTGATGGCGTCGTTCATAATGAAATACTCGTACTGATGAAGCCCTCAAAGCATTGTTTGACGACTATGACTTTTGAGAATGCAGAGTGCAAAGGATGAAAAAAAACTTCCAGCGGGCTCTCATCGTCCGGTGGAAGTTTTTAGGTTTTATTCAGAGCAAATACCGCTCGCTTTTTCAACCTTCCGCCGCCACGCCTTCGCTCGCCAAAGTTTCGACGATGAGGTCGTGCAACCGTCCATGACTCGCGAGCAAACCTTGACGATGGCGCACGTCGACGACGGAATAATTCAGCGTTTCACCGCGCATGTCGGTCATCACGCCGCCGGCCGCCGTGAGAATCGCGGCCGGGCCGCAACTGTCCCACATATTCACACGCGAGCTTGGGTGTACATACACTTCGCACTCGCCCCGCGCGATGAGGCCGCATTTCAAGCCCACGCTGCCGGAGCGCAAAATTTCATGAATACCTAAACGCTGGCGCACGCGATCGACGCGCGGATCGAAGTGTGAGCGGCTCGCGACCATGCGCAGTTGCGAAGATTGTTCGAGATTCGTTACGCGCAAAACTTTATCGCCGCCCGGCGTGGCGAGCCATGCGCCCAAACCCGGCGCGCCGGAATAGAGAAAGTGCGTTGCCGGTTGCATCACCACACCCAATGCGGGCTTGCTGCTTTCCACCATTCCAATCATAATGGAAAACTCGCCGTTGCGCTTGATAAATTCTTTCGTGCCGTCGAGCGGATCGACAACCCAAATAAGATCCGAGCCGAGCCGGCTCATGTCATCGCTCGATTCTTCCGAGAGCACGGCCTCGCCGGGAAAATGCCGGTGCAATCCGGCGATGATGCTCTCATTCGCCGCGTGATCGGCAACGGTCACGGGATCGCCCGGGGCTTTCCATGTGATCGCGACTTTTTCATCATAATACTGCAAAACGATTTCGCCGGCTCTTTTAGCGATCTCGCGCACGATTTGCAACCGGCGATCCAGTTCTGAAGCTTGCATGAATACTCCTATTCAGGTTGTGAGTCCTAGTCAAAGATGAATTATCTGTGTTTGCTCAATCACGGCTTGGCCGTGATTTTAGAATAACGAAAACCTGAATCCGTGGAATAAATATGCGTTTTATTGTTGATGGGCATTGCCTTGCTTTTGAAAGCGCTTTCTGAACTTTCGAAGCGCTAGGTGTTTGTGATTTTAGAGCCGTTGTAAGATGTGCGAG
>Ga0247727_10005152_pt1 | contig 26876 bp, 12 predicted proteins | sample WisWelCaveWW1625_FD_202498 | JGI IMG/M metagenome (GOLD analysis project Ga0247727, IMG submission 202498) | Biofilm microbial communities from Wishing Well Cave, Virginia, United States - WW16-25 | ecosystem: Environmental > Aquatic > Deep subsurface > Groundwater > Cave microbial mat | place...
GGCGCTTCCGCCTTCCGTCTGGTCTCTGCATCGGTCCTCCGTTGTTCCCATTGCGGGGGTCGGAGGGCCGGAAAGTGTCACATCAATTCACTCCGAATTTCATCCCACTCCTCGGCGATTGGCACACTCAGGCCGGCCAACGCCCCTTCACGTACCAGTCCGAAGTCCCTTTCAATGTGCTTCAAGCTCCCCGCACGCCCCAGGGCATGAAATGCCCAGCGCAAGTCCCAATGGGCCTGATGCAGTCGGAGCTTCGGAAACTCGCGTTGCAGGAATGGAACGTCAAAGGAACGGCCGTTGAAGCTCACGATGAGGGAGTAGTTGCGAATGAGGCGCGGGAATTCGTTGAGGTTCTTGCCCCGTTCGAGAATTGTGAGGGCCTCGCCGTCGTACATGCCGATGAGCGTCACTTTGTCCCAAGAGAAGAGCCCCGTGGTCTCGATGTCCAGGTAGACCGCCCGCGTGCGATATCGTGGGTAGGCACGCCAAGTCTCCGCATTCCCGAGACCGTCGCGGACGAAGTCTGGCCTGCCGGCCTCGAGATCCTGCCGCGCACGGTCGATGGCGGACCTCAGGGCTGCGATGCGCTTGGCGCCCAGACAGCCGACGCCGTCTGGATGCACGTGGTCCCAGTGGACGATCCCTGAGGACCAGAGGTTGCGTTCCGTACCAAGGCCGACGCCGGGAGCGAAGCAGAAAGTCGAGACCAAGGGATCGGAGACGTCCTTCGTACTGCGCTGACTCATCATCTTTTTGGCACACCTCATCGCGGCAAGGTGATCTCATTTCTCTCGCCGGAAGAGCTTGATACCTAACTTGTGCCCGGAGGAGGTTATCCCCAACGTCATGGACTCGGCAAGGAACGAGCGCCAATTCGCCGTCAACTAGCATTCGGCTTCCTTAGATGTTGGCTTCCCCACGTCCGGCGGCGCCGGCGCGTGGTCGAACGTCCGCGGAGTGCCGCGCCGTGAGGTCCGGCGTGCTGTGCCTGATCGGCAAGAGGACGGTGTGGACGGACGGACGGACCGTGCCGATTGTTGCATCCGCAAGCGTGCTGTATCATCGCGACGTCGTAGGTCGTAGAAGGGGGGAGCAGAGGGATGCTCTTCGAGGTCGGCGAGTTCTGCCGAAGAGTCACTAGGTCTCCAGGCGATCTCCTCCGTGAGCTGCAAGACCACACGGGGCGACAAGGGGAAGACGAAAAAAAGGCCTGGATGCGATCGCTGCCACACTTGGCCGCGATTCTCGCAAGTCCCGATCTGAGTGCATTCCACTTGGCATTGCATGACAACAGGGCCCTAGCACTCGAGTACCGGCTTCCTGCGTCCGCATCATGGTGTGACGCGGTCGTCCTAGGGAGGGGCGAAGCTCGGCCTGCCGCCGTTGTTTTGGAACTTAAGGACTGGGAGATTGGAGGCGACCGAGCTGGGCCGAGGGAGTCTCTCGTCGTGCACCAGGGAAGGCTGGAACTGCATCCTTCGGATCAGGTGCGCGGGTACGTGGAATACTGTCGACGATTTCACAGCGCCGTTGAAGACCATCAGGCCTCTGTGGATGGGTGCGTCCTCTTCACGGGCTGGGGCTCCGCAGACCCATACCGTGCATCGCCACACGACCAGCTGGCGGCCTCCTTCCCGGTTTTCACTGTTGCCGAGGAAAGGGACACGAAACCCTGCGCGTCCTTCCTGCGCACGAAGCTGACGCGTCCGGACGCAATATTTGCTGCCGCATTCGACCAGGGGTGCTACCGACAGGACCGGAACTTCGTGAGACAGGTCGCCCAAGCCATACGGGACGAGTCCCGCTCCCCGTTCGTGTTGTTGGATGAACAGCGGCGCGGTTTCCAATACTGCCTGCATGAGATCGAGAAGTTGATCAGGGGAAGCGACGGCGGGAAGCTGGTGATCGTCATCGAGGGCCCGCCCGGCTCCGGAAAGTCGGTGCTCGCAGCCAACCTCTGGGCATCGCTCGCGCTAGACGTCAACTTCGACGGCAACGTTGTGCTAACAACCACTTCCAGCGCCCAGAAAAGTAACTGGAGAAGCCTGTTCGAGCTCGTCGCGAAGGAGAGTGCGGGGCGAGGGCTGGTCGTGCCCTCGAACCAGTACAACCCAGGACTCACGAGTGGTTGGCTTGCGCAGCAGCGCGAGCGTGGGCACGCGATGAAGGTCGCGGACTGGAAATCCAACGTCGCCCTGTACCTTGGCTCAAACCAAAATCGCGCACCTGACGACCACTTCACGATCTCGATCGTCGATGAGGCCCATGCACTTATCGACCCGACCGCGGCGGGCGCTGAGGGAGTGCAGAACTCAGGGTGGTGCATGCAGGCCGGACCTCAGGCTTGGCACATCATCCGAGCGTCGCGCGTGAGCGTCTTCCTCATGGATCCGGAGCAGAGCTACCGGGACAACGAGACGACCCGGCGCGTCGCGATAGACGAATGGGCGCGGGAGCGCGGCGCTCAGACGGTGCATGGCATCAGCCTGGCTGACGCGCAGTTCCGCTGCGGCGGCTCCAAGGAGTACACGGACTGGATGGAGGCGTTGCTTGGACTCTCGCGTGACCCAATACGCCGCCCCGCATGGCGTGAGACTGGAGGACCGAGGAGCGGGCCATTCGCCTTCGAGATTGCGAGTGACCCTGCGAATCTGGAGCAGTACCTTCGCAAGCGCTTGAAGGAAGGGCGCAGCGCTCGACTTGTTTCCTCGTATGCGCGGAAATGGGTCACCAAGGGGATTGGCAATCCTCACGATCTTTCGGATCTCGAGAAGGACTTCGCGATCCCTTACGAGAGTAGCGGGGAACAGAGGCTATGGGCAAAGGTCTGGAACTTCGTTCCGGAGGAAGACTACGCGACGTTCATTCAGGGGCCGCCAGGCTCGCGGATCCATGATGATCCCCTGTGTGAGGTCGGCTGCCCGTACGTGATACGCGGTTTTGACTTCGACTATCTGGGAGTCCTGTGGCTGAGCGACTTGGTGCGCCGAGGCAACAGGTGGGTCGTGGACACGAAGCATGTACACGAGATCGCACTGAGGAAAACGCTCGCTGGCGCGAAGGGCGTCGACAGAGGCAACGCTCGCGAGGTGCTCTTACGCAGACTCCAGCGTGGCTATCGAATACTGCTGAGCCGTGCAATCCGCGGACTGTGTCTCTGGTTCGAGGATGAGGAGACGAAGGCATATGTCTTAGGCGTGTTGGCTGGCAACGCACACGACGCCTGAGTGCTTCAATCGATGGGGCACCGGCCAAGGGCTCTACTACGCTTTCGGCTTCGCCATGGCCGCTCCCCCCACCTCCGGCGGCGCCGGCGCCTGATCAATCGCCCCGTGGATGTAGTGTCGCGCCGTGAGGTCCGGCGTGCTATGCCCCAGGATCTGCTGCAGCACGAGCTGCGGCAGGTGCGCCGCGCTCCGCGTCGCGAACGTATGCCGACAGTGATAGAGCGTCGCCCGTTCGACCCCCGCCTTCCGCGCGATCTCCTTGAAGCGATGCGAGAGGTTCGACGAGTAGATCGGCGTGCCCTTCCTGGTGGGGAAGAGGACCGCGTCGGGTTTGTCGCCCACCACCTCCACGCGCCGCTGCAGCACCTCGAGCGCGGTCTCGTTCAACTTCAGCCGGCGATCGGCGCGATCCTTGATCGTGTAGGTCGCACGACTCCGAATGTGGAGCACGCGCGCCTTGAGCTCGACGTCCTCGACGTGCAGGTTCGCGATCTCGCCGGGCCGCGCGCCAATGTTGAGCGCGAGCAGGAAGAAGTCGGTGACGAGCGTGTCGCCGACCTTCTTCCCCGCCTTGAGGATGCGGGCAATCTCGTCGAGCGTGTGCTCCTTGTCGTCGTGCTTCGTCTCCTTCAAGCGCCGGATTCCGCGCGTCGGGTCGGCGGCCACCCACTTCTTCTCCACGCACCACCGGAGGAACGCCCGAAGAATCCGGAGCTTCGAGTTCACCGTCGCCGGCGAGATCGTCGGCATGATGGAGCGGATCCAGGCCTCGATCCGCTCGCGCGTCACGGCCGCAATCGGCAGGTCGCCGTCACCGGCCGTCTTGTCGAGAAACCGCTTGAACTCGTTGAGGATCCCGCGCGTCTTCGACTGCGACGGCTTGCACTGGTAAAGAGGCGCGTACTCCTCGTAGTAGGCGGCGAACGCCTTCGACCAGCGAACGACCTCGCGGCCCTTGGGGTTGCGCGCAAGATCCAGCGCGCGTTCGACCGCCTCGAAGTAGTCGGTCGTCTGGAGATCGCGAGCGATGTGCTCGCGGCCGGTCTCGATCTCCGCAAACCACGCGAGTCCCCGTTGCACGATGGTGATGCCCGGCCCGATGACGAACTTCTGTCCGTTGTCCACAGCGCGCGTCCTGTGAGCGCGCGTCCGCTACGGCAACGGAACGCGCAGTCCTCATCAGGAGCGCCCATGCAACAACTTAGCGACTCGAAATCCTGCTCATATTGATAAACTACAATATGAGCAAAACAGCCATTTAGATGGCTTTTAAGTGGTCTAAACTGCGTTTTGTGAAAGCGCAAAACGGCCGAAAGAATTATGAGTCCCCTGCTCTAACCGTTGAGCTACGGGCCCAAAGTGTTAATTTGCAGTAGTTTGCGTGATTTCGATAGGTCCATTTCCTTAACAAATCGCGTGTGAGCACCGCTGTGAGCACTCTGCCTAAAGAGACCGCCAACGGGCCTGAAAAGGCATTCGGAGGATGGCGAAAGACGCTGACGGCGTTGGAGCATGGGTGCTTCCCGGGAGACAAGGACGAACGAAAGAGTGACGTAGAGCGCGTTGCGCGCTAGGCGGATATTCGACGGACCAGCATCATCGCCAAGAGTATAGCCGCAACCTCGTAAGGGTGGTCACGGAAACGCTGACCAAACATCACGCGGTCTCGGTCCCGACCGGCCTCATACTCCAACCAGCCGATTTCGAGTGCTCAAAGCAGACCTTGTGTTGAGTCCCTGATTGGCCTGCATCGGGGCCAAACCACTGCTTGAGGATCGAAGGCAGCGCGTTGTTCTCGCCCTCCTTCTCTCGCAGGACATTGAGAGCGACCTTGACGAAATCCGCCTGGTAGACGCGCCCCTCGACGCGCAACAGGGTTGTCCCCTCCGGTAGCTCAGTGTTTTTCCCACGGTGGAGGAAGATCATCGGGGCCCCACCGCCTCCGTGCTTCACGTTCGCAACGATGGCGCCCGTCGCGGGACGATTCATGTACTCCGCCAATCGCCAGTCAACGATCTCTCGCGCGAGCTTCGCAAAAGCCTCCCTGTTCTCCGTGGGCACCGTGAAGTTCGTCCGGAACGTCCCTTTCTCGTAGGTGAAGTGCTTGCGGCCTGCGGTGCCCTTCGCACCTGTCCAGGCGTTGATCGGATTCGCTTCAAGGTGCTTGATCAGCGCCCTCAATTCGCGTTGCCGCGGCTCCAAGTCGTTCAGCAATCGCGGAGAGTGCATCATGATGGCCAGACACGTCTCTGCGAGCGCGCTGACCGCCACCTCGCCCGGCAGCAGCCCCAAGTCGAGCATCGCCCTGACAACGACCATCTTGTACGACCTCGACATCTCAGTGCCTTCTAGATCCGCAAGGAACTCTCGCGAGGCATCAAGAGCCGCCTTCTCTTCGGCGGTCAGGTCCCCGAGCTTCTGAACGAAATCGAGCCAGGTGCCGCCCCCGCGTCTCAATGCTCGCGGATTGTAGCGGGCGTGGTAGGCCTCGACGGCGGTCGGGCGAACTCCATGACGCTCCTTGTACTCCTCGTAGAACTGCTGCACGTTGTCGGCGGCATCCGTTCGCAGTAGTGCCCGCAGGATGTCCACAGCGGCGAGGTCGTAGGTGACCTCGCACCCCGGCGGCAGCTCAAGCTCCTTCGCGTTGTAGTCCCTTAGCGCACGGGCGAGCGCGTAGTCGCCGCCAGAGATTCCCAGCAGCGCCTCTGGTTTGATCAGGAAGGTTCGGTGATTCCCGATGTAGTCGATGACCGTCACCTTCTCCTTGCCCGTGGCCTTGCGGAGGCCGCGGCCGAATTGCTGTAGCCAGATGATGCGTGACTCGGTCGGCCTCAGCATCATCACGGTGTCGATCATCGGCAGGTCGAGGCCTTCATTGAACATGTCGACAGCGAAGACGACCGCGAGAGTGCCGTCGCGCAGCGCTTCGAGCGACGAGGTGCGAGGCGCTGTCGAACCGGTGTAGACGGCGGCGCAGCGAACGCCGTTCTCCTCGAAGAACTGCGCCATGAACTCGGCGTGGCGCTGGGAACAACAGAACGCCAAGGTGCGGGCTCCGGCGAGTTTCCGATAGTGATCAAGGACGTTCTGGGCGCGTTGGCGCGTTGCCCATGCGTTCGTCAACGCCTCTTCGTCGAATCTGGTGCTTCGCCACGGGATGTTCTTGGCAGAGTAGTCAATGTTGTCGGCAATCCCGAAGTACCGGTAGGGCACCAGGAGCTCTCGGCGTATCCCATCGACGACATCGCAGCGATAGACGAGATTCTCTTCACAGAGCGCCAACAAGTCTCCGCCATCGGTGCGATCGGGCGTGGCCGTGAGCCCGAGAAGGAACTTCGGAGAGAAATGGGACAGGACCCGCTGATAAGTGCTCGCCGTTGCGTGGTGGAACTCGTCCACCACGATGTACTCGAATCGTGCGGGATCGAATGCGGCGAGGTTCTGCACCTTGCCGAGGGTCTGCACCGAGGCGAAGACGATGTCCGCATCAGGCATTCTCGTCTGCCCGGCAAATATGATCCACGCCTCGGTAAGCGGCTGAGTCTTCGGGTGACGGAACAATTTCTCGAAATGCGCGCAGACGCCGACAAAGCCCTCGGTGTCGGTGGTTGATACCACGGGGTAGTTCCACTCGACGCCGGTGCGGAGGGCCGAGTCACTGACATTGGAACTGCCGATGAAGGCGACGCCGCCGCCGTCGCGATGGTGCAGGAGATAGGCCTTGGGATGGAAACTCTGTCCCCGGGACGCGAAGACCCGGATCTCCGTAGAGCCCCGCAGCGCGAGCATGTCGATGAGCGCCGAAGAGTCGGTGACGTCGAGGTAGTCGCCGGTGAGGATGCGGAGCTTCGCGCCAAGATCGAGAGCATCCTGGAGGTGGCCGCGAAGGAGGTTCCAGCCAGTTTCTCGAATGAAGGCGACTACCATGTCGATGGCGCTGGCCTCGCTGATGTGGCGGTGGAGGTGATCGAGGAAGGGGTCTTCGGAGCCGCCGATGACTAGCTGGTGTTCGCGCGCCTTCAGGAGAATGGGCGAGGGACCGCGGGCGCGGAAGTTGCCGCGTCCAGGAATGACATTGCGTACGCCGCCAGTTGGATCGGAAATGTCACCAGCCTTACGCGGGATGACGTGGGCGTGGAGGTGGAAGACGGTTTGTCCCGCCGCCTGGCCGACGTTGAGGCCAATGTTGTAGCCGTCCGGTCGGTACTTCGAATCGATGATGGCCTTCACGGCGGCGATGCCTTCGAGCATCGCGTGCTGCGTGGCTACGTCGGCGTCGAACCAGGTAGGGGCGTGGGCGCGAGGGATGACGAGGGCGTGGCCTGGCGTGACGGGGTAGGCATCTGTGATTGCGTACACCAGACTGGATTGCCACAGGAGACGATCGGCGGGGGGTGAACAGAAGGGGCAGGGGGCGGCACCTGCGTTCATAAGGGCTCATGGTAGGCAGTTGCTGGGAGGCGGGGCAAGAAGGTCTGTTCTCGGTTCGACATGGAAGTGATCTGGGTGCCTCGCCTCGGCGATGCAAGCAATAGTGCGCCCGCATCGGGAAGCGTTTCGACGGGCCGCAAGAACTCGGAGGCGCTGAAGGAGGCGGGCGGGCCGCTCCAGGTCGTCGAGAAGGAAGGCGGCCACGACGTCTATCCCGATGAGTGCGAGAAGTCGCTGGCGTGGCTGTTCGCGCGGCCGCGCAGCTTCTGGTCGAAGGAGATCCGCTGGACTCCCGACACGGCGCGCGGCTCGGGCGGCTTCTACTGGATCGATCCCGCCGCGAAGCAGTCGCTGAGTGCCTTCACGGCGAAGGTGGCCGGCAACGAAATCCGCATCGAGGGCGGCGGCGCCGCGGAGATCGTCCTCTCCGACGCGCTCGTCGACCTCGACAAGCCGGTCACCGTCTTCGTGGACGGCGAGACGGTCTTCCAGGGCGAGTCCGCGCGGACGATGCGCACGGCGCTCGAGTGGGTCGACCGCCGGCGCGACTTCTCGGCCGTGGCTGTGGCGAAGATCGCGCTGAAGCGGTGAGCCGGCGCGCCCGCGCCGAAAACGCCCGGAAGGGGGTCAAAACGTTACGTTTCGTAACGTGGTATGTTACGAAACGTAACGTTTTAGCCGTGCCATAATAGGACACATATGACCCCTTGCGCCGCAAGGGGTTGCGCGCGGATTCGTGGCATGGGGTTTGCGCAGCCTCCGTGGTAGAATTCGGAGGTTCGTATGAGCGCGGTGGTTATTCCGCAGGTCCTGGAAGAGAAACTGGGACGGGCCGCATCGGAGGCCCTGGTCGAGATGGTCAGCAGGATCGTCTCGGAGGAGAAGGCCGACGTGGTTGGACGGATCGATGAGAAGGTGACGGCGCGGTACAGCGACATCCAGCGGCGACAGCACGAGGATGTGGCCGGAGTCGAACTGCGCCTGACGAACCGGATCAGCGATGTCGAAACCAAGCTGACTGGCCGGATCAACGAGGTGGAAGCCAAGCTGACCGGCCGGATCAACGAGGTGGAGGCCAAGCTGACCGGCCGGATCAACGAGGTGGAGGCCAAGCTGACCGGCCGGATCAACGACGTGGAAGTCCGCATGACGGAACGGATGGCCGACTGGAAGGATGGGATCATCCGCTGGATCGTGGCGAGCGTGGTCATCCAGGCGGGCCTCATGGTCGTCGTGGCCTGGATGTCGAAGCGCTTGTTCTAGCTCCCCGGGAAACAGACGCATGCCGGTCGCCATCTCCACCCTGTCCGACGACGAACTCGTCCGCCTTCTCACGCGCGAGTCGAGTCTGCCCCCGCGCGCCGAGGACGAGCTCATCCTCCGCGGCCACGAACGGCTCGGCCCCAAGCTCGTCGCGATCTTCACGGCGCCCGACTGGTTCACCCGCAAGGACGTCACTCGGCGCGCCATGGTCCTCTACCTGCGCTTCGGCGCGCCCGACACCGTCGACCGGCTCCTCGTCCTTGCCGCCAAGGTCGCCGAACGCCGCGACGAGGCCATGGGCGAGGTCGTGCAGACCCTGCTCGCCTCGCTGGGAGAAGCGGCCTTCGGTTCCCTCGAGGCCGCCGCAACCTCGCCGATACGCCCCGTCTCCGTGCGCATCCTCGCCATCGCGGTCCTCGAGGAGCTTGGCGTCGCCCACGCGTCGATCCAGAAGAACGTCGTCCGCCTCTTCCACCGCCTCATCAACGACGCTCGCGAGAATCTCTCGGTCCGCAACGCCGCGGCGATCGGACTCGAGTCGTTCATGGCGGAGGTGCATCCCGTCGTCGCGACACCGCAGGCCGGGCGCAACGATCCCTGCCCGTGCGGCAGCGGCCGCAAGTTCAAGAAGTGCTGCGAATTCAAGGACGCGCCGCCCGTCCCGAAGCCTCCGGCAGTGTCGCCCGAGGAGCTGGCCCTGCGACAGACGGCCCCCTTCGCGCTTGACAACCCGCGCCTCGCCGAGCATCCGCAGATCGTCGAATGGCAGGGCCGCGCTTTCACGCCGCGCATCGCCTCCGCGATGCCGTTCATCATCAAGCTCAATTCCGCCGAAATGTCGAGCCAGCAGCTCATCGTCGGCCATCGGTTCCTCCCGTTCCAGAAGCACGATGCCCGCGTGCGCCTCCGGCTTCCGAACGGCGTCGAAACCGGCCCCAGCGGGGGATACCTCTCCTCGCAGGCGATCCAGCCCGCCTGCGCCATGCTCCCGCGGAGCGAGGCGGCCCAGCTGATCGCACTTCCGCTGGAGCTTGCGCGCAAGGGCGAGTTCGTCGTGCAGTGCGTCGACTTCGACCGCGGCCTCTACGAAGTGCTGCGCTCGACGCCGCCGGGCGTTCCGCACGAACAGGTCCAGGCCGCGCTGGCCGACGTGGTGGCGACGCCGCCGCCGGGCCCAGTCTTCGCCACGCGCCAGCTCCTTCACGTCGTCGCGCGATGCTTCGATCCGTCGAAGGCGATCGGCCCGCTGGCATCGATCCTCGGCGCGACCCCGGGCGTCCGTCTTCGCCAGGGGGAGTCGCTCGCCCTCTTCGTTCCGCACGTGAAGGGCGACCTCCGCGCGGAGCTCGACGATTTCGTCGCGACCAGCCGCTGGTCCGACGGGCTCGTCAAGCAGATCGGCTGGGATCCCGTGACGCTGACGTTCATCGCCGTCGTCCATCCGCATTACGGCAAGTACGAGGCGCGGCTCACGCTGACCGATCCGATCCAGCCCTCGTGCGTCTGCTACGACAAGCGGTGCGGCCACACCCGTGCCGCCGCCGAGCGGCTGATCGAACTGCTGAATGCGGACGAGCCGCTGGCGAAGCAGATCAAGGCCGACTTGGCCAAGCCGGCGTGGCGGCGCGGGATCGAGTCCATCGACGAAACGCTCAAGCGGATCCAGCCGAAAGAGGTGCCGACGTCGCGCCTCACGTGGCGCATCACCATCGAGGAACGCACCTTCCGCGTCACTCCCTATCTCCAGAAGCAGACGTCGACCGGCAAGTGGAGCGCGGGGCGCCAGCTCGACGGCGTCAGTACGAACGCGCCGTGGGCGACGGCCGCCGACGTCGACTACGCGCGCACCGGCAAGCTGGCGTCGCTCGCCGGCCATCCGCTGGTCTTTCTTGACGAGCGCCCGGCGCGAATCGAACGGGCCCCGCTTCGCCTCCGGATCGAGCGCACCCAGGGCCTTCGGCTCACGATCGAAGCGGGCGGGCTGACGAAATCCCTGCACACTCGGGAGGAGTTCATCTTCGTCGACCTCGACGCGGCGCGGTTCGTCGTCGGCCAGGCGACGCCGGCGCAGCGGACCGCCGTCCTCGAGCTCATCCGCATCCCGGAGCTTCCCCCGGAGGCCGAAGCGGAATTGATGGCGAGAATTCCCGCCGTCGAGCGTGTCGTGCCGGTCGAGCTGCCCGACGATCTCGCGGGCGAGAAGGTCGACGTCGATCGGCGGCCGCGACTGCGTCTGACGCCGCGCGACGCCGGCATCGACGCGGCCATGCGGATGGTCCTTCTGCACGACGCCGTTCCCGGCGTGGGGGCGACGCGGCTCTTCGGCGCCATCGGCGGCAGACGCGTCTTCGTCGAGCGCGCCCTCGACGCGGAGCGCGCGGCGGCGGCGGGGGTGGCGGAGTCGCTCGGGCTCCAGGCGCCGCCGTGGGAGTGGCGGATCGATTCCGATGACGCGGCGCTCGACCTCATCGCGAAGCTGGAGAGTCGCGACGACGTCGTCGTCGAGTCGCCGGTGACGCTGACGCGGCCCGCGACGGAGAAGGACCTGCGGGTCGACATCGCGCAGGAGCACGACTGGTTCGGGCTCGACGGCGAGGTCGCCTTCGACGGCGAGTCGGTGCCGCTGAAGCTGGTGCTGGAGGCGATGCGGGCGGGCCGGCGGTACGTGCGCATCAAGGGGGCGAAGTGGCTGCGGATCGCCGATCTCTTCCGCGACCGGCTGCGGCAGCTCGCCGACGTCGTGCAGGGTCCGAGCGGCCTCCAGGTCGGCACGGCGGCGGCGCCCGTCGTGCAGGAGCTCGTGCGCGAGGCTGGCACGCTCAAGGCGTGCGAGGCGTGGTCGAAGCTCGAGACGCGGCTCGAGGCGGCGCGGAACCTGTCGCCCGATCCGCCGGCGTCGTTCGCCGCGGAGCTGCGCGACTACCAGCTCGACGGCTATCGCTGGCTGCGGCGGCTGGCGGCGTGGGGTGTCGGCGGCTGTCTCGCCGACGACATGGGACTGGGCAAGACGGTGCAGGCGCTGGCGGTGCTCGTCGATCGCGCGGCGGAGGGGCCGGCGCTCGTCGCGTGCCCGACGTCGGTGGCGTCGAACTGGATTCGCGAATGTCGGCGGTTCGCGCCGACGCTCAACCCGGTGCTCTATCGCGAGACGCGCGACGTCAACGTGAAGGCGGGCGACGTCGTCGTGATCTCCTACGGGCTCGTGCTGCGCGACGCGGAGCCGCTCGCGAAGGTCGCGTGGGGGACGATGATCCTGGACGAGGCGCAGTTCCTGAAGAACTCGCAGTCGAAGACGGCGGCGGCGGTGCGGACGATTCCCGCGGGGTGGCGGCTGGCGATGACGGGGACGCCGATCGAGAACCACCTCGGCGAGCTCTGGAGCCTGTTCCGCGCGATTTCGCCGGGCGTCTTCGGGAGCTGGGAGCGGTTCCGCGAGAGGTTCGCGGCGCCCATTGAACGCGACCGGGACGCGTCGCGGCGCGCGGCGCTGTCGCGGGTCGTGCGGCCGTTCATCCTGCGGCGGACGAAGGCGGAGGTGCTCTCGGAGCTGCCGGCGAGGACGGAGATGCGGCTGGAGGCGACGCTTTCGACGGAGGAGAAGCAGCTCTACGACGCGGAACGGCTGGCGGCGGTGGCGTCGTTCGCCGGTTCACAGGATCCGGACGCTCGTTTCAAGGTGCTCGCGGCGCTGACGCGGCTGCGGCAGATCGCGTGCCATCCGAAGCTGGTGAACGAGAGCTGGACGGGAGGATCGTCGAAGCTCGACGTCTTCCTCGAGACGGTCGACGAGCTGCGCGAGGGGCGCCACCGCGCGCTCGTCTTCAGTCAGTTCACGTCGTATCTCGCGATCGTGCGGGCGGCGCTCGACCAGCGGGGCGTGAAATACCAATACCTCGACGGCTCGACGCCGGCGAAGGATCGAGACGCGGCGGTCGACGCGTTCCAGCGGGGTGAGGGCGACTTGTTTCTCATCTCGCTGAGGGCCGGCGGGACGGGACTGAATCTGACGGCGGCGGACTACGTGATCCATCTCGATCCGTGGTGGAACCCGGCGGTGGAGGACCAGGCGACCGATCGCGCGCACCGGATCGGGCAGACGCGGCCGGTGACGGTCTACCGCATCGTGGCGGCGGGGACGATCGAGGAGAAGATCCTGACGCTGCACGGTTCCAAGCGCGAGCTCGTGGCGGGCGTGCTCGACGGGACGGGCGCGGCGGCGAAGCTGAGCGTGGAGGAGATGGTGGAATTGATGAAGGGATAGAACGGCGGCTTCGCCGCGGTCGGAAGAGGCGAGGAGGGAAGTCGGAAGACCAGACGGCAGCGAAGCATGCGGTCACGTTCGCCGCTTCCTCGCGTACAGTAAACGCGTGGACCTTCTTCACTCCTCTCCCGCCGAACTCGCCGACTTCGTCCGGCCCCTCCTCACCCAGCACGGCGCCATCCCGGGCGCGACGATCATCAGCACATCCCCGCGCGTCGCCGCGGCCCTCCGCGCCGCGCTCGCCGTCGACGAGCCGCTCATCGGCATCCGCTTTCTTTCGCCCCTCGACCTCGCGCTCGAAATGCTCGCCCGCGACGCGATCCCCGTCCGCCTCCAGTCGCTCCACGCACGCGCCATCATGCTCCACGCGCTCATCGCCAGCGGCGACCTGGACCTCCGCTACTTCCAGCTCGACCAGCTCCGCAAGGGGCCCGGCTACGCCGAGGCAATCGCGACGACGATCCACGAGCTCGAAGAGGGCGGCCTGCGGCCCGAGGACCTCGGTGCGGGGCGCGCCGCCGACGTCGCCACGATGTGGACACTGCTCGAGTCACGCAGCGGGACGAGGATCTCCGCGCCGCGCGCGATCATGCTCGCGGCCAATCGCCCCTTCCCGTTTCCCGGCCCGCGCATCGCCATCCTCGCGACCGAGCTGACGGGCGCCGAGACGATCCTCCTCGACTCGATCCGCGACCTGACGGCGATCCTGCTGCCGACGAAATCAGCGAACGCCGCGACGAACGAGCTCGGCGTGCTCAAGCGGTTCGAAAAGCCGAAAGCGCTCTCGACGATCGACGGCTCGGTCCACGTCGAAACGACGTCGGGCACGGCCGACGAAATCGATCGCGCCGTCGACTGGGCCATCGCGCAGGTGCGCGGCCCGCTGGAGCGGATCGCGATCCTGATCCCGACGCTCGATCCGATGGCGGCGATGATCGCCGAACGGCTGGAGCGGGCGGGGCTCGACGCCTTCGTCGCCGGCGGCGTTCCGGCGATCGACCTGCCGAGCGGGAAGCGGCTCGCGCTCGTGCTTCGCGCGATCGAGTCGCGGCTCGACGCCGAATCGCTGGCCGCCCTGGGGCCGCTTCTGAAACTGGAAGACCGGCTGAGCCGCCGCGCGAGCGTCGAGATCTTCGGCTCGTGCGGCACGCTCGGCGGAACGCCCGAGGAATTCGCGAAGTGGCCCGCCGCCATGCCCGACCCACTCCGCCCCGCAATGGCGTCGCTCGTCGCCGCCGCGACAGCCGCGGAGTCGGCGCCCATCGGCGATCTCTGGATGGCGGTCGAGACCTTCATCAAGGCGCATCTCCACCAGCTGCCCGACGAGTTCGCGGCGCTCACGCGGCTCGGCGACGTCCTTGTGCCGTACTTCGACGGATGGCTCGGCGCGTCGCTCACGGGGCGCGAGGCGCTGCGCGTGACCCAGGTCGAGCTCGAACGGCTTCGCGCGCCGCACGGCCGGTTCGGCGAGCCGCGGGTTTACGTCGGCACGATCGGCGAAGCGCAGGGGCTCGCGTTCGATGCCGTCCGGATGATAGGCCTCTGCGAAGGCGAGTTCCCGTCGTCGCCGCGCGAGGACGCGATCCTGCCCGACCGGCATCGACCCGAAGGAGCGCCGCTTCGCGCCGATCGGCCCGAACGGGACCGGACCGCGTTCGGCCGTGTCGTCCAGGGCGTGGCGAAGCGGATCGTCTTCAGCGCGCCGGCGGAGTCGCTCGACCGGTCGGAGCGGATGATCTCGAACATCTTCGTCGACATCTCGAAGGCGCTCCGCCGCACGGACGACGACGACAAGTTCTGGCACTTCTACGTGATGCCGGGCAACGACGCCGCGGCTCCGCGATCGCCGCTCGTTGCCGTCGCGAACGGAGGCGCCGCGCCGGCCGGGTGGATCGCGCATCACAGGGCGATGCGCGCGGTGCGGACCGACGGGATTCTCGCGCCGACGATCGCGGCGAATCGCGGGCTCGATCCGAAGGAGCCGATCTCGTTTTCGCGGCTTCAGCATCTCATCGACTGCGCGTTCCGGTTTCTGCTCGTCGACCTGCTCGGGTGGGGCGAGGCGCCGGCGCTTCCCGACGGCCAGTTCGCGCCGCTTCCGTACGGCTCGATGGCGCACAAGGCGCTCGAAGTCTTCCTGAAGCAGCACGGGACGGCGTTCGCGGCGCGGCAGGAGACGACGCGGCTGCTCGGCGAGGCGGCGACCATCGCGAAGGCGCAGTTCGACGAGTTCATCAAGACCTTCCCGGTGCCGGGCGAGGGCGTGCGCAACGCGCAGCGCGATCGACTGGTCCGCGACGTCCGCGCGATGCTCGAACTCGACGCCGCGCGGCCGCCGATGAAGTTCGAATCGGCCGAGAAGCCGTTCGGCTTCGACGAGGAGGTCGCGATCGACGTCGGCCGGAAGCTCTACCTGCACGGCTACATCGACCGGATCGACCGCCGCGACGACGGCCTCTTCATCCGTGACTTCAAGACCGGCCGGCCCCATCCGAGGCTGGGCGACGAGGCGAAACCGACGCCGTCGATCGACGTGCAGCTCGCCGTCTACGCGATGGCGCTCCAGGCGCTGGGCGAGACGGTCGGCGGCGTCGCGTACGTCTACGGCCGGCACGTGGAGCGCGCCTTCGAGGGCGAGGAGCTCGGAACGCTGGTCGCGAGCGTGCGGGAGTGGCTGCGGATCGTCGCGGCACTTCACGCGGAGCGGAACTACCCGAAGACGACGAACATCGACGACTGCGAGCACTGTCACTTCCGGTTCACCTGCGGTGCCGATGTCGCGGCGCTGGCGGGCGCGGAAGGGCTGCTGGCGGAGTATCGCGACTTCAAGGAGGGGCCTCCGTGAAGAAGCGGCCAGGTCCCGATGCGCCCGCCTACGACGCCGCGGTCGCCGAACGCGCGCGGAACGTCGTCATCGATGCCGGCGCGGGCACCGGCAAGACGACGGCGATCGTCGAGCGCATCGTGCGGCTCGTGCAGGGCGGGATGAAGCTCTCGCGGATCGCGGCGATCACGTTCACGCGCCGCGCCGCGGGCGAGCTGAAGCTGCGCGTGCGGCAGGAGCTGATCACGGCGCGGCTGACCGACGCGCTGCGCGAGCTCGACAACGCCTACATCGGCACGATTCACAGCTTCTGCGACCGGCTGCTGCGGCTCAAGCCGGTCGAGATGGAGCTGAGTCCGTCGTACGAGACCGTCGAAGACGATCGGCTGCTGATCGACGAGACGCGGCGCATCCTCGAGCGCGAATCGCAGCGCAAGGGCCTCGGCGGGTGGGTGTCGCACGAGCGCATCGCGGAGACCGAGCAGACGATCGGCGACTTCATTCTGGCGGCGCTTCCGATGGCGTCGTGGAAGAGCGGCTGGGCGGAGTCGCACGGACTCGACGCGCTGCTGGAGGGGTTTCTGCACAAGCGCGACGTCGCGCCGCGAGAGGCTGACGTGATCGAGCCCGACCTCGCCGGGGCGAAGGCGATCGCGAAGGGGATGCTCGAATCGATCGGCCGGCTCGAGGGGCAAGGCGCGGCGCACCGGCGGTTCCGCGACCTTGGCCGCGCGCTCCAGGAGGTGCTGGTCGCGGAGGGCCCGATCGAAATGTTGAAGGCGGCGGGCGCCGCGGCGGAGATCAGGCCGTGGGGGAAGTTCCGATTCAACTACGAGTGCGAGAAGGACGGGCGCGCGTGGGGGATGGGGCTGAAGTGGGGCTGGCGCGGCGAGCCGGGGCAGCGCGATGAGCTCGTCGGTCCATGGGCGTCGTGGATGTCGGCGCGGCTCGTGCGGACGTGGCCGGTCGTCTGCGCGCTCTACGAAGAGGTCAAGCGGCGCCGTCAGACGCTCGACCCGCTCGATCTCGTCCTGCGGCTCCGCGACGGGCTGCGCAGGAGCCGCGACCTGCGCGCGGAGTACCAGACGCTCTTCGATCACGTGCTCGTCGACGAGTTCCAGGACACCGACCCGGCGCAGATGGAGATCATCTTTTACCTGTGCGAGCGCGGAGCAACGGCATCGACGTGGGCCGACGCCGTGCTGGCGCCCGGCAAGCTGACGATCGTCGGCGACTGGAAGCAGTCGATCTACCGGTTCCGCCGCGCGGACGTCGAGGCGTACGAGCAGGCGCGCGGGCTGATGCTCAAGCAGGGCGCGCTTCGGTCGTCGCTGACGACGAACTTCCGGAGCCGGCCCGAGCTCATCGCGGCCTTCAACGACAAGTTCATCCCGTGGCTGAAGGCGGAGACCTTGACGGCGCATTCGCCGGCGCGGGGCCAGCCGTGCGTGCGGCTCGTGCGCTACAAGGCATCGCGCGCCGAAGAGGGCCGGCTGAAGGAGGCGGAGCTGCTGTCGCGGCTCATCCGCGGGATGCACGGCGTCGAGGTCGTCCGCGATCCGGTGACGGGCGGTGAACGGCCGCTGCAGTATCGCGACGTGACGGTGCTGGCGCGGTCGACGTGGGAGATCCCGAAGCTGCTCGACGCGTTCCGGGGCCACGGGCTGCCCTACAGCGCGCGCGGCGGGCGGCTCTTTCTTTCCGACTCGCTCGTGCGCCGCTTTCTGCTGGCGCTGCGCGCGGTTGCGGACCCGTCCGACGGTGCGGCGCAGGCGGCGCTCTTCGGCCCGCCGTTTTTCGCGGTCGACTACGGCGATCTACTGTCGGAGTCGGCGAAGGCGAAGGAGGCGCATGCGCTGATCTCGGATCTTCGAAAGCTCCGCCACTCGCGGCCGCCGTCGGCGACGGCGCGCGATCTCATCGAGCGAAGCGGCGTCGGCCGGTTCACGGCGCTGGAGCCGAACGGCGCGCAGTCGCTCTCGCTGCTGTGGGAGGTCGCGCTCGAGATGGACCTGCAGGCGCTCGGCCGCGGGCTCGACTTCGACGCCGTCACGGCGCAGATGCGCGAGTGGGTCGAGGATCCGGTGCGGCTCGATCCGCCCGATCCGGCGGGCGACGCGGTGCGGGTGATGTCGATTCATCAATCGAAGGGGCTGGAGTACCCGGTGGTCATCCTGTGGGACGCGCAGTCGCCGATGGAGGATTCGAAGGACCGGCTGGGGGCGTGGTTCGTGCGGGGCGATGCGTGGAGCGTGGGGGTGCGGGGCGTGCAGGCGCACCACCCGGCCGATCACGATCCCGCCGACGACGAGCGGGCGCGGCTGAACGAGGAGCGGAAGCGCTTGTACTACGTGGCGGCGACGCGGGCGCGCGATCTGCTGATCGTGCCGCTGACGCCGGAGCCGTGGCGGCCGGCGGCGAACGCGGAGCTGATGAAGGAGATTGAGTCGCACGCGGTCGACGCGGTCGTGCCGGAGCTGGCGCCGGTCGACCCGGTGCGGGCAGTGGCGGCGGAAGTCGATCTCACGGAGTGGAAGTCGGCGCTGGCGGCGTCGAAGAAGCCCATCGCCGTTCCGATCGCGGTGACGGCCCTGGCGGACGACGCTGTCGATCGCACGGCGAAGCACGAGAAAGGAAGGCACGGGCCGGAGTTTGGGACGGTCGTGCATGCGGCGATCGACGCGCTCCTGGGCGGGAGCACGAAGAGCGCGGCGGAGCTCATCAAGGCGGCGGCGGCATCGATCGGGCTGAAGCACCATCTGCCGGAGGCGGAGGCCGATGTGTCGCGGGCGCTCGAGGCGGTGAAGAAGCTCGCCGCGCGGGAGATGCAGACGGAGGTGCCGATCGCGATGCGGGAGGGCGGGCAGATCGTGGTGGGGTACATCGACTGCCTGGCGGTCTGCGGCGAGGACGTGTGGGTCATCGACTGGAAGACCGACGTGCCGGGGCAGAACGCGAAGTACGAGGAGCAGTTGAAGCACTACGCGAGGGCGGTGACCCGCGTGGGGAAGCGGGTGAGGATGGCGCTGGTGTTTACGCAGACCGGGACGATGGTGGAGGTGGGAGGGAGGAAGTAGGACCGTAAGACCGTAGGACCGTGGACCGTGGACCGTGGACCGCGGACCGTGGACCGTGGACCGTGGATACGATCCGTCCTTCTTACGACCTCAAATCAATCCCGCACTCCAGGTACGACTTCAGGCAGACGAGCATGTGCATCCAGCGCGAGCAGTGCTCGTAGGAGCTCGTCAGCCCGGTCTGATCCTCGCGCCACCCGGACTCCGTGATCGTCACGCGCGTGCCCTTGGAGACCTCGTCGCACTGAATGACCGCGTTGGTCTCGTACGCGACCCGGTTCGCCTTCCACGCGATCTCAATGCGCTCCCTGGCGACGAAGCGAGTGACGCGGACCTCGACCGACTCGCCGTCACGAAACGTCCAGCGGACGGTCGCGCCGTGGCCGAGGTCGCCGCTCGACGCATCGGGGAAGAAGCGCGACATCGTCGGGCCGCTGGCGACGGCGTCGAAGACGGTCTTCACGGGCTTGCGGACGGTGATGGCGGTTTCGAATTTGAGATCCATGGGCAGTAAGGTAGCGAAGGTGGAGAAGGAGAGGAAGGGAAGGAAGGGAGAAGAAGGAGAAGAAGGAGAAGAATGTGCGAGGTGCGATGTTCGATGTCGCGCCGACGCTAGAATTTCGATGTGCCGCTCGACGAATCCTCCCTCCGCCTTCTCTGGCGGAACACCCTCTCGATTCCCGGCGCGGTCGATCCGGGGGCAACCTACGGCAAGACAACGCGCGCCGAGCAGACCCTCCCGGGCAGCGCCGCGATGCGAAACCTCGCGCATGGCGCCGCGGGGTTCGACTTCGTCAACGAAATCGGCCGCGGCGGAATGGGCGTCGTCTTTCGCGCCACGCAGTCGAGCCTGCGCCGTGACGTCGCCATCAAGCAGGTCCGGCCCGACACCATCGGCGAGGATGCACGCGCCGAGTTCGTCGCCGAGGCGCTCGTCAACGCGCTCCTGACCCATCCCAACATCGTGCCGGTCTACGACCTGACCAAGTCGCCCGACGGCGAAATCCTCCTGGCGATGAAGCTCGTGAAAGGCGCGTCGTGGAAGGCGCTCCTCCATCCGAAGAGCGACGAGGACCGCACGCTCGCCGCGGCGTACGACCAGGCGGCGCATCTCGGCATCCTCCTCAGCGTCTCCAACGCCGTGGCCTTCGCCCACAGCCGCGGCATCGTCCACCGCGACCTCAAGCCGGAGAACGTCATGGTCGGCGACTTCGGCGAAATCCTCGTGATGGACTGGGGCCTCGCCGTCGACGTGCGCGACAAGCCGACCGATCCGCGCACGATCCACAAGTCGAAGGTCCACTCGCCGGCCGGGTCGCCGAGCTACATGGCGCCGGAGCTGGCCGAGGGGCGCGGCCGCGACATCGGTCCGTGGACCGACATCTACCTGCTCGGCTCGACGCTCCACGAGATCGTCACGGGCCACGCGCCGCACCGGGGGAAGTCGGTCTACGACGTGATCAGCTCCGCCGTGATCTCGCTCCCGCCCCAGTTCCCGCCCGAGACGCCGGAGGAGCTCGCGACGATCTGCCGCACGGCGATGGCGCGCGAGCCGCGCGACCGCTACGCGTCCGTCGCGGAATTCCAGACGGCGGTGAAGAACTACCTGAAGCACACCCAGAGCACGGCGATCTCGTCGTCGGCCTCGCGGACGCTCGCGCGGTGCGAGGCGGCGATCAAGTCGGGCAACGTGCCCGACCGGCACCGGCTCTACGGCGACTTCGCCGAAGCCGTTGCCGGCTTCAAGCAGGCGCGGATGCTCTGGCTGGGCAACGTCGAGGCGTGGGAAGGGGAGCGGCGGGCGCGCGTCGCCTACGGGAACGCGGCGCTCGCGTCGGGCGACTTCGGGCTCGCCGAAGCGCAGGCGGTCGGACTCGAGAACGGCGACGAGCTCCGCGCGAAAGTAAAGGACGCGCAGCAGTCGCGCGACCGCGCGGCGCGGAACGCGATGCTGACGCGGCGGCTGCTCGCCGTCGCGGCGATCCTCATCATCGTCGGCATGGGGGTCGGCTACGCGCTCGTGGCGAAGAGCCAGCGCGAAGCGTTCCGGCAGCGCGACATCGCGCAGGGGGAGACGAAGCGTGCGGAGGGGGAGACGCAGCGCGCCGGTACGGAGCGCCAGCGGGCGGAGCAGGAGACGCTCAAGGCCGAGCGGGCGCGGATCGCGGCGCAGCTCGCGGCGGACGAGGCGAAGGCGGAGCGGGCGAAGGCGGTCAAGGCGCTCGCCCACGTGCTGACGGTGCGGGCGCGGCAGGCGGCGGACGCCGGCGACCACGCGGCGGCGCTCGTCCTCTTCGCCGAATCGAACTTCATGGCGCCGTCGCTCCTCGCGCGGGCGAATGCGAACTGGTTCCTCGGCCGCGTCCCGAAGCTCGCGGCCGTCGACGATGCCGGCGGCGCCGTGACGGCGATCACCTACGAGGGCGGGAAGGCGACCTCCTTCACGATCGGGAAGATGAAACTCGACGATCGGGAGTATGTCGGCGCCATCTCGCGGGACGGCAAATTCGTGGTGACGGAGCAGAGCACCGACACGCCGAAGACCGTCCGGCTCGGGGTGCGGCGCACGTCGGACGGCTCGCTCATCGGCCGCGTCGACGCCTCCACCATGTCGTGCGCGACCTTCTCCCAGGACGGCTCGATCGTGATGGCCGTCGCGACCGACGATTCGATCCGGGCCTGGCGCACCTCGGACCTGCGGCCGATCAGCCAGCTCGTGCGCATTTCGTCCGGGACGTTCGTGACGTCGATCTGCATGAGCCCGGACAACAAGACGGCCTACGCGTTCGCCTCCGGCGCCCTCTACAAGATCAATGTCGCGACGCAGGACCCGACGCTGCTGTGGCAGACCAAGGAGGCGTCGATCGTCATGCACCGCATGGAGGTCGCGCCCGGCGGCCGGTTCCTGGCGGCGGCCGTGGGCAAGACGGCGACGCTCTTCAACATCGAGACGGGGAAATTCCTGTTTCGCGGCGCGGATCACCACGACTACGTCGATGGCTGGGCGTTCGCTGAAGGGACGTGGGCGACGTGCAGCCGCGACGGAACGGTCCGCATGTGGACCTTCCCTGAGACGCAGCCGACGGGAGTCGTGCTGAAGGTCGAAGGCGGCGCGCTGGCGGTGGCGGTTTCGCCCGACGGCACGGAGCTCGCGGCGGGGGGAGGCAGAGGCACGCTCTATCGCTGGACGCTCGCCCAGGCGGACGGACGCGAGATCCGCGACGTCCCGGCGGCGAATCGGCTGCAGTGGGTCCATCGTGTCCATCGCGTGCTCGTCGGGAGCTCCGACAAGTCGGTGCGCATCTACAACGACCAGAACGGTGAGCTCGTGGCCACGCTGCCGATGGACGACATGTATTTCGATCTCGAAGCGTCGGAGGATGGACGTCTCGCCGTCGCCGGCGCCAGTTTGCTCATCGCGTTCGATCCCTCGAACGGGCGCCGGATCGGCAAGCCGCTGCGCACTCCCGGGCGGGCGATCTTCTACCTTCGCGACGACGGCTGGGTCGCCCTTCTCGGCGACAAGGCGCAGCTCTGGAATCCCGCCACGGGCGAGCTGAAGAACGACGAGGGCGGGTCGAGCATGACGGCGGCAGACGGCGGCCGCATCACGTGGTTCGGGACGACGATCGAGTTCACCGGCAAGAAGGGCGACACGGCGAAGGCCACGCTGCCGGCGAAGATCATCGCGGTGAGTCCGGCAAAGGAGGTCATCGCGTGCCTGTTCGAAGGCAATCGCCTTCGGCTTCTGCGCTTCCCGGATCTCGCGGCCATCGGCGGCGACCTCGACGTGCCGGCGATGGAGTGGCTGCGGCTCAGCGACGACGGCAGGCGGCTGATCGGCTACGCGGGGTTGAAGAGCGTCTGGAGCCTGGACCGCGACAGCGGCAAGGCGCTGGCGCTGCCGCCGCCGGGTGAGCGGCTCGGCCAGAGTCCGTACTTCTCGGCCGATCTGCGTCGCGCCGTGGTGCTCGAGGGCGGCAAGCGCCGCTTCTGGGACCTGTCGACCGGGCAGGCCTACGGTGATTCGATGCCGGGCGAGGAATTCGGGTCGAACCGCTTCACGCCGGACGGGACGGGCTTCCTGACGACGACGCAGAACAGCGCGCGGCTTTACGACGTGCGCACCGGCAAGCCGAGCTGGGAGGCCATCATCTTCGAAGGGAAGCCCGACGACATCGACTTCCTGGGGGACGGGAGCATCGTGATGATCCTGAGCCGCGGCGAGGGCGCGCATTTCTTCGACGTCGCGACGGGGCAGCGCGTGGGCGCGGTGCTCCTGAGCGCGCAGATGGGGGTCGGGCTGACGACGAATTCGATCCTGAACGAGGCGGACGGGGAGCTCCTGATCTGGCATTCGTCGATGATGACGCCGGCGACGATCCGGATCCGTCCGATCGGGAAGCTGTTCGAGGCGGTCGATGCCGGGGAGCTTCGAAAGGCGGCGCAGAAGGCGACGGGGTTGAAGCTGAACGAGCGGGGAGAGGTGGAGGCGATGACAACGGAGGAATGGAAGAAGTAGCAAGAAAGACGGAAGACGGAAGAGGGAAGAGGGAAGGAAAGAAAGAGGGCGGAAGAGAGAAAGGAGGAAGGACCGTAGGACCGTAAGACCGTAGGACCGTGAGACCGTAGGACCGTAAGACCGTGAGACCGTAAGACCGTGAGACCGTAGGACCGTAAGACCGCACGACCGTGCCAGCTTCTCAGTAGACTGCTCCAATTCTATGGCCGACGAATCGACGCCCCGGCCCGAGCCGACGCCGGGGACACGGCCGCAGCAAACCCACGCACCCGTCACGGGCGAGAAGTTCGGGAAGTTCCTGCGAACCGACCGGCTGGGCGCCGGCGGGATGGGCGAAGTCTGGAAAGCGTGGGACACCGAGCTCTCGCGCTGGGTAGCGCTGAAGTTTCTCAAGGGGGGCGACGACGAGGAGATCGCCCGCTTCAAGCGCGAGGCGAAAATCGCGGGGAAACTCTCGCACGCCAATCTCGGCGCGATCTATGAAGTCGGCGAGGCGTCGGGGCGCCACTACATCGCGATGCAGTTCGTCAACGGCAAGACGCTCCGCGGCTGGAAGGGCAAGCCGCGCGACGCCGCGACCATGATCCGCGACGCCGCCCTCGCCGTGCAGTCGGCGCACGAGCGGGAGATTGTCCATCGCGACCTGAAGCCGGACAACCTGATGCGCGACATCTCGGGCCGGCTTTTCGTGATGGACTTCGGCCTCGCGCGGCCCGCGGAGGGCGCATCGAAGCTCTCGATCTCCGGCCTGGTCGTCGGCACGCCGAGCTACATGCCGCCCGAGCAGGCTCTCGGAAAGCGGGTCGATGCGCGGGCCGACGTCTACTCGCTCGGCGCGACCCTCTACGAACTGCTGACCGGCGCGGCGCCGTTCCGCGGGGAGAGCGTCCTCGAAACGCTCCGCAAGGTGGAGGAGGAGGACGCGATCGCTCCCCGGCGATTGAAGCCGGCGATCGACGCCGACCTCGAGACGATCGTCCTCAAGTGCATGGAGAAGGACGCCACGCGGCGATATGCGACGGCGGCGGAGCTCGCGGGAGATCTGACGCGGTGGATCGACGGCGAGGCGATCCTCGCCCATCCGGCGTCGGTCTTCTATCGCCTGCGCAAGAAGGTCATGAAGCGGAAAGCGCTGGCCATCGCGGCGCTGATCGGGCTTCTCGCCGTCGGCGCGGCGGTCGGCCTGCTGCTGCCGGCGCTGATGCGGGAGCGGGCGGCGAGCGAGCGGGAGCGGGCGGCGAAGGCGCGGGCGGAGCGGATCACGCAGCTCTGGACGCGCGTCTCGGCGATCCTCGCGGAGGTCGAAGCCAACGCGCGGGCGGGCGAGCTCAAGCGCGCGATCGCGAAATGCGACGAGGGGATCGCGGCGTGCGCGGACAGCCTCGATCTCGCGGAGACGCACTACTTCCTCGGCCGGCTTCAGCGGGTCGCGGGCCGGCGCGAAGAAGCGAAGCGCGAGTTCGACCGCGCGATCGAGATCGACGCGGCATTCGGCGAGGCGCGGTTCGAGCGCGGGCTGATCCGCGTCGAGGAGTACATGATCGTGATGTGGCGGCACATCTACGCGGGGTCGGTGCCCCCGCGCGACGAGGCGGGGCGGACGCTGGTCGAGCGGCTCGAGATCGCCCACCCGGAGCTGAAGGCGATCCGCGACGCGGCGATGGCCGACCTGTCGGTGACCATCGGGAAGAGCGCGTACTTCCGCGAGGTGGACTCGCTTTACGGGAAGGCGGAGCTGAAGGGGCTGCGCGACGATCGCGCGCGCGGCCTGGACCTGATGAAGGAGGTCGTCGACAAGGACCCGCTGAACGCGAGGGCGTGGGTGGCGCTGGCCCGGGAGGCGGCGAACATCGGCGAATCGGAGAAGGCGCAGGAGCTCTGCTCGAAGGCGATCCAGGTGCATCGCGGCCTCGGCGAGGCGTACTACGTCCGCGGGCAGGCCCAGATCGGACCGATCTTCGACGCCGACGAGGGGGCGAAGAAGGCGCTGGCCGACAAGGCGCGCAAGGACCTCGACGACGCGATCGCGTTCGGTTTCGACACGCCGGAGGCGTACGTGGTGCGGGCGCAGGTCCGCCACTACCAGGAGGACTACGAAGGCGCCATCGCCGATGCGACCGAGGCGCTGCGGCTCCATCCGCGGTTCGTCCTGGCGTTCCTCTTTCGTGCGGCGGCGAAGGAGGAGACGGGCGACGCGCGGGGGGCGCTGGCAGATTACGACCTCGGCGCGGAGATCGATCCGAGGAACGTCCACATCCTGACGTTCCGGGCCGACGCGAAGAAGACGCTGGGCGACATCGACGGCGCGATCGCCGACCTCGTGAAGGCGGCGACGCTCGATCCGCGCAGCTACGACGCGTGGCTCAAGCTGGGGGCGATCCATCGCGAGCAGAAGAAGTACGACGAGGCGATGGCCGAGCTCGATCGCGCGTCGAAGGTGAAGCCGTGGCGCTGCCGGCCGATCGCGGAGCGGGCGGGGATCCTCCAGGACCAGAACCGGCTCGACGAGGCGGTCGTCGAGGCGACGCGCGCGATCAAGGCGGAGGGGGCGTCGTGGCGCGGGTGGTTCATGCGCGGGATGATCCACGGGCAGGCGGGGCGGATCGATGACTCGCTTCGCGACCTCGAGCACGCGCTGAAGCTGGAGCCGAAGCTGTCGACGGCCTGGGCGGGGATCGGGAACTGCCGCGCGCAGAAGGGCGACCTCGACGGCGCGCTGGCGGCGTACGGCGAGTCGCTGAAGCTCAATCCGCGCAGCCTGCAGACGCTGATGAACCGTGCGACGGCGCACGTGATGAGGAAGGACTGGGCGCGCGCGGAGGGCGATTACACGGCGGCGCTCGAACTTGAGCCGTCGAATCTCGGCGTGCTGTTCCGGCGCGCCGACGTGCGGCTGAAGATGGGATCGAAGACCGGCGCGATCGCCGATCTGCAGCGGCTGCTCGAGATCGCTCCATCGAACTGGCCGAGCCGGCCGACCGCCGAGGCGATGCTGAAAAAGGCGCGGGAGTAGCGCGGCCAAGCCGCAAGTACAAAGACGGAAGAAGGAAGTCGGAAGGAAAAACACGAAGGGGCGCTCGGGCGAAGCAAACGAAAGAACGAAGTGAGGCAGCCTTCCCCCTCTCTGTGGCCTTTGTGGCCTCTGTGCTACTAACCCGCAGGATCTTCGCGGTTTGGGAAGATCTCATGAGGCCCTGCGAACTTCGTCGAGCGTAAGGTCATGGAGAGCAAGGATGATCGAAAGTGTCTCGCGACCGCGCGCGGTGAG